>TARA_R110000787_G_scaffold15012_22_pt1 | contig 14421 bp, 15 predicted proteins | sample TARA_R110000787 | Tara Oceans TARA_R110000787 (sample SAMEA4397920) | marine metagenome | biome: Polar Biome; feature: [DCM] deep chlorophyll maximum layer (ENVO:01000326); material: water (ENVO:00002006), including particulate matter (ENVO:01000060) such as... | depth 35 m
TGCTCCCCCGCCTCCTCCCTCGGCTGCGCGCCGACCGGCCCGAACTCAAACTCTATCTGCGCGAGGAAACGACCCAGGCCGGCATCGAATCGCTGCGCCACGGCAATGTTGATTGCGTGCTGATGGCGTTGCCCTTTCCGACCGGCGAACTCGACAGCGAAATCCTGTTCCAGGACCGGCTCTATGTCGCCTTTCCTCATGACGAACCGATCGATCCGCCGGACTGGATCGGCCCGGACATGATCGACGAAAGCAAATTATTGCTGCTGGAAGATGGCCATTGCCTCAAGGATCATGCGCTCGCCGCCTGCAACCGCCCCGAACTGCGCGCCAGCGCGACGATGATGGGCACCTCGCTCCACACCCTCATCCAGATGGTCGATAATGGCCTGGGCGTCACCATGATCCCCGAAATGGCGATCGCGGCGGGCATATTGGAACATACCCGCATCGCCGCCCGCCCGCTCAAATCCGAACGCGCCTGGCGCGACATCGCCTTGGTCTGGCGCAAGAACAGCCCGCGCGAAAAGGAATTTCACTTGCTTTCCGAAATCCTCCGCGACGCCGCCGCACTCAACTGCCGCCTGCCCGAAGCCGCCTAACTGTCCCAGCCCTGCGCTTTTACCGCATCCTCGTCCCGCGCCGCCACCCATTGCGTCGCTCCGCCCGCGAAATGCTCCTTCTTCCAGAAGGGCGCATCGGACTTCATCCAGTCGATCAGGAAGGCGCAGCTTTCCAGCGCCGCGGTGCGATGGCGCGACGCCGTGCCGACGAACACGATCCGCGCGCCCGGCTCCAGCCGTCCGTAGCGGTGGATGACGCTCACGCCCAGCAGCGGCCAGCGCCCCATCGCCTCATCGACGATCCGCCCGACCTGCGCCTGCGTCATCGCCGGATAATGTTCCAGTTCCAGCGCGACTAGCCCGTCGCCGCCGCGCACCACGCCGGTAAAGCTCGCCACCCCGCCGCCGCCCAAGGCTTCGAGCGCCGCCAGTTCGCCGCCCACATCGAAATCGTCCGCCTGGATCGCGACCCGCTTCATCCGCCGGTCACTGGCGGGAACAGCGCCACTTCCTTCGCATCGCCGATCATAGTGTCCATCGGCACGAATCGCTGATCGACCGCCGCGCGCAGCTGCGCCGGATCGCCCAGCGCTTCGGCGTAGCCGCCGCCCCTCGCCGCCAGTGTCGTCACCAAATCTGCAACCGTCATGCCCGGACCCGGCCGATCGACCTGCTCCTCATCACGCCCGATCGCCTCGCGCACCCAGGCAAAATAGACGATGGTCAGCATCGCCATCGCCTCAGTCCATATGCCGAATGCCGACGCGCAGATAATCCCAACCCGTGATCAGCGTCAAAATGGCGGCCGCCCACAAGGTTACGATGCCGACCATCTGCACAAAGGCGAAATGCGGCACAGCCCCCGCCAGGATCAGCGCGCCCAGCGCCACGATCTGACAGGTCGTCTTCCACTTGGCGAGTTGCGACACCGGCATCGACACTTGCAACCCGGCCAGAAATTCGCGCAACCCCGACACCGCGATCTCGCGCAGCAAAATGACCATCGCGGCAATGATATGCGGCCCGGTGATGTCGCGCGTCGCGCTCAGCATCAGGATGACGGCGGCGACCATGATCTTGTCGGCGATGGGATCGAGGAACACGCCCAGTTTCGATACCGTGCCCTGCGCGCGCGCCAGATAGCCGTCGAAATAGTCGGTTACGCCCATCAGACAGTAGAGCACGAAGGCCAGCGCATAGCCGGTAGTCCAGCGCGCGCCCATTTCCGCTGGCCAAAGCAGCGCGACGAGCAACGGCACCGTGACGATACGCGAAAGCGTGAGCAGATTGGGCAGCGTCAGCATAGCTGCCGCCTGCCACAGTCGGACGCGACGCACAAGCGAGACGGCATGTCGATCTCCACGCAAGGGGCATTGGACAGGGACGTCGCCAACGGCTAGACCCCGCCCCGGTCGCTAACGGGAAAGAAGACGCCCCTATCCATGCAAGCCTCTCTCAGGCTCTTGAACAAGCGCCGCTTCCTGCCGCTGTTCGTCACCCAGCTCCTCGGCGCGTTCAACGACAATCTGTTCAAGAACGCGATGGTGCTGTTCGTCGTCTATCAGGTCTATAATGACGAGCGGTCCGAAACCTGGTTCAGCGCGTTGGCGACGGGGCTGTTCATCCTGCCCTTTTTCCTGCTCTCCGCGCTCTCGGGGCAACTGGCCGATCAGCGCGACAAGGCGGTCATCATCCGCTACGTCAAAGCGGCTGAAATCCTCATCATGCTCGTCGGTGCCGTTGGCCTGGGCCTGATCTGGAGCGGCATAGGCGTCCATACGCTCGCCATACCGCTGCTGCTCGCCGCCTTGTTTGCCATGGGTATCCACTCGACCTTCTTCGGCCCGATCAAATATGCGATCCTGCCGCAACATCTTCATGACGACGAAGTGCTGGGCGGCACCGGCCTGGTCGAAGCGGGCACCTATATCGCGATTCTCGCTGGCACGATTCTCGCGGGCCTCATCCCGGTGGAGGTCGCGGCCGTCTGCATCATCGTCACCGCGCTGATCGGTTATATCGCCGGACGCGCCGTCCCCTCGGCCCCGTCAATGCTTCAGGCGCAGCCGATCGACTATCATATCCTTCGCTCCTCGATCGCGCTGGTGCGCGGGACGATGCATATCCGTCGGCTCTTCCTGGCCATCATGTCGATCAGCCTTTTCTGGGCGGTCGGCTCGATCCTGTTCATCCAGTTTCCGCCGCTGGTGAAGAATGTCCTGACCGCCGACAAATCAGTCGCCAGCCTGTTCCTCGCCATCTTCTCGATCGGCATCGCCATCGGCTCGATCGCGATCAACCGCCTGCTTCAGGGGCATGTTTCGGCCAAATATGCGCCTGCCTCGGTTATCGGCATGGGGCTGTGCATCGTGGCCTTCCACTTTGTCTGCGCCATGTGGCCGCCCGCGCCCGATGGCCAGATGCTCTCGTTGAGCGACTTCATGGCGCATCAATTGGCCATTCCGCTTTCGCTTTGCCTGCTCGGCGTTGCGACCTTCGGGGGCATGTTTGTCGTGCCGCTCTACGCTTTCCTCACCACCACGGTGGAAAAATGCGAAGCCGCGCGTACCGTAGCAGCCAATAATATCGTCAATTCCGGCGCGATGGTGATCGGATCGCTGTGCGCGATCGGCCTCAGCATCGCTGGCATGTCGGTGGTGATGCAATTGCTGCTCGTCGCGGTTCTCACCCTGCCTTGCGCGGCGATGGCGTGGAAACTGCACAAGGCCTGCGACGGCCCGTTGTGCCATTGACCAAGGCGGAACACCGGCACACGCCGGTGTCCAGCCCTGACCTGGCCTTCAGCGGCTCAGGAAATGAAGCTATAGAAAGCGGTGAAGAAGGCGCAGAAGCTCAAGCCGAACAGCTTCCAGTCGCTGTCATCGTCCACCGCCCGCGCCTTCGTCTTGGGTGCTTTGTCCATGACGCGCAGCACATGGGCGGGCAGCCGCTGGCGAAAGGGATGGCGGGCCGATTCGGTGGTGAGGACGAGGATTCGGTTTCTCATGATGGCAAGTTAACGCATTATTTACCTTTTGGGCTATCGCTTTTGCGCGCTGATTTCCGCCTGTCCCGCCACGGGACAGACTTGACTGTATCACTTTAATAACACAGCATGGCTGCACCGATGACCGAGTCCGCCCCTGCCGATCCGCCAGCGCCGCCCCGCGAATTCGGTGCCGGCCCGCCCAGCGCCTTTGCGCCGCCCACGCCATGGCGACGGCGGCTGCAGATCATGGGCTGGATCATGGCAGCGGGTCTGGCCCTGCTGATGATCGCTATCGCCTGGCTCGCGGTCACTGCCCCGCTGTCGCAATCGCTCAAGCCGATCGCTCCGCCCAGCCTCAGCCTGATGTCGGCAGACGGCCACCTCATTGCGCGTCGCGGCGCGGTGATCGACACGCCGGTTACGATGGCAGAGCTCCCCGCCCACGTGCCCCAGGCCTTCATGGCGATCGAGGATCGCCGCTTCGCCAGCCATTGGGGCATCGATCCACGCGGCATCGCGCGCGCGGCTTGGCATAATCTCTGGTCGGACGGCTCGTCGCAGGGGGGCAGCACGATCACCCAGCAACTCGCCAAGGGCGTCTTCCTGTCCAGCGACCGCACCATGGGGCGCAAGGCGCGCGAGGCGATGATCGCGCTCTGGCTGGAGGCCTGGCTGTCCAAGGACCAGATCATGGAACGTTATCTGTCGAACGTCTATTTCGGCGATAATGTCTATGGCCTGCGCGGTGCCGCCCGCCATTATTTCAACCGCTCGCCCGACCGCCTCACTATCCCGCAGGCCGCGATGCTGGCAGGCCTGCTCAAGGCACCCTCGCGCCTTGCCCCTACCAGCAACCTCAAAGGCGCTCGCGCCCGCGCCGCCCTGGTCACGCAGGCGATGGTCGATGCGGGCTATCTGACCCAGGCAGAGCGCAACGCCCTGCCGCCTGCCCGCCTCAATGTCCACGATGTGCCCGACGCCACCACCGGCACCTATTTCGCCGACTGGGTGCTGCCCCAGGCGCGCGATCGGGCCGGTGCCGTCTATGGCGAGCAAAAGATCGAAACGACGCTCGACTGGCGTATCCAGCGCCTGGCCGAAGCCGCTGTCCGCCGTGCGCCCCTGGGCGGCGCGCAGGCCGCACTCGTCGCGATGAAGCCCGACGGCAGCGTGGTCGCTATGGTGGGCGGCAAAAATTACGGCAAAAGCGCCTTCAACCGCGCGGTGCAGGCCAAGCGCCAGCCCGGATCGACCTTCAAGCTGTTCGTCTATCTCGCGGCTTTCCGCGCCGGGATGACGCCCGAGGACATGATTGACGACACGCCGATCACCACCGGCAGCTATCGCCCGGCCAACCATGGTGGCAAATATCGCGGCCGCATCAGCCTGCGCCAGGCCTTCGCCGCGTCGAGCAATGTCGCCGCCATCCGCCTGACGCAAAAGGTCGGCGTCGATGCCGTGATCAAGGTCGCGCGCGACCTGGGCATCACCGCGCCCTTGACCGAGGATCTCAGCCTCGCGCTCGGCACGTCCGAAATTCCACTGATCGAACTGGCCGAAGCCTATGCGGCGGTCGCGGCGGGTGCCTATCCCGTCCTCGCCCACGGCCTGCCGCCCGAAGAACGGGGCTGGTTCGAACGGCTCATGGAGCGCCAGCGGTCCTTCGATGACGACGAACTGGCGATGATCCGTGATCTCCTCTCCTCCGCCGCCAATCGCGGCACGGGCAGCGCGGCGGCGCTGCGCACCAGCACCTTCGGCAAGACGGGCACGACGCAGGACAGTCGCGACGCCATTTTCGTGGGCTATGCGGGCGGCTTGGTCACTGCCGTCTGGGTCGGCAATGACGACAACAAACCGCTCCCCGGCGGCGCGGCGGGCGGTGGCATGCCTGCGCGCATCTGGCGCAATTTCATGAGCGGCGCGATCAACGAACCGGTCGAAGATGCGCCGGAAGAAACCCAGGACGCCGATCTCGTCAACGCCATCGCCAACATCACGGTGGAAACCGGCCTTGGCAATGTCGGGGTGGGCGTCGATGATGGCGGGATGACCGTCAATATCGGCGGCAGCCAGATCCGCCTTCCGATTGATGAACCCGCGCCAGCGGGCATCCCTACACCCCGCATAACTCCCACGGAGCCACCGGCAGAAGCCGACGGTGCGCCCTGATTTTCGAACCTCTGCAACGGTGTGAACTTCGCCGCATGCATTCCTGCCCAATCCATCTCAGCGACGGTGTGAACTTTCCAGGCGCGCCGCTGCAAACCGGCCCTAAACCCCCGGCAACATTATCCTCATTGACCTTGGCCGTGCCTGCGCATAGCAGGACCGCGCTTTTCCAACCAAGAGTGACCAGACAATGACCTATGTCGTGACCGACAACTGCATCCGCTGCAAATATATGGATTGCGTCGAGGTCTGTCCCGTGGATTGTTTCTACGAGGGTGAGAATATGCTGGTCATCAACCCGAGCGAATGTATCGATTGCGGCGTGTGCGAGCCCGAATGCCCGGCCGAAGCGATCCTGCCCGATACCGAAAATGGCCTAGAAAAATGGCTGGAGCTGAACACCAAATATTCGGCCGAATGGCCCAACATTACTGTCAAGGGCGATGCCCCTACCGACGCAGACGCGATGAAGGGCGTCGAGAATAAGCTGGAGCAGTTCTTTTCGCCCGAACCTGGTACAGGCAGCTGATCGCAGCGCCCATTCGGCGCTGCTAACCATCCCATTTTACACCGCGCGCCCGGCGTTTATGTCCGGGGGTGGTAATTTTGTTACGAATCTGCTAAATAGCATCGTAACGGACGGGCATATGCGCTCGCCGCTGGAGTAATTGCTTCATGTCTTGACGGTGACGCCGCGGTCTTCCCGGCATGTGACCCCTATCGCATGCGTCCTGCGTCGGCCCCGTTCCCCGGTTGAATTGGAAAGGTTGCAAATGGCTGCCAAAGCGCTGTCCTTTGACGTTGGTGATTATGTCGTTTATCCCAAGCACGGTGTCGGTCGTGTAATTGAACTGCAAAAAGAGCAGATCGCCGGTATGGATTTGGAGCTCTATGTACTCCGTTTCGAAAAAGAGCGCATGACGCTCCGCGTACCGACCAACAAGGCCGAAGGCGTCGGTATGCGCAAGCTGTCTTCTAACAAGACGCTCGAAGAGTCGATGGAAACCCTCAAGGGCAAGCCCAAGGTCAAGCGCACCATGTGGTCGCGCCGTGCCCAGGAATATGAAGCGAAGATCAATTCGGGCGACCTGGTGTCGATCGCCGAAGTGACCCGCGACCTGTTCCGCGCCGATGACCAGCCCGAACAGAGCTATTCCGAGCGTCAGATTTTCGAAGCCGCCTCCAGCCGCCTCGCCCGCGAACTGGCTGCGATGGAAGAAACCGACGAGCCCACCGCGCTCAAGAAGATCCTCGCGATCCTCAACGAAGCCGCGCCCAAATATGTCAAGGTCGAAGGCTGACCCGCCTTCGTCCGGCAAGCATAGGCCTAAAGTAAAAAGGGGCGCTCGGCATGGCCGGAGCGCCCCTTTTTCATGGTAGCGGCACGAACGCGCCCTTCGCCCGGTCCTTTATCACATGGTCGGCCCGGAACACCGAACCGCTCATGGTGATATAGACGCCCGCTTCGGCCACCTGCGCCGTGGCAAAAGCCATGCCGAGATTGAAGCTCGCATCGCTCTCGCCAAAGCGCGCGGGCGCGAGCGCGCCGACGAGCACGATCGTCTTGCCTTCGATGCCCGCCAGCGCCTTGGCCGTATCCGTCATCGTGTCGGTACCGTGCGTGATGACGATATGCTTTTCTGCGGCAGCTGCCACCCGGGCGTAGATCAGCGCCCGATCGCGATCATCCAGTTCCAGGCTGTCCTTGCGGGTAACCTCCTCGATACGAAAGGACCGCTTGACCCGTGCCACGTCCAGCAGTTTGGCCATCACCGTCTCGCCCACCTGATAGTCGGACAGAGCGTCGAAATAGACTTTGTCGATCGTGCCGCCGGTGGTCAGCAGCAGGATCGGGGTATCGGCGGACAACATGGCAAGGCTCCAGACAGGGAAGGCACGCTCCTAGCGCAAATTATCCCGTGCCGGAACCGGCCTATTCCCCCCGCGCCATCGCTTCGCCGCGATCCCGTGCTGCCGTCAATGTGTCGATTAGCAGACTGAGCAGCCGATCGTCAGCATCGAGGACGTTCATCCCCTCCCGCGTCATGCCGCCGGGACTGGCCACCCGATCGGCCAGCAGGGCCGGGCTGTCGCTTGCGCCCGCGGCCATGCTCGCTGCCCCCTGTACCGTCGCCAGAGCCATCCGCGCTGCCTGATCAGCGGGAATGCCCAGTGTCTCCCCGGCGCGTGCCAGTGCATCGATGAAGCGGAAAACGAACGCAGGGCCACAGCCGGACAGGGCCGTTACTTGATTGAATAGCGCTTCGTCCTCCACCCATTCAGCAAGGCCCAGCGGACAGATCAACCCATTGACGGCGTCTCTTGCGGCCGGTTCAGTCCGGGCATCCGTGAAAAGCGCGGTCACGCCCTTACCCAACCCCACCGGCAGATTGGGCATCGCGCGCACCACATCCCGAACCTGCGGAAAACGCGCGCGCAGGTCTCCCAAAAGCGTCCCCGCCAGAATCGACATGATCCTCGTGTCACCCTTGCAAAGCGGTGCAAGCGCAGCCGCCACATCGCCAATCTGATAGGGCTTCATGCCCAGCAAGACAGTCGTCCCGGCGTGCAGTGCGGCCGGATAGTCGGTCACCACGCGCACACCGTCGGCGACCGGCTTGCCGCTCGGCCGCAGCACCATGACCTTTGCCGGATCGAGCCCGCAAACGAGCCAGCGCGACAGCATCTGCCCCGCCATATTGCCGCAGCCAACGAGAAAGAGATGGTCAGGCCAAATCGTCATTGGTAATAACTCAGGCTTCGCCGCGGGTTTCGATCAGGCTGGCGGATATCGCCTCCGACGGCGATTTTCCGCCCCATAATACGAACTGAAACACCGGATAGAAGCGCTCGCATTCGTCTATAGCGGTTTCAACCAGCAATTGTGCCTGATCGAGCGTGAGCGTTCCACCCGCCCCTAGCAACGCACCATGGCGGAAGAGAATGATTCCGCTGGACGACCAGAGTTCGAAATGGCCGAGCCAGAGCTGTTCGTTGATCAGGCCCAGCGTTTCATAAATGACGCCGCGCTTCTCATCGGTAACGCGGATGTCAGGCATAGCCAGCAACTGCAAGACCTGGTCCTCGTCGCGCCAGATGCCACGCAGTTCATATTGCGCCCACGACCCTTGGGTATTGGCGACGATCTCATCCTCGCCAACCTGCTCGTAGCTCCAGCCATGGGCCTCATAAAAGGCCGCCAGCATATCGATCGGGGCGGCCTCCTGACCGCCATGTTCAAACTCGTCACTATCCATCATCGGCGCGCCTTATCACCGCATGCGGCGAAAGGACAGACAGGATCAGTTCGCGTCGCTTCCCTTGGGCTTGCTCGCCTTGACTGTCTTGGTAACGGGTTCAGACGTCCGCCCCTCCAGCGCGTCGAGCCGGGCTTTCAGCAATTCGACCTCTTCGCGCGCGGCGGCGGCCATGGCCTTGACCGCATCAAATTCCTCGCGCGACACGAACTCCATGCCGCCGATCCATTCCTTCGCCTTTTCGCGAGCGTTGGTCTCGAACTCGCGGCTCATGCCCGCCACCGTCCCGGCGGCGCCGTTCACCAGCTTGGCCAGATCGTCGAAAAAGCGGTTTTCGCTCTGCATTGCTCTTGTCCTTTGCGGCGGCGCGATGGAACCCGCGCCAAAAATCATATCTGGGTGCTGAGCGCCGGTGCGACAAGGGTCTCGGCGTCGGGATTGAGCCGCCCAATTTCATAATTGAGGAAGGAGGCGAAGGCGAGCCAAGCAAGATAGGGCAGCAGGAGCAGGCCTGCGACACGCCGTACCCGGCCGAACAGCCAAGTCGTTATCGCCACGACGATGAAAAGCGCCACTATCAGCATGAGCGCGCTGCCGACCTGATGTGCGCGAAAAAACAGCGGTGACCAAGCGAGGTTCATGAGCAATTGAAGCAGGAACAACGCAATTGCCGGTCCACGCCCCTTGGCACCGCGCGCATGGAGAACAATGGCCAGCGCCAGGGCCATCAGCACGTAGAGGATCGTCCAGGCAACGCCGAAAAGCCAGCCCGGCGGCATGAGCGCGGGCTTTTCAAGCGCGTCGAACCACCGGTTGCCATAGCCGCTATTGGCCAGCCGCCCCGACAGAAAGCCCAAAACTACGATGACTGGAACGGTAAGCAATGCCCAACGCAGATAAGCGAGGCGCAACTGGCCGGGGGACGCGATCTCGTTCATCGGCAACGCTTCTCCTTACACGTCATTCCGCCGGTTCAGGCGAATCCTTCAGCGCCGAATCCAGCTTGCGGCCGACGGTTTGCGGGGAAACCGTGCGCTTGGCAACGCGCGAATAGAAGATCGGAATCAAGAACAATGTGATTAGGGTGGCCAGGCTGACACCCGATACGATCACTACGCCGATCGACTGGCGCGCCGCCGCCCCTGCCCCGCCGCGGATGACCAGCGGCACCGCGCCAATGACCGTCGCGATCGAGGTCATCAGAATGGGCCGCAGACGGCGGGTCGCCGCCTCCCGAATAGCCTGCCCCACCTCCATGCCTTCATCGCGCAACTGATTGGCGAATTCGACGATCAGAATGCCATTCTTTGCGGCCAGCCCCACCAGCATGACAATTCCGATCTGGCTATAGAGATTGATCGTGCCGCCTGTGAGGATCAGCCCGATCACCCCGCCTGCCACCGCCAAAGGCACCGTGGCGATGATCACGCCGGGATGGATGAAACTTTCAAACTGGGCTGCAAGCAACAAAAAGACGATCACGATGGTAAGCCCGAAGATCAGCCAGATGGACCCGCCAGTCTCGCGCAACGACTGGCTTTCGCCGCGATAGCCGATGGCCAGCACTTCAGGTGCCTGCCGTGCTTCATTTTCCAGGAATGCCAGCGCGTCGCCGAGCGATGTTCCGGGTGCGAGCGCTGCGGTCAGAGTGATGGCGCGCAGCTTGTTGAAGCGGTTGAGCTGGCGTGGTCCAGCGACTTCCCGCACCGTCACTACGGACGATAAAGGCACCAGCGCGCCGGTACGGGTGCGGACATTGATGCGCTCAAGATCGGCCAGGGATTCTCGCCCCTCATCCTCTGCCTGAACGATAACTCGATACTCTTCACCGCGATCGACATAGGTCGTCACGCGGCGCGATCCGAGCAGGCTTTGCAAAGCCTGGCTGATGTCGTTGACTGAAATGCCCAGATCACCCGCCCGTTGCAAATTGGTCTCGATCCGCATCTGCGGCTTTGTTTCTTTATAGTCGCTGTCGAGATTGATGAGACCGGGATAGTTGTCAGCCGCCGCGGTGATCCGGTCGCGGGCCGCGACAAGCCCCTCATAGGTCGACCCGGCGAGCACGAGATTGACAGGCAGGCCACGCCCTCTCCCCAGGCCGGACCGTGGCGAGGCGTTTCCGCGCACACCGGACTGGTTGGCGATCACCTTATTGATGATCGTCGCAACCTCGGCCGTCGTAATCGTGCGATCCTCCCAGGGGCGCAGAAAGGCAATGACGTTGCCGCCGTTAAAATCGTCGGTCGTACCAAAGCCGCTGGGAGTGCGGATAATAAGGTTCTGAAGCGTACCATCCTCGCGCAGAGGCGCCAATTCGTCCTCGATCTTGCGCATATAGCTTAGCATTCGCTCATAGCCGGTGCCTTCTGGCGCGCTGATCTGGCTTTCGACGACGCCGGTATCTTCGGTCGGGGCAAGTTCGCTGGGCAATAAGGTAAAGAAAAATGCCGCACAGGCGAGAAACAGGCCGACCCCGATCAGTGGGATCAACGGCTTGTTCAACACCCGGTCCAGCGATTTGCTATAGCCATTTTCTAACCGCTGGAAACGGGCGTCGATCCAGCGTGCCAAGCGCCCGCGTTCCGCATTGTTGAGCAATTTGGAGCAAAGCATCGGTGCAAGGCTGAGCGATATGAAGCCGGAAAAAGCGATCGCGGCGACCATCGCAACCGCCAGTTCGCGAAACAGGAGGCCAGTCTGCCCCGCGAGGAACATAACCGGGACGAACACAGCGCAAACGACCAGAGTCGTCGAAATAATCGCAAAGCCGACCTGCCGTGTGCCAAGATAAGCCGCGACGAGCGGATCCTCACCCTGCTCGATACGGTGATACACATTTTCCAGCACGACGATCGCGTCGTCAACGACCAAGCCGATCGCCAACACAAAGGCAAGCAGCGTCAACAGGTTGATCGACAGGCCCAACAGCCACATCACCGCGCAAGTTGACAGCAAGCAGATCGGCACGGTGATGGCCGGTATGATCGTCGCCCGGACCGACCCCAAAAACAGGAAGATTACCAGGATGACGAGCAAGGCGGCTTCGATCAGCGTGTCATAGACATTCTCGATCGCTCGGCTGATGAAAAGCGACTCGTCCGATCCGATGGCAACGCGCATCCCTTCGGGCAAGGTCGGCCGCAATTGCTCCACCAGCGCCTTGGCCTTATCGGCGACGTCCAGCGTGTTGGCTCCCGACTGGCGCACGATTCCTAGACCAACCGCCGTGCCCGCATTTGAGCGAAAACTATTATAGGGATTTTCGGCGCTTTCCTCGATCCGCGCGACATCCCCTAGCTTGACCTGATACCCATCAGCACCCCGCCCAACCACAAGCCGGTCGAACTCTTCTGCCGTGGCAAAGGCACGTTCGACCCGCAAAGTCTGGTTCTGATCTTTGGATTCGAATCGTCCCGCCGGTAGCTCGACATTCTGCGCACGCAGCGCGTTTTCGATGTCAGCGGGGGTGAGGCTGAAAGCCGCAAGCCGTTCGGCATCCAACCATACGCGGGTCGAAGGACGCGCCTCACCACCGATGGTGACGCGCGCAACGCCGTCAATGGCGGAAAATCGGTCCGCGACATTGCGGTCGATATAATCGCTTAGCTGGATCGACGTCCATCCGGGGCGGGAGAAAGCGAGATACAGAATCGGCCGGGCATCAGCATCGACCTTGCGGATTTCTGGGGCCAGCGCATCTTCAGGCAGATCCTCCACCACCGATCCAACGCGATCCCGAACGTCGTTCGCTGCCGTATCGATATCGCGCGACGGATCAAATTCGATGCTGATGTCTGACGTGCCGTCCTGCGACCGAGAGGTGATCGTCCTGATCCCCTGCACGCCCGCAACCGCATCCTCGATCAATTGGGTTATACGGGTTTCGACGACCGAAGCGGCGGCACCAGTATAGGCGGTTTCCACTGAAACGATCGGTGGATCAGTGTCGGGATATTCGCGCACCGACAGGCTAAGATAACCAACGACCCCGATGATGCAGAGCAATATCGCGATAACGGCGGCGAAAACCGGGCGGCGGACGGACAGGTCGGACAGTTGCATGACTGGCGTTAGCCTGCGCGTTTTGACGAAGGCGCTGGCTTATCGCCGGCCAGACGGACCGTGATCCCGTCGCTCAACTTCACGACACCCTCGGTCACCACCTGCTGCCCGGCTTTGAGGCCGCTCAATATCTCAACCTTGCCATCCTGGCGAATGCCGGTTTCAACCTTAATCCGCTTCACTTTGCGATCACCCAAGACAAAAACGAAACGGTCTTCGCCATCGCCGACGATCGCCAGTTCCGGCAACGCGAGCGACTGCCGCTGGCGCGAAGCGACGCTGACGGTCAGCAGCATGCCGGGTTTCAGCGTCCGATCGGGATTGGGCAATATGGCACGGACCCGCACTGCGCGGGTCGCCGGGTCGATTACCGGATCGATCGTCGCGATCGTGCCATTATAGGGCCGGTCGGGCCAAGCCGCTGATATGGCTTTGATCGGCTGTCCTGCCCGGATCGAAGACAAGCGCGTTTCTGGTATGGTGAAATCCAGCTTGATGCGCGACACATCACTAACCGTAGCGATGGCCGTGCCCGCCGATACGATCGACCCGGGCGAAACCGTCCGCAAACTTGCCCATCCAGCGAAAGGCGCGCGGATCACCCGGTCCCCGATCGATGCGCGCGCCTGATCGGCGCTGGCGCGGGCGGCATTGGCGAGAGCAAGTTGCTGGTCCAGCGAGGACGCCGTCGCAAAGCCGCGCGTCTTGAGCGATTGGACGCGATCAAGTTGCTGCCGCGCCTGCAATGCCTGCGCCTCGGCAGCGGCCAGTTCGGCCTTCTCCTGGCCGACTGCCAATGTCGCAATCACCTGCCCATTTTTGACATATTCGCCATCGGCAAAATTGATCGATGTGATCCGCTCCGTGACGGGCGCGGACAGGACCACCTGTTCATTGGCAAGCGCGGTCCCGACTGCCTCCAGCCGATCGGTAAAGGTCGCCGTGGCAACCGGTGCCGCCTCGATCAACGGGACCGCGCGGGGTGCCTGCGCCTTTTCCCCGCCGCAGCCGGCCAAGCAAAGCGCTGTAAAGACAAGGGGAAGGAAAATTCGCATGACGGGGGGCTAACGGGCCTTTGCAAGCGGCACAACATGACCTTTTGCCGCTGAATGAACTTACTGGCGAGAAACGAACATGGGGCGTTTATCCACCAAGCCGGGCGTAGATCAGAAATTCGATATTGCCTTGAGGCCCCGTAATCGGGCTTTGTGTCAGGCCTATAACAGTCCAGCCCTGCGCATCAATCCATGTGCGAACCTCCGCGCACACCCGATCATGAATGGCCGGGTCACGCACCACACCCCCCTTGCCCACTTCGGCACGGCCAGCCTCGAACTGGGGCTTAATCAGCGCCACCAGCAACGCGCCGTGGCGG
>TARA_R110000787_G_scaffold108621_1_pt1 | contig 14409 bp, 15 predicted proteins | sample TARA_R110000787 | Tara Oceans TARA_R110000787 (sample SAMEA4397920) | marine metagenome | biome: Polar Biome; feature: [DCM] deep chlorophyll maximum layer (ENVO:01000326); material: water (ENVO:00002006), including particulate matter (ENVO:01000060) such as... | depth 35 m
AAAATTTTACTGTTCCTTTACTCATTGTAATGTAATTTAATTTATTAATACTTATTAGATTACAAAGATAGTGCCAATAATTCAAATTTAAAAATGAACTATGAAAACTATGTATATTTATTTCGATTAATCTTCTTTTACCTTGTAAACTATTTTTTATTTATCATTTTTGCTCTGTTTAATAAATCAATCAAATTTCTTTTAAATTTTAGAAATGTATTCTTATTTCTTAATAAAGTATTTATATTGTCATAAATGCATATTCAATAACAAAACTAAGGCATGACTATACCTAAACTACATTATATATCCCAGGGAAGCACTCCAATAGAGCATCTAGAAAACATTCAAAAAGCGTGTGCATCTGGTGCAGAATTAGTGCAATTACGTTTAAAAAACGTTTCAGAAAAAAATGTTTTAAAGCTTGCTGCAGAAGCTAGAGAAATGACATCTTACTTTCAAACTAGGTTAATTATTAACGATTATTATAAAATAGCAAGAGCAGTTAAAGCAGATGGAGTTCATTTTGAGAAGAGTGATACGTCGCTTATAATACCTAGAAGGCATTTATACACTTGGCAAATTATAGGTGTAACCGCAAATACCTTGCAAGATTGCGAAACATTAATTAGTAATGTAGTCGATTATATTGGTTTAGGCCCTTTTAGAAATAATACAACTAAAGACAATTTAAGCCCAGCTTTAGGTTTAAACGGATTTACGGCAATCACGGAGGCCTTAAAAACCGAAACTCCAATTATTGGTTTTGGAGGTATCACCACAAAAGATGTTGCAGATATTTTAAAAACTAGTATTCCTGGAATTGCGGTTTCTGATGAAATTACCTGCGATTTTAATACCATAAGAACATTTAACCAATTACTAAACGCATCTTCTACAGATGAGCAACGCCATACATTTAAATAAAACATAAACACTGTTTTAATAATCGTTGCTAAAGAATTCTAATCAAGATTATTCTCGTAAAGGTTTTTACAAGAGTATTAAATTTAGTAACAGATATATTGATGATTTTTACAATTATTGACACTTCTTTTACATTTATTTGACACTTAACACGCTTGCAACGCCTAGTTTTGAGCTTATAAATAGTGCTTGTGTTTTTGCAGCAATTATAAAAAAATAATTTATGAATAAGATATTATGGATCGGAATGCTTTTGATATTAACACTATCTAATAGTGCTTGTACAAATTCACAAGTCAAAAATGACACAACTAGTAAAGTTGATAAAATAAATGAACTCGTTGGTTTATATTCAGAATATGGAATGATAAATGGTGCAGTTCTCATTTCCGATAAAGGTGAAATTATTCATAAAAGCGGACTTGGATACGCCAATATGGAATGGGACATACCAAATACAATAGCTACCAAATTCCAAATTGCTTCATTAAGCAAAATGTTTACAGCAACATTAATTTTGCAATTAGTTGCTGAAAATAAATTAGAATTACACCAACCTATATCAACATACTTACCAAATTATCCTAAAGAAAATGGAAATCAGATTACCATACATCACCTACTCACCCACTCTGCAGGAATTGGACGGGAAGATTCAAACGATGAAAAACAAAATCAACCTGAAGCGATGGTCAATCAATTTGCAAGTATACCACTTGAGTTTACTCCAGGAGAACGCTTTCAGTATAGCAATTCTGGTTATACGCTTTTAGGTTATATTATAGAAACTATTACAGAACAATCCTATGAAGACGTTTTACAGGAGCGAATTTTTAAACCCTTGAAGATGAATAGCTCTGGGTATTTTAAACACAGAACTATTATTAAAAACATGGCATCTGGTTACAATAAAGGTTTTGCCGAATACTATAATAGTGATAGTACAGACGAAACTACTGCCTATGCTGCAGGAGCCATCTATGCTACTGTCGAAGATTTATTTCTTTGGGATCAAGCATTACAAACTGAAGCACTGTTACCAAAAAAATACAGAGATCTCCTTTTCGAAAAGCATAGCATAGATTCTGATGAAGGTGGACATTATGGCTACGGTTGGGAACTAAAAAACAAACCCATAGGTAATACCTCAGAAACAGTAGAAACTGTTGGTCATAGTGGTTCTATTAGTAGTTTTCGTTCGTTATTTACTAGAATTCCGTCAACTAATTCTACAATTATATTATTAAATAATACCAATCGTGCCTTTTTTATGTCATTTACGACAGCTATTACAGGAATATTACTCGACAAACCTTACGATTTACCTTTAATTCCTTTGGCTCAATTTATGATTAAAACCATAGAAAGTGAAGGAATCGATAATGGTATTCAGTTTTATAAAAAGTATAAAGATGCGCCAGAATATCATGCAAGCGAACAAGAACTCATTGTTGCAGGTTACAAATTTTTACATGCTGGAAATGCAAACGATGCAGCCAAAATATTCAAATTAGCTACCGAAGTTTTTCCAGATAGAGACAATCCCTACGATAGTTACGCTGAAGCACTAATGACACTAGGAAAAAATGAGGAAGCAATTGTTAATTATAAAAAATCTTTAGCATTAAATCTAAAAAACAATAACGCTATTGCAATGCTCGCGAAATTAGGAGTTACTTATAGTACAGATCTATTAAAGACCGATGATACTTGGGGAAAAGAACTCTTTACAATTCCTTTACATTTTGCTAAGGATATTAAAATAAAGGGTTTCGAAGATGCACGATTTCCAAAAGGTTGGAATGATACCGCGAGTCCTAATTTTTGGACCTACACATTTGCATGGAAAGTAAATATTGAAAATGAACTAACACAAACAGAAATAGAAGATTATATAAAAAAGTATTACGATGGTTTATTGGAAGGTGTTAATAAAGAAAAAGACCTTGTATTACCAAAAACAACAGTAGAAATAACAAAAACTAAAGAGGGTGCTTTTATTGGTAAAGCAACCATTTACGATACGTTTATTACTAGAAAATCACTGGTATTAAATTTTTATATTGAACAAACACTTTGCGAAAAAAACAGCAAATCAATTCTATTATTTAGAATATCGCCTAAAAACTATGACCATCAAGTATGGGATAATTTAAAGGCGATTACTGTTCTGAAAAATAGTTGTGATTAAACGATCTATTCAGGTTCCTAAGTTATTTTGTGTTTTTTTTATAAAGTGGCTTTTACTTGGTTTTGCATGCGCCCTAGAATTGTTTCTAAAGAAGCTGTAAGTTTATCGATAGCACCTGATACAGCAAGTTCTACAGTATCGGCCTGACATGAAACTGCTAAAGGTTGCCTACCTTCAATTCTGGTTTCCAGCAAACATCGCAAATCGTTAAGTCCATCCTTTTTTCCATTTTTATCTGATAAATGAACTTCTATTCTTGTAATATTAGATTCATATATTTTCAATCCTTCTGCTATCAGAGAGCTAAAATATTGCTGATCTCTTTCATTCCCACTTATCGTTTTATCCGTATTAAATTGAATTTTCATATTTGATTTTTTATATTCTCAGAGAAGATAATACATTGAATACAAACTCTCCATTTTAGAAGGTTAAAGCTATGTTAAAAACCCATCTTGAGGAGCTTGTATAATAACTACTTGGCTTTGGTAGGTGCTACGAAAGATGGGATATTTTCTTTTAAAAATGAAATAATCTCTTTATTGTTTGTGTTATAACTCACACAATATCAGCAACCGATGTTCTTTTTTTTTTAATTGCTACGGAAGAAAAAGCTCTACATTTTTTTGCTAAAAACAATTCATTACCAATAAATAAATACGAGAATCTTGTATATTTAATTCCGGATGATAAACTCAAATTATATCAATAGTAATTATTATTGAATTATTCTGTAACGTATCGATGTTAAAGTTCGTCATACTTCCGTAATTTACACATTAATAACAATCAATCAAAAAATCAATTATGAAATCAAATTCAAATTATCCATTAATTAAAAATGGAATTTTAATGCTTTTTTTAGTATTAGTAAGCACTATGTCTTTTGCTCAAACGAAAGTTGAGCAAATCGAAGAACTTATAAAAACCTATCAAGAGTATGGTAAATTTAATGGTTCTGTTTTAGTAGCAGACCAAGGAACGGTTATTTATAAAAAAGGATTTGGGATGGCAAATATGGAATGGGACATTCCAAACCAACCCAATACAAAACATCGTTTGGGCTCAGTCACCAAACAATTTACAGCAATGCTAGTTTTACAATTAGTAGCCGAGGGAAAATTAAATCTACAAAAACCTATTACAACCTATTTACCTGACTATCCAAAAGCCACTGGCGATATAATAACAACCCATCATTTACTAACACATACTTCAGGAATACCAAATTACACATCATTTCCTAAGTTTATGGAAGATGAAAGCCGCAACCCTTATACTCCAGCAGCGTTTGTGAAAATGTTTGATGAAAAAGAATTGGATTTTGCACCTGGTGAAAAATTTAGTTATAGTAATTCAGGGTATTTTCTTCTCGGTATCCTAGTTGAAAAATTATCTGGAAAAAGCTATGAGCAAATGCTTCAGGATAAAATATTTACCCCATTAAATATGAAGGAAACGGGATATGATAATCATGGCGACATTTTAAAAAATAGAGCTACCGGTTACGAAAAACAAGGCGGAGGTTATGTGAATTCTAGGTATTTAGATATGACTATTCCTTATGCAGCGGGCTCTATGTATTCCACTGTTGAAGATTTATATAAATGGGATCAAGCTTTATATACCACTACCCTTTTACCAAAAGAATATATGACTTTATATTTCAAGCCTTATATCACAGCTTTTGGTAGCGCAGATTATGCATATGGTTGGGCTGTTGGTTATTCCAAAATAGGAACTTCTACAGATAGTATTTATACCATTGGGCATGGTGGAGGTATTAACGGGTTTAATACTAATATTTCTAGAGCAACATCAGATAAATCATTGGTGGTACTTCTTAATAATACAGGTGGTGCACCTCTTGACGATATGACTAAAGCCATTCGAGGCATCATGTATGGTAAAACGTACGATATGCCTAAAAAGTCGGTAGCAAATGCCGTTTTTGCTGTTATTGAAGACAAAGGTATTGATGCTGGAGTCTCATATTATAATACCATTAAGGATGATGAAACCTATAACTTAAGTGAAAGAGAAATGAATGATGTTGGGTATCAACTTATGGGAGGTGATAAAGTAGCGGAAGCTTCCAAAGTATTTCAACTTATTACGGAAGAATTCCCTACTTCGTCCAATGCCTATGATAGTTTAGGAGAGAGTTTAATGAAATTAGGTAAAAACGATCAAGCGATTAAAAACTATAGAAAATCGGTCGTATTAAACCCCAATAATAAAAACGGGATCGAATTTTTAAAGAAACTTGGTGATGATGTAAGCGATTTGGAAAAAGAAGTAAAAGTATCTGATGCTATTTTAGAAACTTACATTGGTAAATACGAACTCATGCCTAGCTTTATTCTTACCGTTACCAAAGAAGGCAACCAATTAAAAACACAAGCCACAGGGCAACCAGTATTTGATATTTTTCCAAAAACTGAAAATGAATTTTATTTAAAAGTGGTGAATGCACAATTAGTCTTTAATAAAAATGAGGAAGGCAATGTTGATAGTGTAACCCTTTTTCAAGGTGGACAAGAAGTTAATGGTAAAAAGGTGGAATAGTATATCCTTCAATTTTTACTAAATACTGTAAACACGCTTCAATTTTGGAGCGTGTTTTTTATTTACATCAACATTTTACATATTTTATTGGCTTCGGAAGTAAAAGCAATGCATTTTACTTAATCCTCCCAAGCGGCTTAAGTATTATTTTGTTTTTATGGTAATTGTTCGGTTTGGAAAAGGAATCTCAATGCCTTCTTTATCAAAGCGTTTCTTTACACTTTCTAAAACATCACATTGTAACGAAAAGGATTCTCCATAATTTGCTGCCCAAGCCCAAGCTCTTATGGTCATAGATGAATCATTAAGTTTGGTTAAAGCCGTCTTTACTACTGGTTTGCCATCTAATTTATCTAATTCCGTACGATTATCGTAAATAAGCGGATGATTCTCGCACTCATCTTGCATGATTTTTTTTGCTAAATCAATATTACTATCATAGGATATACCGATCTCTATACGTTCGCAACATTTAAGCTCTCCCAAGTCATAATTGATTAATTTTTCTTTATTAATAACAGCATTTGGAATGACAATCATTTTATTTTCAAAATTTCTAATAATGGTATGACGTAAGGTAATATCTGTTACCGTACCTAACATGGTGTCAGATACTTTAACGGTATCACCAATTTTAAAAGGCTTAAAAGAAATTATAAATAATCCTCCAATTAGATTTGATAAGGCTTCTTGCGATGCAACACCAATAATTAGTGCAATGACGCCAGCACCTCTAAAGCTGTTTGAGTAATACCTTTTAAAGATGGAAATGCCAAAAGACAAAGAAGAGTACCCGTAAAATAAATACCAACAAGTACGATATATCTTAAAAACTTTATACTGGTTGGATCGTGTTGGTTTTCTATTTTTTTCTGAATATCATATTTAAACCATAAATTTGCAGAGGTTGCTATAATAATGGTAGTTGCCATAACAATACCAATGTAAAGGACGGTTTTAAAATCATCCATAATCTCACCCTTATCTTCATTCTCAACAAAAAGATAGCTTATTGCCAAAATTGCTAGAACAACCAAAAGAGTGTTTATAACTCTTTTTAACAAAGTTGATCCCTTAGGTTCTTCATTTGGAAATTTCCTTTTCTTTTCTCTAACAAGCCATTGATATAATTTATTAGTTAACATTCGCAATACAATAACTAAAGCAATTATAATGAAGCTGTAAATTATATCTTACTGGTGTGCTGCTAAAAATTCTTTCATAATACTCCTTTTTTATAATAAAAATGGCGTTAATTATTGCAAATAGGTCTCATACAAATGAATATATTATGATCTTTTCAACTAAGCTTTAACAACTATTTTATTTATAACTTTTAATAATTTACAAATACTTTAGTTGACAACTATATTACGCTTTTGTTGTACCTATTGTATTGACTTCAATGTTAAGTTCAAAACTCCAATAATCTATAATGGTAGAATCAATAACCGAAAACATAAAGTATTTATAGAAATTATAATTTGGGGACAGTAATCCACACAATACTTCCCTCCTATGTCATTGCATAAAAAATGTTTAGCTTAATCCTCCCAGCCCCAAGGAGCGTCTGGAGTTTCAATGGCTTCTGTAAGATCTATAACAACTTTAAAAACACGGTCTGTTCCTAAACGACGTAAATTATAGGTAAAGGTTTTTTCGTCGATGGTAATCCACCAAACGTTTGTTGCTGCATCTGGGATAAGTGTTTGTGTATGAACATCTGCTGGGAAAAACTGAATAGTTGCCTTCCCCTGATTTGATGCAGTTCCACCATAAAAATTAACAGCATCCATGGTTCCATCTTCATGACGATGATCGTGTTTTAAGGAAATAATTCCTTCATTCCTTGATAATATCCAGGTTCGTGATTTATCATCTCCCACATGAAAAGGAATTTTTATTTCATTCTCCGAACAAGACCTCACGTGCATCACTAGTTTCTTTCCTCCAAAGGCTTCATCTTCTTCCGGGATTTCAAGAACTCCCGCATATGCTTTGCCACAGTGGGATTTTAGCGAATTCCAAAAAGAATTAGAAAGTTCATTTTCTTGACCCATACTTTGTAAAGTAAAAAGTATAGCAATTAGGAATAATACACGTTTCAATATCATAATGTTGAATTTATTTTTTTAAATATAATTTAAAATAGCCATTCCTACTTTTTACTCAATTCATCTACATGTACCATATAGGTAGCGATGGCATCTAATTCTTCATCGGTGATTTCTTTTAAAAACCCTTCAATATTAGCTTGCATAATAGCTACTTGGCTAGCGGTAGTGTCTACGATAGGTTTTGACTTTCCTTTTAAAAATGAACCGATATCAGCATTGTTCTTTTTATAAACATGCATAATATCCACAACCGATGGCCCTATTTTTTTCTTATTAACCGTATGGCAAGTAATGCATGTTTTTTCCGAAAACAATCGATTGCCCAAAAATATTTTAGAATCTTGACTCAATTCTGCACGTTCAGGAGCACCTGTTTTTGTGTTTTTTTTAATTTTATTATCGGTATTACAGCTGGTCATTACTAAGATTGAAAACAGAAATATAAATAAGCGCATAGAGTCTATTTTTTAGATTTCTTCTTAAAAGAAGATTGTACTAAAATAATTAATTTTACGATTAGAGATGCTTTTATCAAAAAGATTCTACAAAATAAATTTTAAGCAAGGTTTTCATTTCAACAATATCCATTATACAATTATAATTTACTCTCTGTAAATTTTATCAAAAATTAAACCTTTGTTAAAAAAAGAATGAACGTTCATTTTTTAAGTATCTTTGCATCAGAATATAAAAGACATGGCCAAACTTCAAAAAAGTATAGACAAACGCAATGCGCTAATAAAAGCAACCATAGAACTTGTTAATAATAACGGTTTTCATGCGACTCCTATGAGTAAAATTGCAAAAATGGCAAACGTATCCCCTGCTACTATTTATCTATATTTTGAAAATAAACAAGATTTGGTAAACCAAACTTATATAGAGGTAAAAGGAGAATACACCTCTTATGCATTTAAAACGTATCATGAAAACATGAACGTTGAAGCGGGTTTTGAACTCATTTGGAAACGCATTGCAGATTTTAAACTAAAAGAATGCGAAAACGCGATGTTTTTAGCACAATGTGATAATACTCCAGTGATTGACGAAGTTAGTAGACTAGAAGGAATCAAACATTTACAGCCCCTACTTGACCTTTGGGCTCGTGGTAAAAAGGAAGGGATAATAAAACCTATATCAGATTATCTGCTATATGCATATTCCATAAATCCTTTGTCTTTTTTAATGATTTCTCAAAGTCGTGGCGCTTTTACGTTAGATAAAACACATATAGAAGAAGCATATATAGCTGCGTGGAGCAGTATAAAGGTTAATAAATAATATGAAAAAAACAGCTATTATATTAGGGGCTTCAGGTCTAACGGGTTCTATTTTACTTAAAAAATTAATTAAAAACGATACCTACGAAAGCATCAAATTGTTTTCGCGTACTAAAATAGAAGGCCTACCAACTAAAGTAACACAGTATATTGGGGATCTTTTAAAACTAGAAGAATTTAAAGAAGATTTTACCGCAGACGAAGTATTTTGTTGTATCGGTACCACAGCGAAGAAAACACCAGATAAAAAAGAATATAAAAAGATAGATTATGGCATTCCTGTAGCTGCCGCTAAGCTTTCAAAAGAGAATAACATACCCACGTTTTTAGTCATTTCAGCCATGGGAGCCAATAAAAAAAGCACTGTTTTTTATAATAAAACTAAAGGCGAAATGGAACAGGATGTATTACTACAAAACATAAAAAACACGGTTGTTTTAAGACCTTCATTAATTGGTGGGGAGCGAAAAGAAAGTAGAATACTAGAAAAAATAGGCTTGGGGGTGTTTAAAATGATGCAACCATTATTCTTGGGGAATTTAAAGAAATACAGCATCATTAGTGGGGATTGTATCGCAGAAGCAATGATAATCCTTGCCAATACAACTAACAACAGAGAGGTTATTATTAGTTCAAACGAAATAAAAACCCTTTCAAAATATTATTAAAAAAGAAAATTGAAATTATGGAATTATTAGACAAATTAAATTGGAGATATGCTGCAAAAGCAATGAATGGAAAAAAAGTAGCGGAAGATAAAATAGAACGTATTTTAGAAGCTGCACGCTTAGCTCCAACTTCAAGTGGATTGCAACCTTTTGAGATTTTTGTAATTAAAAATCAAGCCATTAAAGAAAAAATTAAACCGGTAGCTTGGAACCAATCTGTAATTACAGACTGCTCTCACCTACTCGTTTTTGCTGCTTGGGATACCTATACAGCAGACCGTATTAACCATATGTTTGATTTAACCAACGAGATTCGTGGTTTTGAAAATGAAGGTTGGGAAAATTACCGTCAAATGTTACTCGGTATGTATCCACAAAAAGATGCAGAGGAAAACTTTAATCATGCAGCAAAACAAGCATACATTGCATTCTCACAAGCTATTATTGCTGCTGCTTTCGAAGGGGTTGATACCACACCTTTAGAAGGTTTTGAGCCGGATTCAGTAGACGAAATTTTAGGACTCCGTGAAAAAGGCTTGCGAAGTACCGTTCTACTTCCAATTGGTTATCGTCAAGAGAATAAAGATTGGTTGGTCAACTTAGTAAAGGTTAGAAAACCGATGGAAGAATTAGTGACGGTAATTGAATAAAAAAAACACACTATTAATAACACTCATTAAAGAAAAGAAGATGAACAATTTTGAATTTAAAAATCCTACCAAAATTATTTTCGGAAAGGATGCGATAGAAAAATTAGAAAATGAAATTCCTAAAGATGCCAAAGTATTAGTACTATATGGTGGAGGGAGCATTAAGAAAAACGGAATTTACGACCAAGTAAAAACCGCTTTAGCGAAATTAGAAGTGATGGAGTTTGGAGGGATTCCTGCAAATCCAGAATATGCTGTTTTAATGGATGCTTTAAAAGTAATTAAAGACGAAAAAATCACCTATTTATTAGCTGTTGGTGGTGGTTCTGTAATTGATGGAACTAAATTTTTAGCTGCTGCTGCATTATATAAAGGCGATACTCCTTGGGATATTTTATCCAAAAATATTAGAACCGAAAAAGGCATGCCTTTTGGTACGGTGTTAACTTTACCAGCTACAGGATCAGAAATGAATTCTGGAGCGGTAGTCACTAGAAAAGAAACCAAAGAAAAACTGGCAATGGGTGGACCGGGTTTATTTCCAGAGTTTTCCATACTAGATCCACAGGTAATTAGCTCTATTCCACAACGTCAATTAGCAAATGGTTTAACAGATGCTTTTTCCCATGTGTTAGAGCAATATATGACCTACCCTATTGGTGCATTATTACAAGATCGTTTTGCTGAAAGTATTTTACAAACCATTATTGAAGTGGCTCCAAAAGTATTAAAAGATCCTACCGACTATAAAGCGGCCTCCAATTTTATGTGGAGTTGTACAATGGCTTTAAATGGATTAATACAAAAAGGAGTTCCTACAGATTGGGCTGTTCATGCGATTGGACACGAGTTAACTGCCCTATTTGGTATCGATCACGCACGTACACTAGCAGTTATTGCACCAAGCCATTACAAGTATAATTTTGAAGCTAAAAAAGAAAAACTAGCTCAATATGGCGAACGTGTTTGGAACCTTACAGAAGGTAGTATCGATGATAAAGCATATGCGGCTATCGAAAAAACAGAAGCCTTTTTCCACGAATTAGGAATCCATACCAAGTTATCTGATTATACAAAAGAATACGAAGGTACTGCTGAAGTAATAGCACAACGCTTTACAGATCGTGGTTGGTTAGGATTGGGCGAACATCAATCGCTATCACCAGATAAAGTAGCGAAAATTGTAAAAATGGCTTATTAAAAAATCGATATGAAAATTATAAAATCAATAGCAGTAGCGCTCACCATCATCACAGTTTCAAGTTGTAAAGACGCTAAAACTGAAGTATCTTCTGAAACCGTTTCAGAAGAAAAAACAACATTAAAAACAGAAAAAGAAATGAATATATTATTTGTATTAACATCTCACGATCAATTAGGAGATACCGGAAAGAAAACAGGATTTTGGGTAGAAGAATTTGCAAACCCATATTACAGCTTATTAGATAAAGGAGCTACGATTACGATTGCGACACCAAAAGGTGGTACTGCACCCATAGATCCAAGTAGTGATTCACCAGATGCTGCAACCATGGATACCGACCGTTTTAATAATGATGCGGAAGCAAAAGCTAAAATTGCAAACACGATGGTATTAGCCGATATGAATCCAGATGATTTTGATGCAGTATTTTATCCAGGTGGACACGGTCCATTATGGGATTTAGCAAACGATACAACTTCTATTGCATTAATTGAAAAGTTCCATGCGCAAGATAAACCCATTGCCTTTGTATGTCATGCACCTGCTGCGTTAAAAGGAGTTAAAGACACTAACGGAAACCCATTGGTACAAGGTAAAAAAGTAACCGGATTTACAAATACCGAAGAAGCAGCAGTTGGACTTACAAACGTTGTTCCATTTTTAGTAGAAGATATGCTGACTAAAAATGGAGGGATCTATTCTAAAAAAGAAGATTGGGCTGCCTATGCGATCCAAGATGGTAATTTAATTACGGGACAAAACCCTGCTTCCTCTGAGTTGGTTGCAGAAAAATTATTAGAAAGTTTAAAGTAGTTTTTTTAGTTTTATAGTTATGAAAAAAGGTTGTCTGTAATGGGCAACCTTTTTTTTATTTAATCATCAAGTAAATAAAATATAAACGATTCTAAGCGAATTAGATATAGCAAAGTGTTTCATATAAATAGTATTCCAAATGCTCATTTACATAATTCAGTACATTTTACAATAATTTGCATACTAGCAAGATCAAGAACTACATGACAACATAGAACAACCTGCTTTATGTCGTGCCCAATCTGGACGTTTTACAAACCATTTTTCGTTTTCTATCTGTTCTTCGTATGGCTTTCTAAGCAATTTAAATAAATTATCAATTAATTTATAATCGCCTTTATTAGCAGCATCGATAGCTAATTGTGCCATATAATTACGGAGTACATATTTGGGGTTCACATGGTTCATCTGCTCTTTACGTACTTTAGAAGAGTGTTCTTCTTTTTCTAAACGTTCTGCATACTGCAAAAACCAGGAATTCCATTTTTGTTTTATCGAATCGGAGACTTCATTGGGGATATAAAAGGCATCCTTAACAATAGTCAATCCTTTTAATGGGGCTTCCTTAGAAAAATCACTTAAATTTCTAAAGAAAATAGTCATATCCGTTTCGGTTAATTGCAAGGTATTTTCTAAGTTCCCAATTAATACTACATCATTTTTTTCTTCTGTAAACAAGCCTAATTTACTTCGCATCATCACTAAATACTGTACTTGTGCTTTCTCATGATAGCTATGTAAAATACGTTCTAAGTCGTCTGCTTCTCCAATTAATGGATACAACGCATTTGCCAGCTGGTATAAATTCCAATGTCCAATTTCCATTTGCGCTCCATAGCGATACCTTTTAAATTGACTGTCTGTAGTATTTGGGGTCCAATTATGATCGTAACCTTCTAACCAACCGTAAGGTCCATAATCTATCGTTTGCCCTAGAATGGATAAATTATCGGTGTTCATCACCCCGTGAACAAAACCAACACGTTGCCAATGAATGATCATTTCTAGGGTACTATTTAAAACAGTTTCAAAAAACTGTAAATAGGTTTCCTTAGAAGGGATTTCCAACTCTGAAAAATGATATTTCATCGTATAATCTACCAGTGTTTTTAAGGTCTCTTCGTCCTGTCTTGCTGCTAATAGTTGAAAATTACCAAAGCGTAAAAAACTTTGCGATACTCTGCAAACAACAGCTCCTTTTTCATATGCTGGATTTCCATCGTAGAGCATATCTCTCATTACTTCATCTCCAGTCAATGCCAATGACAAGGCTCGGGTGGTAGGAACTCCTAAATGATACATCGCTTCACTACACAAATACTCTCGAACAGAAGATCGCAATACTGCCAAACCATCTGCGGTACGAGAATAGGGCGTTTCCCCTGCTCCTTTTAATTGTAATGTCCAATGTTGGTTGTCATGTTTTACTTCCGTTAAATTAATCGCGCGACCATCTCCTAATTGCCCCGCCCAATTTCCAAATTGATGTCCTCCATAGCACATTGCATAAGGTGTGGTATTCGACAAAACACTATTTCCTGAAAATACGTCTAGGAATTCTTTACTCTTTGCATCTTCTTCCGTCAAACCTAAAGCGGAAAGCATCTCGGGAGAAACATGCAGTAGTTCTGGATTTTCAGTTTTTTTAGGAGTTACATAAGAGAAACAAGCCTTGTTTACTTGTCTTCTAGAGTTATCAAGAATTGGATCTGCTGGTAATTCTTTAGTAAATCGATCGTCTATATTAAGTTTCATAAAGGTAATTTCTAATTATTATAATATTGCTGTTTCAAAAATAACTTCGCTCGCAATGGTTTTATGAACCGGACATTTTGAAGCGATTACTTTTAATCGTTCTTTTTGTTTTTCATCTAAATTACCAACAAATTTCAATTTTTTACTGATATGGTCTAGATAACCAGGTGTTTCAACATCCAATTGTAAGGCATCACTATGTTTTTTTGAATGAGAAATATATACAAACACTTCTT
>TARA_R110000787_G_scaffold21049_5_pt1 | contig 14394 bp, 15 predicted proteins | sample TARA_R110000787 | Tara Oceans TARA_R110000787 (sample SAMEA4397920) | marine metagenome | biome: Polar Biome; feature: [DCM] deep chlorophyll maximum layer (ENVO:01000326); material: water (ENVO:00002006), including particulate matter (ENVO:01000060) such as... | depth 35 m
TAGACCTAACCTTACCCAATTCGGTATTACGGAATTGATACTGAAGGCATTCTTCATCAATATGTTCCTGTTCTTCTGCCTCCTCCAAGTAGTCAACGAAATTGCGCCTCAAATCGCAATCAACACTACCAGGTCCGTTAGGGTCCGGTCGCATATACATCGGTCCAGGTTGAGTATCATTTGAACACGCCTCCGCCGTGGCGTTTTGGATGTTGCCACCCCAAGGCGCGATGTCAAAGTCAGGGTCGTCCGCTTTCGCTTTCCAAAGGGCGCCGAATTCTGGTGGCGCATTGTATCCAAATTCTTCCAATTCACAGACGCGGCACTCGTAACCGCGGCGCCGCGGCGCACGAATGAAATCCCAAACCTTGTTGATGTCGGTAACAACCTTGTCCATCTGCTGCTTGGCGGTGTAGCGCCCACCATCGGCTTCCTTGATAATCCGACTAACAAGGTCAAAGGGCAAGTAGGGGCGCAGGGCGGGCGATTGCGCGGCCAACCGCGGAACGCCCAACAAGTGGAGCATTTCCTGCGCTTGCTTGAGGGCACCAAGGTGGGACGCCATAGTGTAGGTTGAGTTGAGTTGTTGTGTTGTGTTGAGTTGCCTCGATTGTGTTTGTGATGATTCTTCTTCAATATGGAAATCAAATTTCCTGATTTTAGCCTTCATTTTGCTTCTCTCAGTTGTCGTTTGTCGTTGTTGTCGTTGCCACGTGTCAAGAAATTGCTGAAAGTGGATTATGACTTTGAGAACCCATCATGCCTAATGAACCGTAAGCATTCGAAATCGCTTGACCAACAGGTTTCGGAGCAGGGCCTTTCTTACCGTCCTTGCCAATCCCTGCTGCTGCGTCTGCTGCTTTGTCATCTTGATAGGAACCAACTGCTGACACAACTCCACCAACAACACCAATTGCGGCAGCAAGAGGAGCAAGGAAACCGCCCGACGCAACAGCCATCACATCAGCAACAGTTCCTGCTTCAGTCAATAGTTGACCTGCTTCATCCGTGCCACTCTCCCTGACCTCTTTTCCAGTAGAATCAGTCCTATCAAACATCGACTTACCTCCAGTATTGTAAAGACTGTCAAGTTGGTCTCCAAGAGTCATGATTCCTCCTACAGCACCAAGTGACTTGCCCGCCACCGCCTGCCCTGCCTTGCCAATATTAAGAACTTCTGCTGCTTTTCCTCCAATTTTCTCGACTCCTGATAGATTATCGGCAATTTCACTGACAGATTGACCAGCACCTCCAGCATCACTTATTCCTCTTGCTGTTCCTGAGACAGCTCCCTTAACTCCTGCGACAGTTGAGGATGCGACTGAGCCTTCAACAGGGGCAGTTGTTGCCACTCTCGTCGATTCAGCGAGGTCAAAACTTCCTTTAGGTGCTGCCTTAATACCTGAGCGCGCCATTGAATAGGCAGAACCTGCCCCTGCTGCTCCTCCCTGAACTCCCATCACTCCTGCTCTTCCTACCGTATAGACCTTCGACATTGTCTGAAGATTCTGAACACCATCTATAGTTGTATTTTCATTGTCCTTTGACCTTCTTGCCTTCACTCCGTTATTAAATGCTTGAACTTCTGCCACGTTTCGTGTGTCTCTTGCTGAGTCATATTGTGACTGACTTGATTGATTCATGTGGGATTCCAACTGCGAATTCCGAATTCCATACAAATCTCCCATCTTTTAACTCAATACAACTTTTTATTTCTTGTCTGGTAATTCTAAATCTTCACTATCATCGGGAGCATCTGCCTCCCCTGAGGGCGAACCCATGATGTTTTCCCCGACTGCTATGAGTTCTTCAAAGCAGCGATATGCCTCTGGAGGATTTGCTTGGAAATTCATGTGAAGGAAACAGAATTTGTCAGGAGTAGCTTTCTTGTATATTTTTAACCAATTGTCTGCTCCGCCAAACACATCTCCGTATTCTTCTGCCATCTTTCCCAATTCCTTCTGATTTGGAAACGGAGAACCAACAATCACATTAGTAGCATTCTGTCGAATAATTGGAGAGCATGAACGGAAATTCTGAGAACTGATAATTAATAGACGAATATTGAAATGACGGAATCGACTTGCTAGGTGATTGATTCGTGCTTCTCGACGAATGCTTCCAAGACAATCATCAAGAATAACAGCAATATCTGGTTGTTCATCTTTCGTAAATGATTTCTGCTGATTCACAATTCCATCAATTATTTGGTCATTATAACTATCGTGTGTATCAAATGCCTTCTTCAAGAATCTAGATGTGATGTCATTAGCAATTGTGTTACTGATGATGGTTGTTGTCTGAAATCTTTCTTGGGCATCGTAGAATCCCATCTCTGAGTCTCCTAGGAGCAAATTTGAAATTATGGTACTTTTTCCAGTCCTCACAGGACTAATCATGAGCAAAAGAGCTCCACCTCCAGGTCCAGAAATCTGAGGAAGGTGTGGATGAATTTCAGGATGATGGTCGCTACCATCATCTTCTAATGGAACGACTGGCAATATTTTTGGAACGTTCATTTACCAAGGGTGTCTTTTTAATTTTACAGAGAAAATTTTATTATATCACTCCAGATATATCGAGATGAACAATTATCGAGTAGCTATACCCTCTCTAAATAGAGTCAAGGAACTTGGGGAAAAGACATTGAAGACCTTGGATAAACATGGCATCTCAAAAGACATAATTGATATTTTTGTTGCCAACGAAGAACAGGAAGTTATGTATAAGGAAGCATATCCTGAATACAATATCATCAGAGCAATCATTGGAAAACGAGCAGTCAGTAATTTCATCTTTCAGGAGTATTACGATGAAGGTCAATACGTATTATATATGGATGATGATATCGAGAAAATTAGAATGAAAAATCCTCGCGGATGGGAACGTAGTAGTTTCTGTGATGATGAATTAGATTTGAAAAAAGAGTTAGACCTTGCGTTCTCAGAATGTCTGAAATCCAAACGAAATATGTGGGGAGTGTATCCTGTAGAGAATCATTATTTCATGAAGAATCAAATATCATATGATTACAAATTCTGCGTCGGCTGGATGTGGGGATGTATCAATCAGAGGTCAAGCAACCTTTGCTTGATAGGCGATGGATGTATTGAAGATTATGAACGTTGTATCAGGCATTATCTCGCTGATGGAGGATTAGTTAGATTAAACCATCTATCATGTACAACTAAATATGGAAATCCAGTAGGTGGGATTGGTCTAAAACCAGAGGATAGAGAAAGAGAACAATCACTCTCTGAGTTACAAGAGCATTTCCCTGGATTATTTCGATTAAAGATGAAAAATGGCGGTATGAATCCTGTACTCAAGGATTCTCGTTGTAAAATAGAGTAACCGAAGAACCTGCCATAATGGCAGATTCTCAAAATCGAAGAAAATATCTAGAAATAAAATCATGAAAAAATAACAGTAATTATGGAAACCTGCCATAATGGCAGATTAGACCTATTAGACCTATCTGAAGCATTCTGCCCAAGGGTCATGCTGAGTTCTATTCAGAGCACTGTTGATTTCTGAAAAGACCTTCTTGTCATGATTTTCCTTGAGAGCTGCCTTCTGCTTCTTTGCCTTCCGCGCCTTTCTCTGTGTATCATATTGCTCGACACCTTTGAATACCATCTCTTCCAAATCTTGCTTAGAATAATAGTGTTTCTGCTCCCGATGCTGGGTTTGTTGAGGTAGGGGCGCAGGCGCAGGTTCAGGTGCCACGTGTCTAGGCTCCTCACGGGGCGGAGCGTGGTAGGGAGTCTGTGGTCTTGCCCGTAAGGCAGCTTTTGCTTCTCGACCTTTTCTGAGTGCTTCTTTCTGTTTGTCTGACATGACTCGCTTTGGTTTGATTTGTTTGACCTTCGGAATGATGGGTTCATCTAACTCCGGGAGAGGTTCAGGGGTAGAGCGAGGTTTAACTGTCTTTTTGACTTTCTTGGGCAATACTGGCGGAGCACTCTTTGCCTTGAAAATATCTTCCTTTTTTAATTTGACTTTTTTTTCTGGTGGGGGAGGTAGAGATACCTGTTCCTCCTCAACACCCTGTTCCTCATCTGAATAAACAAAATTAGAATTCTCCTCTCCAGTATCCTCGTCCACGTCTTCTACGACCATCTCTCGACCCTCCTTTGATTCACTGAGTGAGGGCATGTGAACATCTGCTAAGTAATCTGACATATATATTGTTCGGCAACTTAATTATTTTCACAGAAGAAATTCAAAAAAACATCTTGATATATATGTCATCATATGTCTTTCAAAGGATTTTCAATGACCTCGCCGCGTCGTCAATCTCTGACACCTCAGTTGGACTTTCTGGGAGAGTAGCAATGTGTGTACCTCCTGGCTTATCATATATTTTATGAGGCGCTCCTCTGACATATTCTGCTGAGTCTGCTGACTGACCTACCCAATATGTTGTATCATCTCCATATCTCGGATGTAAAACAAAATCTTCATAACGAACACCATCAATTACCGGCTCTAAATTGCCCGATTCGGTCCAAACATCTTCCAACTCGACTATGCCAACACCGTAGCCGTCGTCGCCCCAAATTCCCATTAGGTCATCACCAAGACCACCTGGAGCATGGACATCATAATCTCCCTTCATAAAGTAGGTTTCGCCGCCCCAATAAAACTTTCTAAATGTCTCTCCGTTATATTCAACCGACCCACCATCAGGGAAAACTCGTTCTCCTTCATTTGTTTCATCTGCTGCTTTTGCTGCTACTTCATCTATTAATTCATCGTCTTCTTCCTCATCATAGTCGGCAGGAGCATTAATAATTTCCTGCTCATAGAGACGTCTAAGTGCTACCTTTCCTAGTTTCATGAATTCTTCAGGGTCTAACAGTTCAGCATCATCTAGATATTGTCTCATTTCTGCGACTGACTTTCCCTTACTAATGTCTGAGTCTGGTACTTGCCGGTCGTATCCAGGATATTTGATACTATCGAACATCACACGCACCTCTTGAAAATCGAGGCCGCGCAACTGCTCGTTGGGGATGTTCTGCGCAAGCATGTTAAGCATCTGACTCTTTGTGAGTTTCTTTTTCTTAACTCCTTCGTCGTCTGCCCCCGTAGGGGGGGGCGCCTCGACAGATGCCTTTGGTGTGCTAAGAGGTGCCGAAGGCAGAGATACAACAGGCGAGAGAGCTGGTAGACCAGTGTGGCCACTCATGAACACTTGTTCCTTAGTAGGTTTGCTGTAACTGACTGGTCCTGCTTCAGATGAGAAACCAGCGATTTTAATCATGTTAGTATTTTTCACATTGAATCCCTGAGGATTCTTTTCCAGAAGAGTCTTGTATTCTTCTTCTGATTTATTATTGCTGGATGATGATTCTACACCAACAAAGTGTCCTCCTTCTTTGAGTTCTTCCCTCAATTGTATTAATGATTTTCTCTTACCTCCTTCGGTTGGTTTGATTCCAAGAGTTTTCTTGTGAAGTTTCAAGAACTCATTTATCTGAAGTTTGTTCGCATTGATAGATATTACAGGTTTTCCACCCAGAAGTTGAGACGGGTCAGATGGTGCTTCCGTCTTTCGAACACCTTGTGCTGCCATTTAAAATACAGATGTTAAATTTATTTTGTTGTCGTTATTCAAAAAAGAGATGCCACGAACTGCCGATGGAAAACCAGTCTTGTACAAACCATTTAAGTCGAAAAAAGCAGGGAAAAAGATGTCTGTCTATGTGAAATCTGCCTCAGGGGGAACCAAAATCATTCATTTTGGAGCAGCAGGCATGGATGATTGGAGGTCTGGAAAAGCATCAGTTGCTCAACGTAAGTCATTCAGAGCAAGAATGAAGGGCATCAAGAAGAAAGATGGTTCATTTGCCTATCAAGACAAAAATAGCCCGGCATACTGGGCACTGAATTACCTCTGGTGACCGTTAAGGCACTTCATCAAAAGCATCATCTCCTGAATCATCTGTCCCTGCGGGCGCGTCGCCGTCCTTTAAAGGTGCCACGTGGCTCCTGATGGTCTTTCGTGGAGTGCGCTTCGACGATGACGAAGGAGCAGATGATGGAGGAGTTAGTGATACATTATCCAATATTTCGTCTTCCTTCTCGAGTATTTCATCTTCCTTTTTCTGAGTCTTTTTGAATTGGTCTTTCAGTGATGCCATTTTCTCTTCAGATGGTGGTCGACGTTCACATTGAAATAGATAACAGCAATTAATCTTACAGTGACACGCTGATTGCCAAATGACAAGCAATAGACCTCCTACAGCTCCTAGCACAAGAACTACTGCTCCTGCTGCTTGGTCTACAGAGTAATTTTGTAGTCGACCATCTTCCGCGTTTGCTCCACTCATCACTTTTTTATAAATAAATTTGATTAAAATTTAAATCACATTATTATTCATTTCAATGATTTACAAGGATTTCTTCATCTCTGGAGGATGTAGATATTCGAGAAATCATTCTTGGGTAGCACATCCCCTGTATTCATCCCCGCATGGAGGAATCTTTACTCTCATAGATAGATGTGAGTTCTATCAAGATTACACTGAACAATATGAATCAAGTCGGAGAGCAGAGCAGGAGGCACAGAGTCAAGCAAATAAAGAAAGATGGAGAGACCAGGCACGTAAGTTTGCTGAAGGTTTCTTTGGTTTTCCTCAAAATGATGACGTGTCCGAAGCGGAGATGGACCCCGAATATCCGTATTCAGTGTTTGGTCTGAAGAAGTCGGCATCACAAGAAGACATGAAAAAAGCTTATCGAAAGGAAGTTCGCATTTCACATCCTGACAAGGGCGGAACAAATGAAGTCTTTGTGAGAGTTCGTCAGGCATGGGAATATTTTTGTAGTCACATGGCAAAGTAGTCAAAAATTTGATTTCGAAAACCAAAACCTGCCATTATGGCAAAAACCGCTTAAACAAATACTATATACATAAGGTAGAGTCAAATGGACCATGAATCAGAAAAATACATCGAAGGTCTAGCAAACGTGAAACGACTGATGATGTTCGAAGTCGAGAATGACAGATATGAAATCAGCAAGAATCAAGTATACAAATTCACGGCATCATTGCCGACATCACCTATTAAATCATTCCTGACAGACAAACTGATTAAACAAAGTTCCAAAGTGAAGAGATTGACAGAAAAGTTGAAAGATAACAAAATTTATGTGGATATGACATCGAATGAGAATCAAGCAATGAAACAAAGAATCATTAACGAGTACGGTATCAAGTCAAGGGAATACGGAATAATGATGGGCACAATGTCTTAGATTGTCTTCTTCTTCTTCTTCTTCTTCTTCTCTGCCTTTCTAGTGGTTGCCGCTGGGCGCGCCGCCTTGCCGAATGCTTCGACTGGTTTGACACGATTGAAATTCTCAATACTTTTCGGAACATCATGCTGCTGATTCGATTTACTGATGGAAGTCGAAACATCAAATCCAGCACCTCCTGAAACAATTTTTTGCTGCTTTGCTTTCGGAGCTTTCTTTTTCGCCATCTTTTTAATTTACTGCTTCAAAATAAAAAAAGGCACTGAATTATAAATAGCTATGTCTCTAATCGTTACTAGTAGTGCCCAGTCTCAGTATGCTAACGACCAGAGGAATAATCGACTTAGGACAGGTAATGGTCTTGAGAATCCCTCGTCGTTTCAGAACTTCTTCACTTCCGCAATCAAGATTCCAGCGAATGCCGAGATTGCGGTTGAATCAATCAAGATTCGTAGGGATGCTCTGTATGATATAGAGGCACAGACATCGATGTACATGTATTTCGGAAAACTTCAGACAACTGGTTCTGAGACAACAGAGAAGTCAAAAGCAACAGGGAAAAAGTCAAGAGTCGATATGCCAGTGCCTCTTCGCCCTCGTCCGGGTGTCTACAGTACTGCTGCTTGGTTAACAGAATTAAATCGAATTTTCAATGAAAGTTATCAGTCACCTGAAATTTACGGCAAATGGGTCATTACGGGAAAACACACTGGTAGGGGAGCACTTGATGGTCTTGACATTAAGTGTACGCAGAGAGGTGTGGCAGGAGCAGGAGAAAATCAGATTCAACCCGGAAGGATGTTGACTGGCTATTGGAGGTCTCCTCACAATCTTAGCAAAGATTTCAAACCGACCACTGATTGGACCTGTACTCATGTTGCTGCGGCAGGTGCTGCTGCTGCTTATCAGCTATTCACGAGACTTAAGGCACCTATCGGTTCTGCTGGAGTCCTCGAAACACTCGACGCAATGAGTTGCTCTGTTCAGGGAGATGGACACGTTTGGGCACAGAATTCGTCTAAATTTACTGTAGACACATCAGGAGCAAAAGCAAATGGATGGCGTGTCGGACTCGCAAGACCTCAGATAGAATACATCAGAACTACTGACCCAGCGAAGAGAGGTGCGGCACGCAGGGGCAATCTTCTTCCAGGAACTCGTCAACCGGCAGGTTACATTGATAGCGATTCCGGACCCATCTTCACTACCTATGGCAAAAGGAACGGCTTCAATGGCAGAAATCAGGTTGACTTCTACGATTATATGATTCAGGATGATGGGACTAACATTGAAATATATCAGTGTTCATTTGATGCTTCGAGCAATAAACATGTAATGTCTGAAGTCATTTATTACGGCGGTGCTACTTCCCTGACTGCCGCGAAGTTCACGAAGGGAGATTTCAATGCTAAGTATGTTGGTGTTAACTTCAGTTGTCATGGAGATGAAGTACGGCTAGGGGCACTCAAGGCGGATGGTTCAGTCGATATGATGGTGGACTCGTTGACACGTGGCAACAAGAAATTCGAATGTTTTGTTCCTCTTGGAGCGACCAGGGATTCTCTGTATCCTCGATTAAATCTTTCGCATGCGGATGATTTCCTGAAACTAGAGGCGTGGTCGAGTCACTACTCTGGTGCGAAAGATTTCAGATATCCAATAAATGTTCCTGCTGCTGCTGAAGGTGACGCACCGGTGTTCACTACGGGAGACGACTATTACAGTAATAATCGAGTTTCTAGGAATTATGAGGGAGCAAGTGGAGTTGACACAAACAGGGCAATTGTTCAGGATACTAAGGATAGACCTTATTCCCTTTCTCAGACATTGGTATGTGATACTAAACCAGCATATGATGTTGACCAAAGTCTTGTTTCGACTGAGACACAGAGTTACTCTGGTCAACTGACGATGGGAGTAGGAACGAATAAGTTTCATGCCATGATTATCGGCTACAATAAACCTCTGTATAAAGAGGATTACTTGGAAGGCAAATATTTGACTACTGACACGAGTGGTCAGGCAAAGATGAATTCGATTCTTGGTTTCCCTCAAAGAGGATTCATTGACCAGGTTCAGGGACTCGCTGACGGTTACGTTGCGGCACTGGGACTTGGTGGAAAAGAGGTGGTTTTCGCATCTTTCGTAGCACCAACTTATCGTGTTCATTCAGCATTTGTGAGACTCTCTTCTCTGCCAGTTCAGAGTTTTAACGGAGCCAAATCTTCAGTCTCCAAGATTGTTTACCATCTGCCTCGATTCACTAATGATGGTCGAGAATTCGGAGACCTTTTCTTCAGTCCAGGAGAGAAGACTTACATTGCTCTGAATAATGTCACATCTCAAATGCTCAACAATATTGATGTTCAGATAGTAGATGTTGGCGAGCGCCCAGTTGAGGATATCTCAGGAAATACTATTGTTGTATTTCATATCAGAGAAAAGAAGTGAACTGCCATAATGGCAGATTCTTGAAATCGAAGAATATATTCTGTAGAAAATTCTCAAATAAAAAGTCATGATTCTGAGAACCTGCCATAATGGCAGTGCGTTCAAAAAAGGGATTTAAAATGAAAGGTTCAGTATATACAAATAATGACAGAACTAGAGCAACAGACTAATCATGACACATTCGTGAATCTAGGATGGATAGATACAACTGATAAATTTACGGTTCATATGACTCATTCGAGGAAGGAACTCCTGGATATCATCAGAGTATTCAAGTTGCCTATTACGACGTTCACAAACAAGAATAAGAAAGACCTTCAAGCGGCTATCGTTGAGACTGTTCGTTTTCTCAATTCAGTAGACCCAGAAGATGAATATTTCTTCATTTCTTCAAAGGAAGAACTTGTCGATTATCTCAGGAAACAGAATCCGGCAAAAACTCTAACAATTAAGGAGAAGAGTGAAGTGATGATGCTGGCGAAGAAGTTAATTGCCTACTCAAGAAACGGCTATTTTCTGCTTCCTTCGGGATACATGGATGCCATCGATGTTTACAAGGATGCTACATATGTAGCAAAATTCCCTGAAATTCCTTCTGTGAGAAAGGCAATTGAATTAATAAACCATGACCCAAAAATCAGAGAGAAGATTCAGATGGTCATCCCAAGACGAGTCCAAAAGCAACTTGACAAGCGGAAGGCAGTGAAGCAGAAGAACATCCCTCTCTATATCAAGCGAGGAGAATTCATTATTGATTTCTCGTAACATACTTAAACAAGTGTCACAAAGGAAAGGTATGGAGAATAGAATTATCAATGAGCATCTCAATCTTGAGAATCTAGATTGTGTACCTTTTAAATATGACGACAGATTTCTGATTTATTCAAATGGATTGGTATATTGTGAGAGAAAGGAGAAATTCAAGAGTGACTCTGGAAACGGAAAACATTCGAAGTACAGGTCATACACCTTCTACCGGAACAAGAAAAACACAAAACATTACGTTCATCGACTTGTTGCTGAACATTTCCTTGAAAATCCACATGGACTCAGGGATGTTCATCACAAGGACAGTAATGTTTTCAATAATGATGTATCAAATCTCGAATGGTTATCTCATCAGGAAAATTGTCAAATGAAACCTCTTCCTAATCCACTTGAAAAAATCAAAGTAAATCCTATGGCCTATATCAACTATAACAAGATAAAGGACTATTACATATTTACCTACCAAGGTTCGAGCAACCCAAACAAGGAAGGATGGAATGGCTGTCAGAGTACTAGCAAAGGGTCGAAGACATTAGAAGGAGCGCAAAAACATCGAGACAATCACTTTGCTGTCGCATAGACCTTTGCGGCCGTCCCCGGGTCATGACCACGCCACTGGGCGAATTGGATTTTCTCCTGAGTAGTTCCACTATCCCAAATCTCACTTATGAGTAGTTTCGTAATATCTGTTGCGGAAGCATCTATACCGTTCTTTTTCAACATTCTCTTTGTCCAGACAGAAAGTGAATTTCTTTGTTTTTCCTGTGTTTTTTCCCTCGTCAAGTTGTTGTTCTTTGTTGCTGAATCAGGAAAGAAGATGTAATCACCTTCCTTTACTCCCTTTATTCTGCCATCTCCACTATCGTACATAGTTAACAGTGTCTCCATCAAGGTTCTCTCAATAGGGATTTCACGTACTCCATATTTTCGATTGGTTTTGTATCCGTGAAAGACGAACTTCCAAGTTTGCCCCTCGGGTGAACCAACTATGAAATTTCGAATTCCTTTTTCCTCATCTGATAGAGATAGATACTTTTCAGGTGAAATCCTTTCCAATGTCGCACTCTCGAGTCTGAAAGGATATGTGCTCAGAATCAATGTCAGTGCTCTTGTCCTCATAGCAACCTTGTCTAGGACATCTCCAGTTGCCCCTTGAACGATTTCATCCAATTGACTTCTTGAAATTCTGGTCTCTTTTACAGGATTCTTGCGCTTTGAATCTTCCCTCCTCACTTGAAGAGTGACTTCAAGTTCTCCGTAAGTTCCAGCGTGTTCTAATTCAAACAAGTCATTTGAAATCACTAAAGCATTTGTGTAAGACAACATCGCTGAATATCCTAACTTCTTGACCTTTCCTTGCCAATCAGACTGAAGACATGCGAATACATGGTCGACATCATTGACCATCCCTTCGATTTGTGTCACATCATCTGGTTCAGCATCGTAACACTTGATATAGAGTCTCCTGATGTTGTTGGAGATTTGGTCAAGCGAGGACTGTTTCCTCGGTTGACTCCGCTCTGCGTTTTTCTTTGAGAGGAGGTGATTGAATTCATCCATTGCTCACAACTGTATTTATTTGGCATAGATATTTTTAGAAATCAAATTTTTCGAATTTTTGCCAAAATATATTTGTCTCTCTCATTTCAAAGCAACTAGTAACCTATGGCACAAGTGATTCATGCGACAGAGAAACTAAGTAATGATGAGGTTCTAAAACTCAAAGGAAAATTCTTGGACGATTCTGCCTATGATACTCTCATCAGTTCAGATTGTGACTGTTTCAAGGAAGATGGCAGTATCCTTTTCAAATTCCGGAAGTCGATTCATGAGAAGGATGAATGTGAAATAGCTTTCCTGGCATTTAAAAATCTGGCAAAAGCGACACGTGGCAGGGGAGCAGCGGCAGGACCGATTGATGTGGATTCAATTTACTGGAAGAAGAAGCAGGGCGTAATCATCAATAAATCTGGAAATTCCGCATCATATGAGACAAAGAACAAAGATGGAACTATGTCTCTCTCAAGCATGCGAGTTCAGAATCTGGTTGCCACAAACATCATAGGATATTGGTCCGAATCCAAGCAACTTAGTTATGACTATCCTTGTCGGCTCTCTCACTATTCTAAAACTGAATTCATGAAATGCGAAGATGGGCAACCTTTCATAGAAAAAATAGGAAAGTCTTATCAAAGTCTTCATCCAGAGATGTACAGGATTCAGATGGACCAAGCACAAATTATGCCTGAAATGACACTTGGAACGACTCCTTTCTCGACCATCACAATCAATCGAAATTTCAGAACAGCAGTACATCAAGATGCTGGTGATTTTGGTTTTGGGAATCTTTCAGTTATCGAATACGGATACTATCACGGTGGTTACTACGTGATTCCAAAATACAGGATAGCTATTGACATGAAGTCTGGAGACCATCTCTGCGTCGATGTTCATGAGTTTCATTCAAATACAGAAATGTATGAAACAGCAGAAGACAGGTCTAAGAATGATGAAATGCCTGATATTTTTAACGATAATCTCGAAGTCGGCGTAGTTGGACTCAACAATAGATTCGCGAGAATTAGTCTCGTGTGCTATCTGAGAGACAAATTGAAAGAATGTAAGAAAGAGATAGCGCCAGAGTTCATCACTCCTGAGATGCCACCTGATTCAAAGGTTTCAGTTATGTTCATCAATCCCGAGAATCATTCTGAACAAAGAGTTAAATTTTACTCAACAAATTGGTCTCGTATTCCGACTGAAACATATGGTCTTATGAGGATGGTCAGACTTCAAATGAAGAATGTCATCATCATCTGTGACGAGTCGATTTTCCTTGGAAAGAAGATTCCTTGTTCAAGGATGTTTGCTCCGGGGGAAAGAGATGGAATCACATGTTTAACACCCTCTGCTAGCAAGACTGCCTATTTTTGCCCAACCTGGCAAATAGCTCTAAAACTCTTGAATAAAGAGGTTGTTGAAAAATATGTCCACAAGGAAATGCTATTTCATTAGCTCCGACGACAACTTGATGTGCTTTGAATCGACGATTTTCGAGAAAAATTTGATTTCCATATTCAAAAATATTTAGCACTTACAAACACCACCACCAACTGACTGCTTGATACAGACAACTCTCACAACTCTCACAACTCTCACAACTCACACACAACTATGCCGATGAACAACCAGAGCGACAACAAGCGCGAGATGAACGAGTCTGAGAGAGCAGACCTCAAGGAGCTCCTGGAGGACTGGTCAACAAGTGCCCTTGTCAAGGTTGTCCAGCTCAGAAACCCCGGAACCACTGTCGCTCCGACGCGCGGGCGACTCATCTCGAAGATTATCAACTGCGGATACATCCAGTGCTTCGACTCGAAACCCCCCTCGGAAATTGCCCCTGCTGAAAAGGAGGCACGTATCAAAATGCGGCTCATCGTCCAATCTCTAGGCGAGCAAGAGGACGGCAAAATGACATACGCCGCATTGTGTAAGAAGATGGCCAATCTCATTGGCACGAACGACACTTGTGACCACCTATTCTTCAAGGATACGAGTCTTAAGACAACTAAGGCGTTCTGGTTGAGGCAGGTCAACACTATTGCCGCTGCGCCAGGGGAGTTCTCCGCAATCGAAATGCTGAATGAATTCAAGGAGCTGTATCACGTTATGCCTGAAGAGATGGTGGTTGACTTCTTGACTCATCAACGGACAAGTGCCATCTCTGCTCTCATTGCTGCCGGCAAGTATGACCAGACTAAGTCATTTGAGGAAAATGTTCCTCATATCGTAGACAGTTCTATTCATCTGTACGGGTCGACAACAAACCTGATGGGTTTCATGACTGGCGAGACTCATTGGACTACCAAAGATGTTCTGAACCCAGATTGTCTGCGCCCTGCTGCTCCT
>TARA_R110000787_G_scaffold46657_6_pt1 | contig 14375 bp, 11 predicted proteins | sample TARA_R110000787 | Tara Oceans TARA_R110000787 (sample SAMEA4397920) | marine metagenome | biome: Polar Biome; feature: [DCM] deep chlorophyll maximum layer (ENVO:01000326); material: water (ENVO:00002006), including particulate matter (ENVO:01000060) such as... | depth 35 m
ATCCACCGCTGCGATGATTTCGTCGATATCGTCTTTCTTGGCGATCAGCGCGGGGCTGAAACATAGGGTGTTGTTTTTGCCTGGCAGCGACCGATTGGTCGCCCCGATGATGACGCCTTGCGCCATGCAATCCGCGACAACGGCCTGTACCTGTTTTTCAGAAACCGGTACGCGCGTGCTTCGATCTTCGACCAGTTCCGCGCCCAGAAACAGACCCTTTCCGCGGACCTGACCAATCACGGAATACTTGTCTGACAGCTCCTCAAGTTCTTCCAGCATGTACTGACCCATGTCGAGAGTGTTCTGAAGCAGATTTTCCCGTTCGATGATCGCCATATTTTCAAGACCTGCGGTAGGTCCAGCGGTGCAGCCCCCGAATGTCGAAATATCGCGGAAATAGTTCAATGGATCCGCCGCGTCGTCTTTGAACATGTTGAACACCTCTTCAGTGGTCACCAAGCAGGCGATGGCGGCGTAACCCGACGCAACGCCCTTGGCCATCGTAACCATATCGGGCTGGATGCCATAGTGTTGGTAACCGAACCACTCGCCCGTGCGACCGACCCCACACACGACTTCGTCGATATGGAGCAAGATATCATATTTGCGGCAAATTTCCTGAACCCGTTCCCAATACCCATCGGGCGGAGTGATAACGCCCCCGCCTGCGGTTACGGGTTCAAGGCACAGGCCGCCCACCGTGTCGGGACCCTCGGCGAGGATGATCTTTTCGATCTGGTCAGCCGCCCAAACCCCATAGTTGTCTTCGGGTGCGCCATCCTGTTCAAATTTACGATATTCCAGACAATGCGGGACCCGCACAAACCCTTCAGTAAATGGGCCATACTGGGCATTGCGCTCGTCCTGACCTCCGGCTGACAGGCAGGCGATCGTTGTGCCGTGGTAATCGCGGTCGCGATAGAGAATCTTGTGCTTCTTGCCACCATACCGCTTGTGAGCGATCTGGCGAACCATCTTAAAGCCCTTTTCGTTGGCCTCTGACCCAGAGTTGCAGTAATAGACCCGGCTCATGCCCGGCATTTTTTCAATCAGCTTCTCGGCGAACATCGACCCGGGAATGGACCCTGCCGAGCCCGCAAAATAGTTCAGCTTGATCAACTGATCGCGTACCGCATTGGCGATGCTTTCACGGCCATAGCCGACGTTCACAGTCCAGACGCCGCCCGACACTGCATCAAGATGTTCTTTACCTTTTTGATCCCAAACGCGCATTCCCTTGCCCTCGACGATGATGCGCGGGTCTGTGGTTTCATACGGTTTATGCTGGCTTAAATGGTGCCAGATATGGGCGCGATCGGCCTCGACTACACGGGAGATGTCGTTCTCGTTGAATGTACCGTCCATGGTCTGACCTTTCACAAGTTGGAAGTAGGTTGGGCATTGTGTTTTTGCCCGCAGCGTATAGGGCCGGCGCTAAAATAAAAGTGTTATTCAGCCCGCTATGCACCGATTGTTAGGGTTAAGTTTCGTCACTGTGAAGGGAAATTTTCAGCGTTGTCGCCTGGCATGCTGTATGTCGCTTGTCGCGGGGATCTTGTGATAGGTCGGTTGAAATGTGAATCAACCACGTGATCGGATCAAGTGCTGCATGACTGTCTTGGTTAACGGGATGCACAGCCGCCGCAAGTTCACCGCATGAAAATAGAGCCGGAATTGGGGAAATTCCGGCTCGACTTCTATGATATTGCTTACATGTCAGGCGGCGCTTTGCACTGGCAGGTCAACCTGGCTGCTATTTCGGTCGAAAGCTGTTTTTGGCCCGCTTTGGGGCGCTTGCACCACCACGAGCACCGCTTGCTGGTTTACCGCCTTTGGGTTTGCTGTCAGGCTTGCCAAGCTTGTTTGGTGGCACGAACCGCTTGGACGGGTCGGAAGCACGCGTTTTAAAGGGCTTGTCCGCCGCGGGTTTCTTGTCGGCCCGTGGGGCATCAGACTTGCGATCAGAGGGTTTTTCCTTCTTCCAGACCGCCTTGGCCTTTGGGGCCTTCGATGTATCAATCGCATCTGGCTTTGGGTTGCTCTTGGGTTTTGGCGTGGCACCGGGCTTAAGAGGGCTACGTTCGGTTTTGTGAGACTTTGGCGGACGCTCGCCCTTAGGGGAACGAGGTTTATCAAACTTGGCCTTGTCACCGCGCGGCTTGCCTTCGGTCGCTCTTTCGGGGCGAGGCGCACGGGGTTTTTCGATGGTCACGGCCGCAGAATCCACCGGAGCGGGACGGGCCTTGCGCGGCTGGCTTGGCGCATCGGAATCGTAAGAGGGGCGGGGTGCACGTTCGGGCCGTGGGCCCCGATCCGGCCGGGGACCGCGATTGCCGGCAGGCTTTGAACCGCGTGACAGATCCGGTGCCTTGTCCAGCTTGGTAACCACCGCGCCGTCCTCGACCTTCATGTCGGGGCCAAGCGCGTTGGTGAACTTATCTGCCGAGGTCGCAAGAATTTCCACAAAGGTGTGGCTTGGTTGAACACGGATCGCACCGACGTCGTCCTTTGTGAGATCGCCCATGCGGCAAATCATCGGCAGAATAGTGCGCGGTTCGGCATCGTTATTGCGGCCCACCGAGATCGAGAACCATACCGAGGGACCGAAATCGCCGCGCGGCTTTTCATCGGCTGGCGTACCTGGCTCTGCAAGTTGTTCAGGAGCAGATTGCCGCGCACGATAGAGATTCACAAAGGCTGTCGCAAGTTGCTGGGGACTGAACTGGTCAACCAGATTGGCAACGAAACCCGTCGCGTCTTCGGGGATAGGGTTGGACCAGGCTGAGTCGGCCAGCAACCGCTTTTCATCTTCGGCGTTCACCTCTTCAGCCGATGGCGGGTTCGCCCACTCTACCTTGAGCTTTGCGCCCCCGATCAGGCGGTTGGCCTTGCTGCGCAGCTTGGCCGGGACGATCAGAGCGGACACACCCTTGCGCCCTGCGCGACCTGTCCGGCCCGATCGGTGTAACAACGTGTCGGAATTGGACGGCAGATCAGCATGGATCACCAGTTCGAGGTTGGGCAGGTCGATACCGCGTGCCGCAACATCGGTTGCAATACACACGCGGGCACGGCCATCACGAAGCGCTTGCAGGGCGTTCGTTCTTTCGGTCTGGGACAATTCGCCGGATAGGGCCACGACCGAAAAACCCCGGTTGGTGAATCGTGTTGTCAGACGGGCTACAGCCGCGCGTGTGTTACAGAACACGATGGCATTCTTGGCCTCGTAAAACCGCAGTACGTTGATGATCGCGTTTTCAGTGTCGCGAGGATGCACAGTCAAGGCGCGGTATTCGATATCGCTGTGCTGTTTCTTTTCGCCGACAGTTTCGACGCGCTGCGCGTTTCGCTGGTATGACTTGGCCAGTTTGGCAATCGCCGCAGGAACGGTTGCCGAAAACAACAGCGTACGCCGCTCTTCGGGGGCTTCGGAAAGAATGAATTCCAGTTCTTCGCGGAAACCGAGGTCAAGCATTTCATCTGCTTCATCCAGCACCACGGCGCGGATGTCGGACAGGTTGATGTTGTTGCGTTTGATGTGATCGCAAAGCCGGCCCGGAGTCGCGACAACGATATGTGCACCTCGGTCCAGGGCGCGTCGTTCTGTGCGGGTATCCATTCCACCCACACAGGTGGTGACGACAGCACCTGCTTCGCTGTACAACCACGTCAATTCGCGACTGACCTGCATCGCCAATTCCCGCGTGGGTGCGATGATCAGCGCAAGCGGTGCGCCTGCGTGCCCGAACTTGTCACGGTCGCCCAGCAGGGTCGGTGCGATGGCCAGACCAAATGCAACTGTTTTGCCCGATCCGGTTTGCGCCGACACCAGAAGGTCGGCGTCAGTCAGTGCTGGATCTGTTACAGCTTCCTGCACGGGGGTAAGCGATTCGTAGCCTTGTTTGGCAAGAGCGTCGGCGATGGTCTGGATCAAAGGATTGTCCTGTCTGAGAAAATACCGCGCTTGAAATACGCGCGTAGAGGCAAAAGCGTATCGCTAAGCCAAGGGTTGCGCCCGTCCCTAATCATTTGTGTCCAGGATGTACATGACTTTGTCATCTTGCGCCAATCTGGAAGCCATTCTGCAAATGTGGTACAATAAACGGGCTTTGGATAAGCAAAGACAGGGGGGCCCATGGCCAAGGTCGCTGACGGCAGAACCATATCATCCTCAATATCCCGCGAAGTCGCGTCGATTATGGATGTGGTGACCTTCCGGATGGCAAGGCTGGTCGCTGTGCAGAACCGGGCCGGGCAGCATTGGACCGACCGTAAATTCGGCCTTAGCCTGAACGAGTGGTGGCTGCTTGCTGTAACCCATGCCCATCAATTTGTCAGGGCGGGTGATATTGCCGATATGCTGGCCATGGACAAAAGCCAGCTAAGCCGTCTGATCAAAAGCCTTGTTGCGAAAGAGCTGATCAAACGATCATCCGATCCGGAAGATGCGCGGGCGACCATGATCCACGTGACGGGCAAGGGCCACATGGTGCACGATCGATTGTTGAAAGAAGCGGTGCGGCGCAGCAAGAAAGAACTCGCGCCATTGTCGGACGAAGAACTGCGACAGCTGAACGATCTGCTGGAACGCCTGACGGAACATAACGTCGGTCTGCTCCACAAGAATTGCTGATCGCTCGGGTTGGTGCAGATGATCCATCTGCGGTGACCAGCGCGATAGTTAAGCGTCAGCGCCGACCGCGTCACCCCAGGCCGACATGATTTCGGTTGCACCGACGTTTTCGCTATCCTTGCGACCCACCCCCGACGGACACGCGAAATGGTAGGGAAAAATCGTGCGTGGTGCGGTGACAACGTTTGCCAGACTGTCTTTCAGGGTGTCGATCACTTCGGGCTCCATTGCGTCGTCAACGATGGTTACGTCGTCCATGCTCATGTCAGTACGCGGATGGTGAAAAGCTGTCTCGAGATCCATTCCGAAATCAAGCAGCAACGACGTCAATTCGACCACGGCTGGCATGATTTTGCGCCCTCCGGATGCACCGATGGCGAATTGCGAACCGTCTGATCGGGCCAGGATGGTGGGGCACATATTGGCCAGGCATCTTTTGTTGGGTGCCAGCGAATTGGGTTTGCCGGGTTCCGGATCGAACCACATGATACCGTTGTTCATCAAGATGCCCGACCCTGGTAACATTAATCTTGAACCGAATATCGACAACAGCGTCTGAGTGACTGCAACCATGTTGCCTTGCGCGTCTACGACACTGAAATGGGTGGTGCACGATGGATCGGGCTCGTGTTCGGTATCCCCCATCGTCGCATAGCGTTCCTGGTTGGCCTGACGGATCGCCCGATCATAGGTGATGTATGTTTCGCCGTCGGGAAGCTTTCCTCGGGGGTGCCAAGCCGACATAAGCTCGAGAGCGCGGCGCATGGTGGGACCGGCGGTAAGCGTAGGGGTCGCCATGATTTCATGGTCTCTGTAGGGAAAATGCATCGCGTCTACGATCGAGGCTTTATACTTGGCAAGATCCTCGATGCTGTGCCGCCCGCCAGCCGCGGTCAGGTCGTCAATGATCGACTGCGCGAGCGTCCCTTCGTAAAAAGCGCGCGGCCCCCCTTGGGCAACCACGCCAAGCGAATCCGCCAGCCGATCAAGATTGCATCTGGTTTCGCCCAACGCGGTCCATCCGGACGCTTTGGGGAAACCTCCTTCATCCAGGAATGTGCGCGCTGATGCAGGAAACGGTGCAAGGTCTTTGGCCGACCCGCCGATAATCAACTGCGCATACCAATCGACGGGCAGGCCGGATTGCGCCAAACCTATGGCCGGCGCGATCAGATCAGCCCAATCCATTGTAGCGAAAGTCTGATGCGCCAGTCCCATTCCCGCGACCTGACCGGGGATGGCGACGGCCTTAGCCCCCATCACGTTGCGGTCTTCCAATACCGACGGCCAAGGAAACAGATCGTCGGCCTTACCCCCGACGATAGGGTAGTCTTCAACCTCCAGGCCGATAGGTGATTTCATTCCGAATTCGATGACCTTGGCGGTTTTCTCGCCTGCCAAACGCACAATCATAAAGCCGCCGCCACCCATTCCGCTCATCCATGGTTCAGCGGCACCCAAAGCAAAGGACGTGGCAATCGCCGCATCTACGGCATTGCCCCCCTGAGCCATGATATCGGCACCGACCTGGGCGGCCACGCGGCTTTGCGATGCGACGATCCCTTGGCGACTATGAAGCGCGGGTTTGGAAATCTGCCAGGATTTGTTTTGGGGCTGGGTCATCGGGGCGTCCCTGAAGTTGTGATTTTACCATCCAACGCCAGTCTCGAGAGATTTGCAAACCCTAGTATCGTACCTGCCGACCAAAAAGGCGGCAGGTAGATGAACGTATCAGTTTACCGGTAGCGGAGCCGCCGCGAAGGCAAATACCGGGGCCATCTGTGATTTATCCTGCCAGCTGTCCGCAGAGTCAGGGTAAATAAAGCCGGTAACAGGGTAAACGCGACCGTAGGAATCTTCCTGACTTTCCAACCGCACTTTCGACCAGTCGTTGGCGTCAGATACGTCAATCACGCTCATTCTCAACGAAATCTTGTCGCGCTTCCAATTTGCATGATCAACACGGATTTCTCGAGGCGTGACGACTTCTGACACGACGGCGATATGGCCCATCGGGTTAGAGCTGGTCGCCGTAAACGCCATCACCGCACCCGAGACAGGTTTCTTGCCCCTGGCATATGACCCTTCTGCCTTGCCCCACCAGGTGTTCGCATTTCCGCGAATGTTCACTCCGCTGGCGTTGCGCGCAAACGGAACACACCAGACCCTTTGTCCGTTGGCCTGAAGCTTGCGGACTTCGCGTATCGCCAAGGCTTTAAGGTCTGGATTTATCCCCGCAGAAGAAATTGTCTGTATCTCTGTAGGTGCCTGAGTGCAGGCTGCTGACAACAGCAGGGCCACAAGGAGTAGAGGGGTTCCGATTTTTGTCGTCCATTGGCGTTTCACGCTCATTTATTGTATCCGTTGCCTGTTTTCTGAAGCTTTACTGTCCCGGTAAAGTGAGCCGGAGCTTTGATGATTTTATTCGGAAAACAAAGAGCATCGTTTTTAACTGGCGATATTCCGCTACTAATATTGAAAATTGTTAATTTGCGGGAACCAATTCAGGGTACCCCTATTTAATGCGAGGCGCGGTATACCTTTGATACGCCTGCTGATTTTCATCAGTGAAAACACAACGGGAAAATCAGCCTGCATAGGTTTGCGCCACTCTTCATCACCTCGACAGGTGCATAACAGACCGGGCACGGTCAATCTTGGTGATTATCAAAATGTTCGATTTTGCGATTGTCGGCCCCGACTCTCAGCTCACCCTCGTGGGTGCAGGGGAAAAACGCGTTCAAGCGCCCCGACTGATATAGTCCGCGATGACGAAAACTGGATCAGCCAAATTCGCTGGAAATATGTGATGTCCGCCTTTCACGGTGAACGGCGGCGATTGGTCAGTTTGCCCCCAAGAGATGGCTTTGTCGGTCTCTCTAGCGAATGAATTGCTTGCGATATTGCGAGGGTGTGACCCCTTGCACCGATCGAAAGCGCCTTGAGAAATAGGATGGGTCCGTGAAACCCAGTCGATATCCTACTTCGGCAATCGAATTGGATGTAAAAGCCAACAGGCGGCAGGCTTCTTGCATGGTTGCGGATTCTATGTATGCGGCGGCAGATAGGCCCTTGGTCATCTGGCATAGGCGGGTAAGGTGTCCGGTGCTCAAACCCATTTCGGCAGCATAATTGCGGGCGCTTCGTTGCTGTCCCATGTGCTTAGCGATCAATTGGTCAAGCCGGGCAACGCGCTGGTCTGGCAAGGTCGCACGCTCTTCGTGATTCGCGACACCCAAAGAGGCGATACTGGCCAAAGTCGCATGCCCCAGTCCTATGGAAATTTGTGACCGAAAAGGTCCATTTTTTCTGAGTGCGGCGTCAAGCTGGGTCATCAACGTGACCAAGGGTTCGTCGGCGTTGGCGACGATAGGCCGCGACAGCGCTTCGACCAATTCCGCGCTGCTTGGGCTGATGTTATGCAGCAATGAGTATGGGAATGATTGCACCATGCCTTGAATGAACGGCGCAAGGTGAAATTCGTGAACCGTCTGGGGGGGGATATATAGAACGACATTATCGAAAAGGTCGAAGACTTGGCTATCTACGAACGCTTTGCCCGCGCCTTGCTTGACGTAAAAAATCTGAGCAAGCTGCGCATGCCTATGGGGCGATATCTGCCAGCCGTGATCTGGGGCGCGGTCTTCAAAATGCTCGCAATGCAATACGTCGGGAAACGCATCGGTCTCTCCGAACAACGCATAATCAGGAATGCTGTTCACATTACGCATGCACGAATAGTACCAGAGAATGCGGGCCCGGTCCATTCCAACAGTTGCCATTGATACGCTAGTAATTGATGCAGGCAGGACAAGGTACAAAATGAAAACTGAAGTTGTCATTATCGGCGGGGGGCCGTCAGGCTTGTTGCTTTCGCAGCTTTTGAACCGCGGTGGGGTCGATACCGTTGTGCTTGAGCGTACGAGCCGGGAGCGAGTGCTGGCTCGGGTTCGCGCCGGCGTTCTAGAGGACGGGACCGTCAATTTACTGCGTCACGCCGGTGTTGGCGCGCGCATGGATAGCGAGGGCTTGCCTCACGATGGCTGCTTTCTGACAGATAACGATGTCATGGTGCGGGTCAATTTCCATGAACTGACGGGTAAAAGGGTGATGGTGTACGGCCAGACCGAAGTAACCCACGATCTTTATGACGCGCAGGATGCGCGAGGCACGCCTATCATCCATAATGTCGACGACGTTGTAATCAACAGGGCAGAAACCAATTCACCGTTCGTCGAATATTCCAGAGACGGGGCGCGGCATCGGGTCGATGGCCGATATGTGGTCGGTTGCGACGGGTTTCACGGCGTTAGCCGACGGACCATCCCGCTTGAAAAGCGTACGGAGTTCGAGCGGGTCTATCCTTTCGGTTGGCTTGGTGTGTTGTCTGCCACACCGCCGGTCAGCCAGGAATTGGTTTATGCGAGTTCTGAACACGGGTTTGCGCTGGCATCTATGCGCAGTGAAAACCTGTGTCGGTATTATGTCCAGGTACCGCTTAGCGATAATGTGGCGGACTGGTCTGATGATCGCTTTTGGAAGCAGTTAAAAATGCGTTTACCGCACTCTGTTGCAGCGGATCTTGTCACCGGACCATCGCTGGAGAAATCAATTGCACCCCTGCGGTCCTTTGTTAGCGAACCTTTGCGATGGGGTAGTCTGTTTCTGGTCGGGGACGCCGCCCATATTGTGCCGCCCACAGGTGCCAAAGGCCTGAATCTTGCGGTGTCCGACGTATACTATTTGCACGACGCCTTGATTTCTGCGCTGAAAAAACGCGATCGATCGGGTATCGACGCTTATAGCAGCCGTGCGTTGACGCGGATATGGAAAGCGATGCGATTCAGTTGGCAAATGACCACGATGCTGCACCGATTCGACGATGAAGACAGTTTTGCCGCGCAAATGCGCAGAGCGTCCTTGGGCCATCTATCGCAAAGCGAAACGGCCCGTCGCGATTTAGCTGAAAATTACGTAGGCCTGCCATTTTGAAACGGCCCCTGCATGATGGCAGGGGCCGCATGGTTGACAAGATTCCTCACCCTCAGCGATGACCGCTGACCATCACCTTGCCCGTGCGTCCCGGCGTCAGTGCGGCCTTTAGCGCGTCGGTTATCTGATCAATCGAAAACACGCCGCCGTCCTCCAGCACGAGCTTGCCGGTTGCTGTAAGGGTGACCAATTCGGTGATAAGGCGTTTGCGTTCGTCAGGGTCCATCTCGCTGCTGACGCGCGAACCCCAAAAGCCCTTTACCGTGATATGTTTCATGATCAACGAACCTGAAGAAAGCGGCATAGGGGCCCCGGTTGCCGTGCCAAACACGATCAGTTCACCGTCCAGCCCCAGAAGTTCAACCAAATCCGCTGACACGTCACCACCAACGGAATCAATGGCCGAGGTCGCGCCGGCTTTGCCCATTATTTCGCGGGCTTTTTGCTGCCATCCAGCATCCGAGGTGGACAGGACGTTATCGATACCCAGATCGACCAGTTCTTGTACGGCTTCTTCGCGTCGCACGAGGTTTACCAAATGAATGCCGCGCGACTTTGCAAGGGTCGCAATAATTTTGCCGACGGCCCCGTTGGCAGAGGTCTGGATGATCCAGTCGCCCTTCGTGGCCTTGAGAGTCTCAAGCAACGAAATCGCGCTGAAGGGCATCGCGATCAATTGCGCCCCTGCGGTGTCGGAAATCGCGTCAGGCAAAGGCAGGACCCCTTGGGCGGAAGCAGAGAAATATTCTGCCCACGTGCCGTGAACGCCAGCAACGGCAATGCGCGTCCCGATCAGTCCGGTGTCGACGCCTTCACCGACTGCGTCGATGATCCCGACAGCTTCGGTGCCGCCGATCGCACCGGGAAGGTCTGGTTTATACCCATAATTTCCCCGGATGGTCCATAAATCGTGATTGTGGATAGGCGACAGGGTCATTCTGACCAAGACGTCGCCCGCAGACGGCACCGGTTTGTCAACGTCACGTGCCCTCAATACGTCGACGGGCTCGCCGAAGGTGTCGTGAATCGCAGCTTTCATAATAATCTCACTTTTATTGTGTTTAGTGTCCGGTTTCGGGGAAAAGGAATGCTTTCGTTTCGGCCAACGCGCGCCGAAGAGGCAGTTCGTCACGCGACAGTTTCGACAAAACCGCCGCACCCAACCATTTGGCATACAGCATCTGCGCTGTGGCCTGCGCATCGGTGACCGCCACTACCGACCCGTCGCGTTCGCCCTGGACCAAAAGCTCCGCAATTCGGTCAACCAAAGTTGCAACCCCTTGGTCCAGGACGGTGCGCATTTCGTCAGACAAATCGGCGATCTCGGCCCCTAGCTTCACGACGAGGCATTGACTGGCGATTCCCTCTGACCCCGATTGTGTCAGCCAGGCAGTCCAAAAGGCCGAGAGCTTCTCGCCCGCCGTTCCGGGGCCGCTGGACAAAGTGTCAACACGGGTCAGGTAGTCGGTCACATAGTCATCCAGCAACGCTTGGCCAAACGCTTCTTTCGACGGGAAATAATGGTAAAATGACCCCTTCGGCACGTTACTTTCCTTCAATATCAAGGCAAGTCCGACAGCACTGTAACCATGCTTGCCGATCAACAGCCGGCCTGCCGATAGAATATTCTTTCTTGTTTGATCTGATCTTTTAATTTCTTTCATTCCCTTGGCGTAGTCAAAAATAGACCGGTCGTCTAGGAATTGCAGGAAAAATGTTCACTAACGCTTGCGCGCTTGCAGCCTCTGCAGCCACAGTGAAGCAATTGCAGAATGTATGATAGTGGTATGGTGGAGCCTAGCGGGATCGAACCGCTGACCTCCTGCATGCCATGCAGGCGCTCTCCCAGCTGAGCTAAGGCCCCCTCGTGGATCAGAGATCCGGGTCGTGTACCAACCAATCAAGGCCGGTGCGCCGCTGAATAGGCGCAAGCGAAGGCGGGATCAAGAGGAAAATCCATTCCCGCCTACGCAAAGTTCAATCAGTCGTCGTCGTCGGACGCAACGTCGGCGATTTCGTCCAGTGGGACAGTATCATCTTCGTCGTCGTCGTCATCCAGAATGTCGTCGTCCAGATCCACGTCTACATCATCGTCATCTACCAATGTATCGTCGTCATCGACATCGCCCTTCTTGGACTTGGCTGTGACGGCGTCTTCGGCATCGGCGGCAATCATGCGCGATTTGGAATTGTCGATTTCGACCACTTCGCCGGAATAGGGGCTGATGATCGGATTTTTGTTCAGGTCGTAGAACCGTTTGCCCGTTGTGGGGCACAGGCGCTTGGTTCCCCATTCTTCATTGGGCATCGAAGACCCCTTTTTTGAAAATGTTGTTACGTATAGATGATTCAGGCCAAGTGCCATATGAGATAGGCACTGTCAAAGGCTATTGCCACTACAACATTATCCGGAAGCCTAAATGCCTGATCCCTTCCTGCCCGGCGATCCCCCCATACCGCTGATTTTGCGACGTTCAGCCCAGGCACGGCGGATTTCGTTGCGCATATCTCAGCTTGATGGACGCGTGACCCTCACCATGCCGAAAAGGCTGAAGGAGGCAGAAGGGCTGGCGTTCGCCCGAGAAAAGGAAAGCTGGATTCGCAAGCATCTTGAGGCCCGAGGTGCCGATGTGGCCATTGGAATTGGCGCGCAGTTCCCGCTGGGGGGGAAAATGGTGCGTGTAGAGGCCGGGGAGGGCAGGCGCATACAGCTGGGCACGGAAACAGTGCGGGTACCGGGCCGCGAAGATAGGGTCCCGGCGCGGCTGGCGGCCCATTTGAAAGAGCTCGCTCGCGATCGACTTTCGGGTGCGTGTGACGATTATGCGGCGATACTGGGCAAGCCCTACACCAAGCTGACCTTGCGCGATACGCGGTCGCGGTGGGGATCGTGTACCGCCGACGGCGGACTGATGTTTTCGTGGCGGCTTATCCTCACCCCGCCTGAAGTGCTGGATTACGTAGCGGCGCACGAGGTCGCGCATTTGGCGCAGATGAACCATTCACCTGCATTCTGGGCCGAGGTCGAACGTATTTATGGGCCTTACAAGGATGCGCGGGCATGGCTACGGACCCATGGCAGCGATTTGCACCGGTACCGGTTTGCTTAGTTTTTCCAGAGTTTGGTGGCCAACTGGCAAGGTGGGATTGACGGCAGGCTGGCATGTGATCACAAAGACTGTATGACACAGACTCCGCGCCCCCTTGATACTCATCTTCTTGCGCATGATCGCGTGTATCGCCATCTGCGCAGCCGCATCATGTATGGCGATCTGGCACCCGGTCAGTCCCTTACCCTGCGGGGTATCGGCAAGGAATTTGACGTATCGATGACACCAGCACGCGAAGCCGTGCGACGACTGGCGGCCGAAGGCGCGTTGACAATGTCTGCCTCCGGGCGCGTTTCCACCCCAGCTTTAAGCAACGAAAGAATCGAAGAACTTGCGGCCCTGCGGGCCCTGATCGAGGTGGAGTTGGCCAGCCGGGCGATGCCAAGAGCGCATTATGCACTGATTGACCGGCTGCAAACCATAAACAATGCCGTTTCCGAAGCCGTGGCCCATAGGGATGCTGTCAGTTACATCCGGTCTAATCTGGAGTTTCACCGGACTTTATATTTACGTGCCCAAGCGCCGGCCATGCTGGCGATGGCCGAAACGGTTTGGCTGCAACTGGGGCCTACGATGCGCGCGCTTTACGGGCGACTTCGCCGGACCGAACCTCCGCATTTCCATAAGCTTATCATTGCTGCGCTAAGGGCGGGCGATGAACCCGGTTTGCGTCTGGCGGTAAGAACAGACGTCACACAGGGCCTGCGTATGCTGGCGACTTAACGGCGCGGCTGTCAATGGCTGTGAAACAGGCTCAGGCCGCCAGTCCCTTAGCGCCCAGATCCATGAACTTTTTGCGGCGATCAGCGATCAACGCCTTGCGATCAATGCCGCTCAGGTCCTTGAGCAATGCCGCGATGGTTTCACCGACAGCGGCAATCGCGGCTTTCGGGTCACGATGCGCGCCGCCGCGTGGTTCGGGGATGACGTGATCATTTACCCCAAGTTGCTTGAGATCCTGCGCCGTCAGGCGCAGGGCTTCGGCAGCTTCGCGCATCTTCTCTGCATCTTTCCACAGGATCGAAGCACAGCCTTCGGGCGAGATCACCGAATAGACAGAATGCTCGAGCATCGCTACACGGTTGGCCGTGGCAAAGGCTACCGCACCGCCTGACCCGCCTTCGCCGATGATGACCGACACCAAAGGCACGCCGATCTGCAAGCATGTCTCCGTTGCCCGGGCAATCGCCTCTGATTGTCCACGCTCTTCAGCGCCTTTGCCGGGATATGCGCCGGGAGTGTCGACCAGTGTGATGACCGGCAGCCCGAATTTATCGGCCAGTTCCATCAAACGTACGGCTTTGCGATAACCCTCTGGCCGGGCCATGCCGAAATTGCGCTCAATACGCGATTTGGTGTCATTGCCCTTTTCATGACCGATCACGACCACGGGCGTGTCATTAAATCGCGCAAGCCCCCCCATCACCGCATGATCATCGGCAAAATTCCTGTCACCGGCAAGGGGGGTGTATTCCGTAAACAGCGCTTCGATATAATCTTTGCAATGAGGCCGTTCGGCGTGGCGGGCAACCTGACATTTTCGCCATGGCGTCAAGGACTTATACAAATCATCCAGCATCTGGTGGGCTTTGTGGTCAAGAGCTTTTGCCTCTGCACTGACGTCCATACCTTCAGACGAC
>TARA_R110000787_G_scaffold115506_1_pt1 | contig 14340 bp, 12 predicted proteins | sample TARA_R110000787 | Tara Oceans TARA_R110000787 (sample SAMEA4397920) | marine metagenome | biome: Polar Biome; feature: [DCM] deep chlorophyll maximum layer (ENVO:01000326); material: water (ENVO:00002006), including particulate matter (ENVO:01000060) such as... | depth 35 m
GATGGTTCCAACGGGGACGCGTATTCGTCAAGTATATATTTAAAATCTAACACTGGGACTAATCAACAAGTAGCTTTTTATGTGCGTGGGATTACTGGCATTTCCCACACTGTTACAAGTGAGTGGCAAAGATTTGAACTCACGGGGGAGCGCGGCTCAGCTAATTTTTACACTTACGTAGGCGTACGACCAGATCTGGGCTCGGATTTGACTTGTGATATTTCAGTATATGGATGGCAAGTAGAAGCAGGTGCTTACTCTACATCATACATACCAACAAACGGAACGGCTATACTAAGAAGCGGAGAGACTTGTACTGGAGCAGGTGCAGCTAAAGATTTTAATGATTCGGAGGGGGTTTTTTATGCGGAGATAGCCACAGACTCAGACGGCACAGATAAGACTTTGTCGATAGGCAACGGCGTATCAGGCTCCACAAATAATAGATTGTGGATGGGGTATTCGACAGCTGCGAAGAGGGTATATAGTTTAGGTTACGTAAACAACGGCCTGCAGTTTTCTTTTAACAAACTGATGACAGACGAAACAGCTTTTGTAAAAATAGCTTGCAAATACAAACAAAATGATGTTTCTTTTTATGTAAATGGAGAGAAAATTGGTACTGATGATTCAGCGCTTGAATTTATTGGGTTAAATAATCTTGCTTTCAACATTGGGTATAATAGCACATCAGCCTCTTTCTACGGCAAAACCAACGGCGTACAAGTATTCAACACAGCGTTAGTGGATGATGAGCTTGAGTATCTAACAACCAATGGAGATTTACCTGAGTGGAGCTCTTTCGAAGGAATGGCAGTAGCCTATAATTACACAGTTAAATAACATGTCAGCAAGTTTAAAATTAGGTACAGGCGGAAAGTGGGGAGTGAAGGCAGGTTCTTTACTTGCTTACAGCGACACGGATGGTAAGAATAAACCTTTGCCATTTGATTTTACACGGGCATCAAGTGCTACGGTTGTAGATGAGAACGGCTTAGTAAATTATGCTGAGATTATAGGAAGTGAGCTTGTGACAAATGGAACGTTTGCTACAAGTGATTTAAGTGACTTCTCTACTACGTATGCAACTCACGCTATAGTTTCTGAAGAATTAAAAACCACTTTAAACACCGCAAACGGTTATGGTTTTTCAACAGTGTCATTCACGGCGGTTGTTGGTAGATCATATAGAATACAGGTGGATGCTCAACAAGGGACGGCAGATACAACTCAGATAAAGCAACAGGCGGGGATAACTCTAACGAGTTCAAGTGCCACGACTGGCAGCTGGTCTTTTGACGGGGTTGGAGTAGCAACAGCAACAACTTGTGTTGTTAGATTGCAAGCATGGGGAGCGAACGCTGATTACTCTATTTTTGACAACGTCTCAGTAAAAGAAGTCACAAGAGATAACTTACCTCGTATAGACTACACAGGGGGAGCGGGCCCACATCTGTTATTAGAACCGCAGAGGATTAATCTTATTATTACGTCAGCAACCGGAAATTATGGTAATAGCCCGGGATCTGAAATATTAGCTATTGCACCTGATGGAGAAAACACAGCGATAAGACCTGTTCCTGACAACCCGTCGGATAGATACCAAGAAACAATACCAGCAGGCACTTACTCAAGTGGGGATGAGGTTACTTACAGCTGGTATAGAAAAAGATTTAGCACCCCTGCAATAGGCTCTTATGTTGGAGATTTACAGGTAGGTAGCCTAATAAACTGTACGAAAGTAGGTGTTACTACAGAAATTGCAAGTAGTATAAATGGGTATGATAGGTTCTCTGCAACTTTAAGTATTACGGATGGGGCTTTACAGTCGTATTTAAGATTTTACTTTGGTAATGTTATAGGTACAGGAAATTCATCAGTGGCTTACTGGGGACACCAACTTGAAGTAGGCTCTTACGCCACCTCTTACATACCTACAAGTGGTACTACGGTTACAAGGATTGCAGAGACTTGTTCACAGACAGGTATTAGTAATTCTATTAATAGCACGGAGGGGGTTTTGTTTGTTGAGATGGCTGCATTAAGTAATGATTTAACTTATAGAATTTTATCACTATCTGATGGTACTGATAATGAAAGGATATATATACAATATACTGACACTACAAATCAGGTTTCGGTAGTTGTAAAAGTAGGGGGTAGTACACAGGCTAATATACAGCATACTTTAACAGATGAAACTGTATTTTCAAAAATGGCTTTTAAATGGAAAGCAAATGATTTTGCATTTTGGATAGATGGAGTTGAAGTAGGTGCTGACACTTCAGGTTCTGTACCTTCAGGACTTAATAGATTAGCGTTAGATAGGCAATTAAATACTAATACTTTCTACGGCAAAGTAAAACAATTACAAGTCTACAAGACAGCATTAACAGACGCAGAGCTAACTGCGCTAACAACATTATAACATGAAAAAAATAGGTAAGTATGAGTTTGCAAGCAAAGCTCAAGCAGACACCGCTATAACAGCTTTAGGTGTAGGCACAGATGAAGAAGGTAACAGCTACCCTACACACGGACACACTATTGCTAGATTAGGCAATATAGTAACTACTCCAGGTGTATACGACGAAGAAGGAGAGGAAACTACTGCTCCAGTACTATCTAGTGGATACCATGTAGACGTTCTATGGAAAGGACTTGGCGCTAATATAATCGTAGACGGGGAAATTGTAGGGCAAGAGGCCGTTGCACACCCTGAAGGTTGGGAGGATGCCGCGGTTGATGTGACAGGAGATGGTGTACACGGATTTATGGGTTTAGATTACGGGTACTATAAACTTTAATCATTACTATGAAAAACCTATTACTTATTCTACTGTGTTCTTTCTTTACACTATCATGTGTAGGGCAAGAGGTTATTAAAGATTTTTTTAAGTATAGTACATTTTATGCTTCTTTTAATCAGTCTAACTCCATGGTTCAAGAGGATGTGTATGCTGTCAGAGATGGGTTACTTACTGTAATTCCTATGGAGTATGAGCCTAACTACACCTTTTCTGTTGGGTTAAGGAAGTTAGCACGTTTTAAGTATGAGATTAAAGCAACCAATTTCTATGACGGATCAGAAGTATCCATGTCAGAAGAAGCTAATGTAGGTGCTGTAAGCGGTTTTGAGTACGTGTTTGAGCGCTCTGAGGTAAGACTTACTGGTAGAGGAGCAATGGACCAAAGATACTTCCTTAGACACCTCTCTAAATGGTTTGTAGCAGAACTTGATTTTTTAGAGAACGGGAGGGCTGATGTAAAGTATTTAGAAGCTGCTCTTAAACTACGTGTTAAAGTGGGTAAGAAATTAAACTTTACAGCAGGGGTAGCAGGTCGTAGACACCCAGCTTATACTGTAGCCCCTATTGAGGATTGGATAGAAGAAAACCTTGGTGCTTGGTGGTTATTAGCATATGACTATGACTACACAGATAACTGGGTATACATAGATTCTAATAGTGATGGGGAATTTACTTCAGGGGAATGGAGTGACTGGGAGTGGTATGGACCTGAAGGTAATTTAGTTGCTGAAACAGACTCTGAGTTCAGACGCTATCAATATGGAAGAATCGTAAATGAGTATAATAGAGACGTAAGAAGCTTACTCCCAAATCAATATCAGCTATCAGCTGCGATTGGGCTTGACTTCTACCACTACTCTAAAGACTTTTGGATCCATACTTGGGCAAACGTAATGCCCTTACACAAAGAGTTTGGAGAATATGAATATTCTTATGCAAGAGTAGTAGGAGATTCATGGATAGATTATAATGCAGGAGTTGTCTTCGGGGCTAACATAGGTAAACACCTAGGAGTTTTTGCTGAAGGTAAATTCAGTGAGTACTGGGGGAGATCCTTTGGGAGTGTAACAATGGGTGTTAATTACGTAATAAAATAATGAGTATGAAATTAGATGAAAATACAGGGTTTACAGTAAATATAAAAACCTTGATAGCGGTAGGGGTAGGAATGGCAACCATAATTTCAATGTGGTTTATTCTGCAAGCTGATATAGCGCGAGCTATGGAATTACCACTTCCTCTTGACCCAGAAATAACACGTATGGAGTTTGATATGAAAGATAAGTTGGTTCGCCAAACAATCATGACTACTCAGGACGATGTAAAAGAAATTAAAGAAGACCTTAAAAGCATTGAAGATAAAATTGATGCCTTAAAATAAAAACTTATGAAAGCCTTTCTTACCATATGCCTCCTTAGCTTACTGTCAACAGCAGTATATGTAACTACCCCCGCAATTGAAGAAATACCAGACTCGGGCATTTGTGTGGTAGAGTTCAATGCTAGTTTTAACGCTTCTAATAGCGTTAGTTGGATAAATAATCTTAGTGATTGCAAAGGCAAAAGAGTAGATATAGCTGCTAACCCTGAGTTACAAAAAAAACACAAGATAGTTGTTGTCCCAACTATTATACTTTTTTGGGACGGAAAAGAAGTTCAGCGGTTCCAAGCTAACATTATGATGGAGCTTGAGACAACTGAAGAAGAAGTGCAAGACGCGATCGATGATATTTTAATGGATTCATTTTAAGAAAATATGGAAGATAAAAAGAAATTTAAAGATACTAAACTAGGACAGTTCTTGGAAAAGACTGCTCCAAGTATCTTAGACATTGCAGGGGATTTACTTCCTGACGCAGGTGTTTTGGGAATAGTTAAAAACCTTATTGAAAAAGATGAATCTATATCTCCAGCAGATAAGGAGATAGCTCTAAATCAAGCGAAGGCAATGTATGAGCTAGAAGTAGCTGATAGGTCTTCTGCTAGATCTAGAGAAGTAGAAATTAAAAAAGCAGGAGGGCAAGACTGGATGATGGCTCTAACAGGTATTATAGGATTAGGCTCTTTCGTATTTTTAATATATGCAGTAGTATATGTAGATGGTATTACTGACAATGATCTTTTTATACACCTTTTAGGTATGGTTGAAGGTGTTGTTATTAGTAACATTTTTGCATACTACTACGGAACTAGCTCACAAGATAGAAAATAGAAGATAATGACATTTGATGAAGTTGCATACAATCTCTTAAACTTACTCCGAGGAGGAAGGTCTAATCATGATGAGCATATTTCTCTAGAGCAGATAAAGTTTAATATCCTGCATTATAGAGCTATGTTTATAAGAAGAGACTATGCCCGTAACGGATTAACCACAAGACATGTGGAACAAGATTTAGGGTGTATCCAGCTTGAGGCTGTTGATGCATCTAAGTGCTGTGATCTGCCAATTAGTTGCGCAGTTTACAGAACAGTTAAAGCAGTACCTAAAACTATTAGGTATAACTTTGAGGAAGCTATTACCTATGTTGGAGACGTAACTGGATTCAGTACTATTCCATTAGTTAATTCGAATGCTATTAAGTGGCTTCCTTACGATAAATACACAAAAAATAAGAGAAAAGCTTATATGATAGATAAATATTTGTATATTTACAATGCAGAAGGTCTAGAGTATATAAATATCCGTGGGGTTTTTGAAGATCCTAGGGATATAGCTGTTTTTGGGGATTGTTCCGGTGGTGCTTGTTATGATGACAGTGCGACCGATTTTCCTATTCCTATGGACATGCTGCAATTAATAAATCAAGGACTTCTAAATGGGGAACTGTCTTTGATTTCTAGAACGTTCTCTGATACTATGAATGATAGGTCTCAAGATCCTAAATCGAGTAGGGGAATTCCTGGGACTCAACCCCAACAACAAGAACAACAATAAAATAAATTAGATATGGGAAAGATAAATGATAACTCCGCTAGACCGCCAGCAAAAGGATCGTCTAAACCAAAAGCGGATCCTTATGCAGAAGCTAAAAAGAGAGATCCTAAATTAGATTCGTATATTAAAATACGTAATAACTCCGATAAAAGCAGTACTCAATGGAAGGAAGCTCAAAATTCAATTAACGCTGCGTACCAAAAAGGACCACAAAGAGATGCCACACCATCAGAGGATGTAACTAAAGGGCGATCAGCAGAGGAAGCGTATGCTGAGAAATACGCAATCAAACAACACGCAATTGCTAATAAACCTCCAGAACTGATAGCAGCAAAGAAGCCTACAACTATTTCTAGTTCTGCTCCTGCAAAAACATTAGCAGTAGCTGAACCTGCTGCTGAACCTACTGCTGCTCTTACTGGTAAGGCAAAGAGAGTTCTTCGTAGGCAGACAAATAAAGCTAAACGGAAAGCTAATCGTACCTCGAACTCCAACTCTGATGCAGTAGCTGTCTCATCTAAAAAAGCAAAAGAAGAGGCTATAATGGCTAATATAGAATCTGATGTAAAAAACAGATTCGGACATGGAGGTAAGAAGTCTAAGAGAAAAATGGAAGGTGGATTTTTAGAGCCCCCAATGGATATTTTATTTGAATGATCTACAACCTCAGTGACATATATAAACAGTATGTTGAAGAGGGCGGGGGTATAGATAGGACGGTGTTTTTTGATATATGCCACACTTTTAACGTAGAAATATTTGAATATATTCTTGAGGGCAAACCTTTTAATATGGGAAATAATCTCTCAAGCCTTTCTATTATTAGGAGGGAAAGAGATCCTAGATCCCCTAGAATTGATTGGGGAGAGAGTAATAAGTATAAAGAAGAGCTCATTAAAAATGGAGATCCTCTTTATAACTCTGATACTAAGCTGGGCACTAAGTGGCATATTTATTTTACCGATGAGTTCTATTGTAAATACTACTGGAATAAAGGAAAATGTAAAATTCCGAATAAGTCAGTTTATAGATTCGACGCCACTAGGGGGTCAAAAGGCAATAAAGAGAAGCTAATCTACCTTTTAAAAAATAATGATTTGGCTTATTTAAATTTTAAAAAACACTAAGAAAAAATGGCAATTAAGAATCCACGATCGAGAAACGGAGTTGGGGCGAAACAGTTTGTTAAAAACATGGTTAGAGGAGCTCCTCCTAGAATGTGGAATAGACTAGGAGGACCTGGTGTTACACAGCCTGTGCCACCGCCAGTTAGTGAGAACCCTCCAGTAGAGCCGCCTATGAATTATGACGTTAAGACCGTCTCTTCTCCAGGCACCAACTCTAACAATGCAGCAGAGGTACCAAACTTTTTCAAGCGTAAAGAAGGGGGTACTGAAGCAGATGAAAAGCAATTCGGTGGAAGTAAGTGGGATACGTGGAATGAGCAAAGAAAGAGGAACAAAGACACAAGACAAAGAAACAGAGACACAAGACAACGACGTAGGAAAACAAAAAGAAACAAAGGTAAATATTGCAAACAGGAAGCTGGATTCTTAGATCCTGAAATTGAATCATTAGATTAAATAGAAAATGGCAATTTATAAAACTATATCAAGCCAAGTTATTATCAGGAAGATCTTTCGAGATCTGCGCCCTGATACTGATAATTGGATAGATGATGCGATAGAATGGATAGGTGAAGCACTCGAGCATATCGGGGCCTCACCTCAACTCGTTCAACGTCAATGTCTCCTCACTGTGGTGGACCATAAAGTACTTTTGCCTAATGATCTCTACTATATCAATCAAGTAGCAATTAATACTGTAGTATCACCTACAGCGTCAACTGAGTTAGATACTCTGATATTAAAGGTAGATGCTTTGAAAAAGGCGATCTTAGATGCCACTGAGGCAGGTGAGGATTACATGGACACAGTCAATGTACTTAATGAAATCAATTCTAGAATTGTAGTTTTAGAAAATGTCTTTTTTAAAGATAGCGCTTCTCTTCAGCCATTGCAATATGGTGCTAGCACATTCCATGCAAGCATGCATTGTACAGGCTGTGTTAATGAGACAGTATCCTACGATGATACCTATATAATCGATAATGATTATATTAAAACCTCATTTCCTTCAGGGAAGATATGCCTTAGCTATAAGGCCATACCTACTGATGAAGACTGCTTCCCATTAGTTCCAGATGACATCAGTTTTAAAGAGGCTATGTTCTGGTACATATATAAAAAACTATTACTTATGAATCCTACGTTCAAAGCGAACGGAATTGGATACGAACTAGCAGAAACTCAATGGAAGTACTACTGTACTCAAGCTAGAAATGCAGCTAACTTCCCTGATATTGATAGGTATGAATCATTCATGAATCAGTGGGTTAGATTAATACCTAACCTTAACAGACATAGTCAATCATTTGAAGAATTAAACACACGAGAAGATTTATATAGAGGATAATGGCAGAAAAGCACTTTATAAAGGGGTTATTTAAAGATACCGCTCCTATAGACCAAATTGAAGGGTCTTGGAGATACGCTCGTAATGCTGTGGTAGCAGCTGTTGATGGTGCCATATCTAATGAGGGGGGTACGAGTCTTACTGGGTATTTAGGAGATTCGTCAATATTTGGAACACAAGAGTATAAAGCTATCGGAGCTATCGAAGTTGATAACGATCGTACGGTTATCTTTGTAACAGATATTGTAAATACCCTAGATATAACTGGTATAGTTCCTAGTAGTGAAATTGGTATATGGGAAAATAATGTATACACTGTTTTGTACAGACCGGATGTCTCTGCTACTGTGCTTCCTCATGATCTAAAGTTAAGAGAAACACACCCCATACAAGGTACCTTTAAGATTGATTCTAAAGGAGATCTAATAGTTTACTTTACAGACGATTTAAACACTCCTAGGGCATTTAATGTAGCTAGGCAACAAAGAAGTATTGCAGAAGGGAATCCTATCTCTTGGTTATATGCAATCGATCCTCAAGAGACGCACGCGAATCATATAGATTTATTGAATTTGTTCCCGAGTTCAGGTCCGGTTCCTAGAGTATCCTTAGAGTATATTATTAATCTTTCGGACACTCCTGATAATCAATCTTCTAATCAATCATCAATTATAGAAGGAGGAGGTCTTAGGACTGGTGTTTATTACTTAGCCCTAGCTTATGTGGATGCAGACTTTGTAGCTACTAATTACTTGACTGTAGCCAACCCAGTTTCAATTGTACCCGAATTTGACCATACTCGCCCTACAACAAGGAAGAGTGGATTCAAGGATGGTGGGCAGACCTCTAAGGCTATTAAATGGACAGTGTCTAATCTAAATACGGATTACCAATTTATCCGCCCAGTTATTATACGTAAGATGGGAGGAGTTAAAGAGGCTTTTCAGTTAAACGATGTGGACTTGAGTGTAGCTATTAAAGCGGGAATTGTATACAGCGGAACTGAGGGATCGGCTACTTCTTCTGTGGAAGAGGTTATAATAGATACTACATCATATGAGACTGCCAAAACTATTAGACAGCTAGATGGTATTTTATACCTTGGAAATCTTACAGGTAGTAAGGATGTAGGGTATCAGAAATACGCCAATAATATTTCACTCGACGCTGTAGTGCACCCAATACCAGATTTTGATACTATATATGCTACTGTAGATAATTTTGAAACAGGCTTCGGTACCAAAGTTGTTGATATGGGGAACAAGGTTGACGAGACTAGGTCGTATAGGTGGGCTCCTAATATTTTTAAATATAAAGGTTACACAAGAGATGAGGTGTATGCATTTTATATTGCATTTGTAATGAATGATGGTAGCATGTCATATGCGTACCATATTCCTGGTAGAAAGGCTCTTAGTCAAGAACTATCTGTGCTTCCTTTCGAAGGGGAGTCAAATGAAATAGCAAAAGATTTAAGAGATCTAAGTAAGCAGTATAGTAGAAATTTTCATTTTTATGATTATTCAGATACTGTAAGTACCACTTTGGGAATGCAGTACTGGGAGAATGCCACTGAGTTCTACCCTCAAACAGATAACTTTGAGGTGTGGAACGAATATGGTATTTTAGACAGTTTAAAAGGATCAAAGGTTAGACACCACCATTTCCCGTCTAATTCTAATGAGAAGTATAAAACCATTCTAGGTCATAATTCTGAACACTTTGAATCTGATGGAACTTCTTCGGTAGGTGGGGGTATAGAGCCAACTAGTTTTACTAATGTGCGTGAGAGTTGCGACGAGGATACGTTCATAGAGGATGATGATTCTTGGGCAAACTTTCAGAATCTTGATTATGAGTTTTCTGGAGATAATGCCGCGGCAAGCGCCTATTTTGAGAATGGTGTATTTACAGCCCTTACGGCTATACAAGTCAGTGTTAAAGCTTTACTATGGTTCACTAAGAAGAATGGTAATAGCACAAATCAGCCTGTAGAGGCCAGAATACTGAGACGGATAGGAGGAACTGTAGAGGACTTGTTTACAACTGGTGAAATTCCTACAAACGGGTTCACAAATGACTATGGCGGGTGTTGGAATCAGCCGGATGTAGCTCCACTTTTCTTAGGGGAATTTACCGATGGGTCAGCAACCCAGTCTGGCTGGGGGGAAGGTGGTACTGAAGACTATTTCCAGCAACCCCTTGAGTCTTATTGGTCGAATGATTATTCGGGAAACATTGGATGCGCGACCCCATATATTAACTTAAGTCCTGGAGACACTATACAGATAGAATGTAGATATACAGGTCTGAAGGGAGATGATATAAGAATGATAGGTACCCATAACCAAGATGACTGCAATTATGTTTTTAACATAACGGGGTGTAATAATGTTCCAAGTTCATTGACAGGTGAGACTACTATGCATAAGATGTCATACGTATCATTTTTTATAAGGCCCCAAGAAGATGCGCTTTTAGATACTGAATTATACAGTGATGTTAAAGTATCTCATGAGGTTCAAAGACTAGGGTTTAATTTAGCTGACATTAAAATTCCTAGAGATATAGCTGATACAGTACAAGGATTTAGAATCTTTTATGCTAAAAGAGAACATGTTAATCGTAGAATTTTAGGGCAATCTTTATTAATGCCTATGCAACAACATAGAGCTGTAATAGGTATTTGCCAAGAAGCACAGGATGTAACAACACCGGGCCTTCAGACCTCTGCAGCCACTATGCAGGTATTACAATCTTTAACTTCAGACCCTGAAGAATTTTATAATGTTGATCCATGGCCACTTGCTAGTGATTTTTACCCCGCGTATGAGACCATATTTAATGACCAAGTAGGTGCCTATGAGCACGACAGTCATGGGTATAAGAACTTTTCGTTTCATGATTTTACAATGCTTAAACATAAAGGAAGCATTGCGGGAGCCACTCATATTAAGCCTGAATATGTAGTAGTACCATATGTTTGGAATGGGCCAGGTATTACACAAAACCGTCGAATGAATACCGTCATAGCAAATGTGGAGGCGGATGACGGAGAGCCATTAGTAATTAAAGAGCTATGGGGGTACGACGCGTCAACGTGTTACCCTAAAGAAATGTATTCTGTAATCACGATGGGGGTAAATTATTTAAACTCAAGGTTTGAGCAAGAGGGCACAGGTTCTAATTCTATTTTTACCTACTCGTATCCTAGAATACTTTCTCAAAAATCTAAAACATATCTTCTTGGAGATACTATTTTTAGAGGGCAATCTTTAGGTTTTGGGGGTAAGTTGTTTAATGAGTTCGGAGTTAGTTGTGCTGCTTTTGGGTTACGAGATAAACATGAATTGCCTACATTATCCGTAAATCCAGATAGTCCGAGTGGCGAAGATAGTTATAGATTTGGGGTATACTACCCTCTTGCTAGTCCTATGTTAGTAAATGAGAATGTAGATTTAGCGTATGATGCCTCAGATGCTACAGAGCCTTGGCATAGAATGCAGATGTATTTAATTAATCTACATGCATTTAAAACAGATGTATACAAATCCTTGGATAGTCAAACTTTAGTTTGGACAGGATTCGAAGTTCTAGGGGACGAGCTAGAGAATTTTATTTTTGAAGCGGATGGATCTCCAAATACTTTTACAAACAAGTACGGAGTTTTTGATGCAAATTATAGTATTGCTACTTTACAAGCCATTAATAATACTCCACTTTATGATACAGGTATCTTTGGTGGGGATACTTTTATAGCTAGGTACGCTTTTGCTTCAGCTCTTAAACCTAGCACTCCTGCTTTACCTAGTAAGCCTAAAAAAGCCGTACATTCAGTTATTGTAGAGAGTACAGATAATATCGCATTCAGACATATGGAGAGTGATAAAAGTTTATACTTTCCTGGCACACCTGTAAGAGATATTCTTAGACAGGCGGGCAGTGAAGATGGTGATTATAGCCATTTCGATAATTTAACTTATAATACAGATTACTCTTCAGTTAACGATATTAGACCGGCATTTCCTTTGCCTCTTAAAACTGTGGATCAAGATGACTTTTCTACAAGGACGCATAGAAGCGCCAAGGATGATACTACAAGTCTTATTGATAATTTTAGGATCTTCCTAGCTAATCAATATAAAGATCTTCCAAAGAATCGTGGAGAGCTTTGGTCTCTAGCCAGTTTTAACAATCTACTTTACTTCCATATGGAGGACAGTCTATTTGCCACAAAAGGTAAGCAGTCTATGGGGCTCAGTGATGGAACTCAAGCCTTTATAGGAGGAGGAGATATATTCGAGCAAGAGCCAGATGAAGTTATACAGACTGAGGGAGGCTTTGGTGGCACACAATCTCAATGGGCGGTTCTTACTACCAGATATGGGTACTTCTTTGTAGATGTAAACGCTAGAAAAGTATTCTTAATGGGAGAGTCGATGAGTGAGATCAGCGGCTTGGGAATGAGACAGTGGTTTAACGAGAATTTAAAATTCAACTTAGAGGATTACGGATACTCAGGATATGGTATCGACAATCCTATACAAGGTATGGGAATGCACGCTACATGGGATCCAAGGTATAAGAGAATACTCTTAACTAAAAGAGACCTTGTGCCAACTGCTTTTTTTATAGAGGAGTTTGAAAGTGGAGTTATAAGGTTTGACTCTGGCTTATCTATTTATGAGGTTCTTATTGATGATGTCTGGGTACCGCTTCCTCTAAGCTGTGAAGACCATAAATACTTTACTTGTGATGGGTGGACTATTTCGTACTATCCTGCACTAGGTGTTTGGGGTGGATTTCATGACTACCAGCCATACCTATATTTTAATACATCTACAGACTTCTACTCTTTTACAGACCAGTATGAAAGAAGCGAGACACTGGGCGCATTGGGCTTAGGAACTGTATTTGGTAATGTTGGTATATGGCAGCATAATGTAGGGAATAAAGGTGTTTTCTATCAAGAGGTTGTGGCAGAGGAAACTCCGTTCCCTTTTGAATTTGAAGTCATCCATAATGAACATAAATCAGATACTGCTGTCCTTGCTTCATTAAACTATACTCTAGAAACTTTTACTCCTTTAGGGGTTAATATTCTAGATCACGGCTTTACAAGCTTTTTCCTATATAATACGTTCCAGAACTCTGGGGAATCTATGTTAGATTATCTTATAAATATACGACGTGTTGGGAATAACTGGAAGGTTAACAACTTTAGAGACTTAGCAGCTATAGCTGTTAATACCTCTCCCTACTATATGTCCACTGCTGAGAACGTTGCTGGGGGTACTAATATGGGAACTGTAACAACTTCATCTATAGCAGCTATGTTTACTGTATCAGGGATGTCGGAAGTTATAAACGCAGCTTACTTAGATTTAAACAAAAACTGGAATCAAAAGAAGAAATTTATAGATAAATGGGTAGGAATTCGTCTAATTTATAGTAATGTAACGAATAATTCCTTAAATTTATACTCTACAAATGTCTCTATCCGAAAAATGTACCGATAATGGCCAAAAGAGCACTTAATAAAAGACAAACACGCAGATACCAATTCGCAGGCAGCAAGATGTATTCTGATAATACTATCCAGGCGGCAGGGCAAGGATCTGGAAACACTACTGCTAATATAGTATATGCGGAAAACAATCCTGATATACTCAAAGCTAAGCAGGAGGCTTTAGCTTTAAGTAAGCAAAAGGCTGTGACAGACTCTGCGGCGTTGGCAGATGAAGCGGCTCAGACTAGTGAGGAAAATAAAAATCTCATTTCAGAGGGACTCGCGGAAGATCAGCAGGGGAGAAACTCTGCGTTTACTACTGCAGGTAAATCCTTAGAGTACTCTCAATCGGAGAAATTCAAAAATGGGGTGCCTGGCGTACTAGCTAATCACCAAGCTAAAAAACTGGCTAAGCAAGCTGCTACGGACGGTTTAAGGAGGGGCTCTGGAGAGATTGCAAAGCGTCTTACAGGAGATGTAACAAAAGATGCCTTACTTTCAAAGACATCGTCTACTTTTGCAAAGGAGGGGATGGAGTCAGCATTGGATGTTATGGCTAATTATGGTGCGAAGCAGGTAGCAACCGAAGGTGCGAAGCAGGTAGCAAC
>TARA_R110000787_G_scaffold81538_2_pt1 | contig 14339 bp, 15 predicted proteins | sample TARA_R110000787 | Tara Oceans TARA_R110000787 (sample SAMEA4397920) | marine metagenome | biome: Polar Biome; feature: [DCM] deep chlorophyll maximum layer (ENVO:01000326); material: water (ENVO:00002006), including particulate matter (ENVO:01000060) such as... | depth 35 m
CGCTTATTGTTTCTATGTTAGTTATATTGATAGTGAAATCTTTAATATTACCAAGACCTTCTTGCCTCCAAGCTCTTATAATGGTAAGTTGTTTCATATTATGTGTAGGAAATTTATAATCATCATCTAGTACAGCTACAATTTTTTTTATATTAACTGATTTAATTTTCTTTGATTTAATGTTTTTGTAATTTAATGATAAATTAATTAAACATACTTTGGGTTTATATCCTGTTTTATACTTTCTCTCAATTTCCATAAAACAAATGTATATAATAATTTGTATTTAAAATACACTTATATTCTTTTATTTGTATATTTGCTTTGTGAGATTATATAAAAAACATACAGACAATCCGTTTAAAGAACATGTTAACTTAAAGTTACCAATAGATGAAACGTATATATTGTCAGAGTTGAGCAAGACAGCTTTTAAGTTATACTTATTTGTAAGGGAATATTCTTTTAGGGATGAGGGTTTTATTATTTTTGATTTTGCTTTAGCTAAAGCTATTTGCAAGTTCAAGCAAGATAAGTCTGTTTATAATGCTTTAAGTGAATTAGTAAGTAAAGAAATACTAGCAAGTAGTAAAGACTCTATTGAGTATTATTACAACCCTAGATACATTGGAAACGAAAAAGAATAATTATGGTCTGGAGATTGTCAGAAGAATTAATAGATATAGATAACGTTTGTGTTTATCAATGTCCAAGTACGGAAAGTTTTTCTTTACTAAATGGTGGCGAGCTAAATTATATGCAATTACAACAGTTAATCTTATTTTTGGATAAGGAATCAAAAAGTAGTCAGCTTAGGTTTGAAAAATATGTAGATAAAATTATTGAAAAATTAATATATAAAAAAGATGAACATTAATCAAAGAGTAGCTTTTGCGAGAGCTGCAGAAGAAGAAGAATTACAAGCTAGAAAAAAACCAAAAGCTAAAAAAGGTAAGCGTGAGGGAGATAAAAAAATGACTCCAGTGAGTCGTAAAGGAAAAAGTAAATTTAAGTATTAATGTATAGTGAGCTGATTGATGTAGATACTGATGGTAATGTTTTTATTAAAGACAACTCTATTGTTTTAATGCCTAAGCTATTTGCTGTTTATAAAAATAAACACATGGGTAGTAATATGGTTAAATACATTGTTGGTGTTTATGATTACAAATCTCCTTTCCGTAGATTACCACTAGATGAAAGAAGGTCTAGGGTAGCCTATTCTATATATTCCAAAGATAGACCTACTAAGGTTTCTGATAAACTTGTAGAGGATGCTATTGAAGAATATGTAAAGTTACAATACGATCCTTTGATTGATGAATATAATGCTATGTGCGACCAATCATATAAAATGACAAAAGTATATCGTAACATAGAGCCTAAAGCTGATAACCTTGAGGACTTAAATAAGATGCAAGAACAGATGGGTAAGGCTGCAATATCAAGAGATAAGATAAAAGAGTTAATTTTAAAAGACCAACAATCAGAATCTAATATAAAAGGTACTGGTTCTGAGGACTTTAGCGTTTTTGAGCAAGATGAAATTATAGGTAAAGTATAATTTATGATAGAGGCAAAGAAGTATTCTCCAATTATATTTAATAAAAATTATAAAGACTATAGTTCTTTTAAAAAGAATACACCTGAATACTTTGCTTTTTGGAAAGAGCAACAGAAACGGCTAAAAGATGGTTACAAACCAACTGGAGGTACTTGGATTCCCGGAAACTATTATTTCTATTTAAATTTCTCTAAGATACATGGGCTACCAAGTCCTGAGTCAAAACGTAAATCTATGATTCCCCCAATATATCGTGACCAAGATCACGAGTATTACCAAGAGGTACACCACGCTAAGTATGGCGATGGAAAGGATAACAAAGGTGGATATGGTATTATAGTGCTTAAGGCAAGGCGTAAGGGGTTTTCTTTTATGAATGCAAATATATTATTACACGAATGGACTTGTTATTCTCATTCTGAAAATGGATTAGGAGCTCAACGTGAAGATTACGTGCAAGATTTTAGAAAGAAGATGTTGCTCTCTTACAATGAGTTACCACCACAATTAAGAAATAAAATTCTTCATAATAATGAGGAAATATTTATGTCTGGCTATAAAGAAAAAGATGATGGTATTTGGGTAGAGAAAGGAATGAAGTCAATGGTTCACTTTAGGGTAATGGAAAAACCTAATGCCTTTAGGGGAACATCTTTAAACTACATGGTATTTGAAGAAGCTGGGGAGTTCTTAAAGTTAAAGAGGTCATTTCAATCTTCTGAGGATTGTTTTAAAGAGGGTGATGTATTTTTTGGTACACCAATTATTGGTGGAACTTCTAATGCTATGGAAGTAGAGAGTGATGATTATATGAATATGTATTATAATGCTTCTGATTTTAATCTTAAGCCAATTTTTATTAAAGCGTCTAAGGTTTTTGGTAGTTTCTTTGATATGAGTACAGGTTCTTCTGATGTAAGTGGAGCTGAAAAATTTATAATTAAGAAAGCTGAAGAGCGTAAGGCAACTGGAGATTTACAATCGTACTACTCTTATCTACAAGAAAACCCTTTAGAGGTAGAGCATGCTTTCTTTAAGTCAGGTAAAACACCATTTGATTTAGAAAAGATAAACAAACAGATTGCTAATATTAATACCAACCCTAATTTTCAACGAGTACAAAACGGTACTTTAGAATGGCCTCGTGATAATGCTGGAAAAGAAGTCTTTGGAAGTACACCAATATTTGAAATGGATGATGGTTCTATATCTGAGGATATGAATGAAGAGAAGTTTCCTTTTGAGATAGTAGAACAGCCAATACCTGGAATAAAAAATGCTCACTTATCTGCAGTCGATCCTTATCATATTGATGATGATTTAGAAGATTTAAAGAAAAGAGCTTCTGACCAAAAGGATAGGTCTTTAGGTTCTATGTGTGTGTATCGTAGATTTGTAGGACCAAATACGGTAGGTGAACTACCTGTAGCTTTTTATACTGATAGACCTTATTCAAAAGAGAAGTTCTATGAAAATTGTTTAAAGTTAGCTGTGTTCTATGATTCTCAAATACTTGTTGAATATAATGATGATGGTTTCTTAAAGTATTTTATACTTCATAAAATGACAAGATACTTAAAGCAAAGACCACGTTCTGCAGATAGTCCTTGGAGTCAAGCAACAAATAGGTATGGTATTCATATGAAAACTTTTCAAAAGAAATTATTAACAGAACTTGTAGATGAGTATGTTAAGAAACATTGGGAAGATATATACTTTTTAAAACTATTAAATGAATTATCAGTATATGGTGTAAAGAATACGGATAGGGTGATGTCATTTGGTATGGCTCTTATTCACGATATGGATGAGAATAAAAGAATTTATGATAAGAGTGAGGAATCTGACAATGCTAAAATGGAAGGCTTACCAGAATTTACAAGAAATGAGAGTGGCGGTTTAATTACAATGAAACCTGAAAATGATTATCTTTTTGAGAATCCGAAAAGAAACGTTACTTTTGATTACAATTTAGATAACGATACTGAATAAAAAATAAGCATGGATTTTCCACAACAGAATATTCCTGAAAAATTAAAAAATGAAGCGTGGCACTTAGAATGTGTTAATTCATTAATGCGTAGACATCAGGACTACACAGCTTTTCTTAATTCAAGAAAAAAGGATAACGATAATTATTTAATATCTCAAGGGGAGTTTAATCATAAAGAGTTTGAATATGTTACAGATACATACGGACTTACATCTCCTGCAAGGTTAGTTAACTATCCTATTATAATGCCTAAGTTAGATTTATTAGCTGGTGAATTAATAAGCCAACCATTACAATATACTGTAAATGTTGTAAATCGTAATGCTATTCGTAAGAAGAATGAGAAGAAGATTACATTGGCAGCCGAAGTTATATTAAGACCAATACGTAGACAGATAGAGCAACAGTTAGGTATGCCTATACCAGACGAAGAAGTAGGACAAGAAGTTCCTGAAGATGTTGCTAGATACCAAAAACTTAAATTTAGAAGTGCTGTTGAGGAAATGGTACATATAGGTTTGTCTTTTTGTATTCAGCGTTGGGATTTAAAGCAAGTATTTAAAAGAGGGTTCTATGATTTATCAATTACTGGTAAAGAGTTTTATAAAATATCTATTAAAGAGGGAGATCCTTATGTAGAAAGACTTGACCCACGTTCAATGATTTACGATTTAGATATAGATAAGGAAAGTTTACAAGATTCTAAGTATGCTGGTTATGAGAATTGGTACACTATTAATGAATTGTTAGATAGATACGGATATAAGTTAAGTAGTAAACAAGTTGATGAACTTGAGAAATTACAAGACAAAGGTATTGGGGAGGATATAACAGGAACAACATCTTTAGATAATTATGCTCATTCGGGAGGAACTGATTTAAAGGTTAGGGTTGTTGAGTTTCAATGGAGAAGTATAAAGATAATGAATCATAAAGTTTCTGATAATGAATTTGACCCAGAGAATCCTTGGTTAAAGAAAGTTAAAGATGACTATAAGGCAAAGAAAGGAGAAAAGATTATTAAGAAACCTATAACAGAGATACGTAAAGCTACAAGGATAGGTCACGAAATGTTATTAGATTGGGGTGTAAAACCTAATCAATATCGTATAGAAGAAAACTATGCTAATACAAGTATGGATTTTTATGGTGCTATCAAGGGTGCTTTTAATGGAAGTACATTGTCTGTTGTAGATTCGTTAAAGAATGTTCAGATACTTTACAATATTACTATGTATCAGATTGAATTAGCTATGGCTCGTTCAGGTGGTAAGTCTATTGTATATGATGTATCTCAGAAGCCTAAAGGAATGTCTTTAAAAGACGTAATGTATCACGCTAAGAATAGTGGTCTTATTGTAATAAACAATAAGGCAGAGGGTATGCAAACAAGTGGTTTTAATCAATTCCAACAAGTAGATTTTACATTAAGTCAGTCTGTATCTCAGATGATTAATCTTAAAATGATGCTTGAAGATACTGCTGATAAACTAACAGGAATATCTGCAAGTAGAGCTGGTGTTCAGAAGTCAGGAGATTTGGTTGGTGTTACAGAACGTAATGTAATGCAATCTACTTTAGTTACTGCTCCATTGTTCGATATACACTATAGATTAGTTGGTGATGTATTAGAGGGGTTAGCAAATTTAATGAAGCCTGCATGGGGTAAAGAAGGTCGTATGGCTAATGTCTTTGGAGATATGGGTATGCAAACTTTTAAGATAGATAAGTCTATTGCTCTTTCAGAGTATGGTATATTTATAGAGAATAGTGGTAAAGAAGTTCAGCGTAAACAAGAGATGATGGGATTATTAGAAAGATTTTCATCTTCTGGTAATGTTGACCCTTTAGCTATTATACAAGCTGTTAACGCTGAGGGTTCTAGTGAGGTTGAGTCAATTCTTACAGAAGGTCTTACTGCTATGAAAGAACAGTCTGCTGAAATGGAAGAAAGACAAGTTGCTGCTCAAGAACAAGCTAACGAGATTAATGCACAGAAAATATCTATGCCTCTTGAGGTTCAGAAACTTAAGTCTGAAACAGAGCTTGAAGTAGCTAGAATGAAGTTAGAGGGTGATGCTCAATTTCAAGGAAATGATTTAATGCATAAAGAAAATATGCAACAAGAAGGTAGAAATGCTAAATTAGATGAAATGATGTTGGGTCAATCAGGTGAGGAAGAAGAGGCTGAAAGTTAAAATAAAATTATATATTTGTAATTAAAGAAAATGATATGGCTATAGAAAACGAAAATATTGACGAGGTTCCTAACGAGGAAGTTGTTGAAAATGAACAGGTTAGTGAAAGTGTTGATACAGAAACAATAGAAACTACGCCAGAAGAAAATAATGATAACGATTTTGATCCTACTGCTTTTGGTGAAAATGCAGAAGTTAAAGATGTTAATATAGAGAAAGTTGAAGATAATATTGAAGCTCCAGCTGAAACTGAAACTCTTGATTGGGTATCAGACGATACTAAAGTATCAACTGATGATGATAAAGTTGTAGAGGTTGAAAATGAAACTGCTACTACTGAAGTTTTAGACGAGGCTCCTAAGGGTGTTAGTCAAGATAGCTTTAAGCAAGTAGCCGAAGAGTTAGGTTTGAAATTTGAAACAATTGACGAGATGAAAGATCATCTTAAAACTGTTGAAGAAGAAAATAACAAACTTAGAAATTCAAGTGGTAGTGGAGCTACTAGTGAGGCTATTCAAAAGCTTGAAGGTCTTAGGGATAAAGATAATGAAGAGTTAGTTAAACTCTCATTAGAGAAAGATGGTTTTAGTGGGGAAGAATTAGATGATGCCGTTGACAGATATGTTGACAATGGTTTAATTGATATAGAAGCAAAAAAAATTCGTAATACAATTAACAATGCGATTGTAAAAGAACAAAATAAAGTAACACAATCTACTGTCGATGCAGATGCAAAGCAACAGCAAGAACATTCAGAAAGTGTTAGAAAGCTTGAGGAACACATTAATAAGACCAATACAATGTTTGGTTTTAATATGGCTAAAGACGAAGATAGTCTTAAGCAAGTTCAACAAGGACATGCTAAGTACATTACCAGTGGAAATTTCCTAGATGATGTATTTAGAAGTGATGAAAGTTTAGCTGAGGCTGCATGGTTCGTAAGAAATAAAAAAGTAATCATAAATGCAATAGCTAATAAAAATTTACAAAAAGGGAAGCAAGCAATCTTAGATGATATAAGAGAGCCCGAAGTTGTAAGTCCGCAAAGGTTTAGAAGTCCAGATGGCTCGAATGAGTTTGATCCTTCTAAGTTTACGGCATAATTAATAAATTAATATAAATTTAAAATTTAAAAACATGAAGTTTCATTCAGGTACATATGGGAAAGAAACCCAAGAATCAAATGCTTTAGTAACAAACTTATTAAAATATCCAGAAATTGCTAAAACATTAATTAGACAATATCCACAATACTCGTTAAACTACTTCCTTGACGGAACAAGTAGATTTGCGAAAGAAGAATTAATCGGAGAAAATGCATTTAGATGGCCAATCTTAGGAAGATTGAACAGACCTTCTACTTGTACCGGAGTTATAACAGGAACAGGAGTTGGTAATTCAACTTTTACTGTTGAGTTTGAAGAGAACTTTTTAAACCCAAATGATGTAGTAAGATTTGCTGGTGAAGAACAAGCTATCGTAATGGGGGAGCCTGCTCCGTCTGTTGGTGGTTACCTTTTCTCTTTCATCTTACAAACTAACGATCCATTAGCTGTAATCGCTCCCGCTTCTGTAGGTGCTGGTTTAACTGCTAACACTGTTGGTTCTGCATTCCCTGAAGGGTCTGACAGAGGTTACGAAAATCACGTTTACCCAGATTGGTATATTAACCATATTGGTATTGCTAGAAAATCTAAATCAATTACAGGTTCTGCCTTAACTGATGTTACTTGGATTGAAAACAATGGTCAAAGAGTTTGGTTCTTTACTGATGAAAAGTTAATGAGAGAAGAGTTTCTTTATCAAAAAGAACTTGACTCTTGGTACTCTACATCTACTATGGATGCTAATGGTAACTCTACAGTTATCGGAACTGATGGTAAGCCTATCGTTAAAGGAGATGGTGTATTAAGACAAATTGATGCTGCTAACGTTGATACTTATAACGGTCAATTGACTGAAAAAAGATTAACTGATTTCTTAGCTCAATTACAATTAAACACTGGAAGTCAAGAGAAACATTGGATGGTATTTACTGGTGTTGCTGGTAAGGTTGCTTTCCATGAAGCTATGAAAGATTTAGTTTATCCTGCTGGTAACTTAGTATATGATGCACAAGTTGGTGCTGATACTGAAATCGGAGTTAACTTTACTTCTTACAATGCTTTAGGTTCAAGATTAACTCTTGTACACAATTCATTATTTGACGATCCTAACTTACATGGAAATAACATTGACCCAGTTAGTGGATTTCCAAAAGAATCATTTAGAATGGTATTCTTAGATATGGGAACAACTGATGGTGTTGCTAATATCGAAAGAAAAGTTAAGGGTGCTGCAGGAATGGACAGAGGAATGATTATTAAGTATATATCAGGAATGGTAAATCCTTTCAATCAATCTTCTATGGAAGCTGCTAACTCAAGAGATGCATTTACTTGTGAGGTTCTTTGTGAATCAGGAATCATTGTAAGAAATCCATTATCTTGTGGACAATTAGTATTTGCATAATTATTAATTACTTATTATTTTAAAAGATGGAAAGAGTAAAAGAGGCTTTAAGTAAAGCAGAGGTAAAGGAACTAATGGTTAATTCTCCTAAAAATGGGAATGTTGAAATTAGATTGAAAGACCCTAAAAGAACGGGATCAATAACATTGCGTGGATATACAGGAAAAGATGGCGCTTATAGACCTTACGTTGACAAATATGGTAACGAAAGAGTTTATAAATTTGCTAGGACTGTTTATTTAGATATGAATAAAGAGGATGATAGACTAACGCTTCAAGCTGTAGTCAATCATCCTATTTATATCGATGGACCAAGACCTGTTCTTGTTGTTGTTAACCACGAAAATGATGCAGATGAATTTGTAGCATTAAAAGATAATGAAGCTTTAGCTGGTAAGATAATCGCTGACCTTAAGGGAAGTGAATTAAAAGATTTCGCTAGAGTGCTTCTAATAACGGTTAAGCCGGGAAGTTCAGATACGGTAATCAAAAGAGCAATCTATGAGAAAGCCGAAACGAATCCTGGAGAAATTTTAAACGAGTGGAATGATGAAAATCGTGAGCTTAAAGTTATTCTAAGAAAAGGATTAGAAACTCAAATGTTTATTTTTAGACAGGGGAGATATACCTTTGATGGTCAATTGATGGGAACAACTCCTGACATTGCTGTAGATTGGCTTAAAACAAACGAAGATTTAATTCCTTCAATGCGTAAACAACTGAAGTAAGATGAATGTAATTGAAATGCAGAAAGCTTGTGATGTAGGATTAGATAAAGCTAATTCTCCTTGGTATAGTTCCGATGAAAAAGACTATTATCTAAACAAAGCGCAGTTTGAATTTGCTGAAACTAGACATACATTTTTTGAAAAAGACGAAAGAATTAGAAAAGAATTGTTGCCTTTAGTGAGAGTAGTATCTGCAATCAATACAAGTACGGTTAATTATAGTGCTGTTCCAGAATTTATGTTTACACTAAGCATTAGTGGTGTGTTTAATAAAGTCTGTGGTGAAGGAACAAGTACTCAATCTGTACATCCTCTTCAACTTGATGATGAGTTTATGGTTGAAAAAGACCCTTTTAATAAGAGTGCTGATGATAACCCTAACTACATTGAAGAGAATACAGGTGTTGATAGTGTTGCTATTATAAAGTCTGATACTACTCCGTTGTCTTATACATTAAAATATCTTAAAATACCACGTTCTGTTTTTCGTGATATTGATAATCCTATTAACAATATTGATTCAGAAATGCCTATATTTACGCATGACGAAATTGTTAGTATTGCAGTACGAATGATGTTGGCTAATACCGAACAAGTACAGGGTTATAAATTACAGAACAATGAAATACAAAACGAAAATTAAATTATTATGGCAAAAGTAACTTATACAAAAGGTCAATTAATGGCGTTTACCGTAAAGGAATTACGTACTATTGATTTGTCAGTAGAAATTGGAAATGTTTCTAAATCTGAACTTATAAAAGGTATGTTGAAGAATCAAAAAGCTGAACAAAAAGCTCAAGAAGCTAAATCAGAAATTAAAAAAGATGTTCAACCCTTGAAAGTTAAAAAGGAATTAGAAAAAAATACTATTTTAACTGACACTGTAAAAACAAAAGCTAAAGAAAAAATTATATCGAACAGTTCTGAAAAGATAAAATTTCATAGACCAAAAAAAAGGAGAAATCCTATGAGCTTTAAATAAAAATTAATTATAAATTTAAAAATAAATATTATGACAGGTAGAAATTATTTCCCGTTAGTCACGACAATTGCTGTTCCTGCTGCTGCAGGAGGCATGATTAAATTAACTCCTCAATACGAGGTTCCATTAGCTTCTTTGTCTGAAGCTTTTCTTATTGTTCCTGCTGTTGGTACGGCTGGTATTCAAACTGTTACTTTTAATGCTACTTACGCTGTAGGTGATTTAATAAGATTAACTATTACTTCTAACTTAACTTCTCGTCAGTTATGGAGAAAAAGTTATACTCATACAGTTCAAGCTGGTCTTGTTTTACCAGCTGATATCTCTGCTGCTTTTGCTGCAATGGTACAAGCTGATGTAAACAATGTATTAAACTCTCCTTACGCATCTGTTGTTGATAATGGTGGAAACATTGTTATTACTCAATTTGATGATGATAAGAGAGGTTTAGTAGCTTATACGTTTACTGATAGTGCTAGTGGTTCTTTAGCTGCTGTATTAACTCCAACTGTTATTTCAGAGGGTCAGCCTTCTGATTTAGAAGATAGAGGTGTAGATACTGATGATATTACTCTTGCTGCTTATGATACAGTAAGAATGGTATTAAAGGCTGATGCTCCAATACCGTTTATTGATTCTGATGGTAAGACTGTTAAGGAAATATATTGGTATGGAACTCCAGGTGATGGAGCCGGATTGGTTGCTCAAATACCGTAGCCAATAATTCAACAAACATTTTAAAGGTGGTGGTCAAAAGCCACCGCCTTTTTTTAATTTATAACTATGCCTACATTAGACCAATACGCTTACAATATTAGAAATATAGCTCGTGGAGGGCAAGGAGATTCTGATGATGAAAAATTAAACATTAAACAAGTTAAGTTTTGGGTTAGTGGTTATCGTGCTTCGGGAATGTTTGAAGTTACCGATTATGGTAAAGACATTGATCCTCAGTTAGTTCAAGACTTAGGTGTTGTTCCATTAGTAGATGTTGATAAGGCTGATAGCGAATGTCCTGATGTAGATTGGGGTTGTAAGATTAAAAAAGTTGTTATTCCAAAATTAGTTGATTTTCCAGAATTAAGAGCTTTATCTTATGTGGGTAAAATAGATAAACAATCTCCTTTTGTGGTTAACTATCCTGATGTAGCTCAATATAAAGCAGCAACAAGATTTGGTAAACTATCAAATCGTGCTTTCTTAATTGGTCAAAACTTATATGTTACTCTTGTTGGAGATGATGTAAATATGCAATACATAAACATTAGAGGTGTTTTTGAAACTCCAGAAGATATTAAAGCGTACCCAACTGAGGGGTGCGAACCAAGATGTTATGATTCATCTACAGACCCTTATCCAATGCCTCAAAGATTATATAATTATGTACTAAAGAACATTCTTAGTAATGAATTAAATTGGACACAACGTTCTGTAAATGACGAACTTAACAACGCAAGATTAGATAATGCAAAAATTGGATAGACATGGTAGGTACAATTTGTACGGAGTATATTTAGAATGTAAAGAGGAACTTGACATTGGTGTTAAGAGCTTTCCTAAAGGTGTTACAAAATCTAAAGAAATAACGTACAGAACATTTGCTATGGTTATTACTATGTATTTTAATATTGCATTTGAAATGTTAATTAAAGGAATGAGTGTTCCATTATTAAATAAGTTTGGGGTGCTTAATGTGGTTAAGACACAATGCATTAGATACAATCCTTTTAGGATAGCATTTTTTTTTAACGATTCAGGGGAGAGAGTAAGAAAAAAAGTTAATATTAAATTAAAGTCTGGTTATTATTATTTTGTTTTTTGGGATAGTTTTAAAAAATGGAGACAGTATAGATTTGTTATTAACATAAAATATAAAAGAGCATACATGAAGTTAGTTGAAGATGGATTTGATTATCTTGATTACACTTTGGATGGTTATGGTAGGAATGCTTCAATTGATTATATACAACATATAAAATAAGTTATGAATACTGCAAATAAAATATCGTTAAATAGAATCATTGGTGATGTGATTGGGAATCTTGGTTTAAAAGTTACTAATAACATTAAAGATGATTTTTCTCGTTGGGCTTGTGAAGCTGAGAATAAAATAGGTTCTACATCTTCTTATAGACATTACGAATGTGAGTTAACCATAAGAAATAGAAAAGCTTCATTGCCTCCTAATTTTATGTATTTAGAAGGTCTTAAAAGTGGGAATAAGATTATAAATCTTACTGATCGTTCTTTTAGATTATTTAGTAAAGGATTCAAAAACAGTGATGTACAAAAACCTAGTAATTTAATTGGTGGACAAAAGGTTACAAATATTCCTGGTGTTGCGCTTGTGGTTGATGTGAAGTTGGCAGGAGCTTTTATTACAGGAGATGTCATAACAGTTACGGTAACTGCTAATAATTGTGGTTCTGTAAACTCTAATACTTTTAACTATATAGTTCAGGCAGGAGATTCTTTAACTATTATAGCTGCTAATATTTCAACACAAATTAATGCAATAGGTAATATAGGTTATACTTCGGCACCCGGAAATGATTTATTTCAAGTGATAGGAGATGACCCTACAATATCTTTTCAAGTATCTTTGTTTACAGATAGTGTTAGTGGTAGTTTAACTCAATGTGTTAATCAAAAAAGAGTTCCGCCTAGACAGAATACGGTGAACTTAAACAACACAAATAAAAATCCAATATTACAGTCTAACAATCTTGCAAATGCTTCTGTTGCAGAATTGAATACTGGACTACAATCAAATGGAGGTAGTGGAACATACGGTATGAATATTAATAGTGCTGGTTATGACTATGGAGATTTATACGCTTCTGTTTTTTCAATAGACAATGGTTGTATTAATTTTAATGCTTTAGATGATACTAAAATTGGTATTTCTTATATGGGTGTAGAATTAGATGAAGATGGTTGGCCTTTAATATCAGAAACTCACGAAGATGCTGTTACTTCTTATATTATGTATATGCACATGGCTATAGGATTTTATAAGGGTAAAACTCCTTTGTATGTTTATGAGAAATTAGAACGTAGATGGTTTGACCTTTGTGGACAAGCTAGGGGTGATGATGAGTTACCTAACAATGAAGAAATGAAATATTTAGCAAATATGTGGATGCAATTAGTACCATTACCAAGTCTTGAAAACTTTTAATTATGCAAGGAGATTCAGCAATAAATGTATTTAGTGGAGGACTATCTGGAGATAATGATGTTCTTAATACAAACCCTTCTACTTATAGAGATTCTATGAATGGAAGAATAATGTTTAACAAAAATGGAACTTATTCTTGGGAAACAGAAAATGGAAGTAAAGTTTCTTTTTCTATAAATGCTAATAATAATTTAGATAATAGGCTTTATAAAATATTAGGAAATACTGGTAATGATAATATACGTATTATATGGTCACACTATGAAGATAATGATCCTCTTCTTTCTAATTCAGAGATAGGGATATTTTCAATTGATGAAGCTGGAATAGGAGAGTATAAGACTTTGTTTAATGATGTTAATGACCCTAATGGAGATAAGTTAAATCTAACTTATAAAAATCAAATTGAAGCAAGATTTGTTTATGAAAATCCAAAAATAATTAGAGCTTATTGGATAGATGGTATTGAATCAGATAGTAATCGACCTAGAGTAATAACCATGAGTTATGATGGTAGTCTTGCAAATCCTATTGGAAATGAATCTGATGTAAATGCTTATTCTGTAGATAGTCCATCTGTATTTGCGATGAGTAGCCAGACTAATTTTAATATGGGTTTAATTAAATATGTTAAAAATTGTGGAGGTGGTTTACTATCAGGTATTTATCAATACAGTTATAGTCTAGGAACTAAAGAAGGTTATTTTACACCTTGGTACCCACCCTCAAGAAGAATCTTTGTAGCTAACGCTCAAGTAGATAATACTAATTGGCACACGTATCAATTTAGCTCGTCAGGGATTACTACTAGCAAAGGAAATCAAATTCAGATTAAAGGGATTGACCAAAGATTTGATAGGATTAGAATTGCTTATATTTATTCTCAAACAAGTTCTACAATAGTTAATGCTAAAATATTTGAACAAACTAAAATTGACCCTTTGCCTGGTGGTGATGTGGCAACGTTTAATCATGTGGCTAATATAGGAGAACCATTAAAATCTTCTGAAATAGCAGATACGTTTAGTGGTATTCTCGGTGCTAAAACATTAAACATAAAAGATTCTACATTATATTATGGAAATATTAAAGAAAATATATTACAAGAATTTAATGTAGAAGATGTATTAGAAAATTTAACTATTACGCCATATTTTAAAGATATGCGTTCTGATGAAG
>TARA_R110000787_G_scaffold146484_1_pt1 | contig 14336 bp, 17 predicted proteins | sample TARA_R110000787 | Tara Oceans TARA_R110000787 (sample SAMEA4397920) | marine metagenome | biome: Polar Biome; feature: [DCM] deep chlorophyll maximum layer (ENVO:01000326); material: water (ENVO:00002006), including particulate matter (ENVO:01000060) such as... | depth 35 m
ACTTACTGGGAGGATTATTAAGGAGGGGCGATAGACCTTCCTTAATCTTTGATTGATCAAACTTATCATTAAGTTTGAGGATTGACATCTTGTTAATCCTTATCACCAGCTAGCCAGATAATTTTAAATGTATCATCTTTAATACGTCTGACAATCTCATCTGTAACTAACTTACGAAACCCAGCCTTGTGGTTGTTGAGGTGGTTGAATGTAGTTATCAGATCATTAGTAGTAAAGTTAGTTACATCGTGATTCATATCAATCTCCATCTGTTACTGTCACACACCAAACCCAGTGTTAATGAGTATATCTACACACTATATATTGTATTTAATACTCTATTTATTACTATATACACTGTCATATACTACATATGGTATGGATACATATACATTGATACCAGTGTATCTATATGCTAAGGTATTGTTATTGTTAGTTAATGGTAATGGGAGTGTTAGCTACCACTTACACTACTTATCTGACACTTAATACTCAGTTGGCTGCATTACTTATGCAATATATGACACATGTATGTACTATATGTGTATAGTAAGTAATAGTAAGGAGTACTTACGAACTTACTATGCTGTTAGATGTGGGGTACCCATCATTAGTTGTTAGTTAATGTCCCCCCGTGAATAAAAACATGGTGTTTATGTTTAACTGTGAAGCTCCTAAATTAGATCTATCATCACCCCCCATAAGAAATTATAATCCACGATAAAATACTAAGTACCTAATGTAATAATAGTTAGGTAGTTAGATAGTTATGTTTAATAATAATGAATGTAAATTTGATGTTGGTTTGATGGTTATGTCGCACCCCTAGCGGGGCGCGGGGGATGTAACAGTAATATAGTGATATATATGATACATATGTACAATCTACACAATATAATATATTTAATGGCTATGCAGAAAGCAAAATCCATGTTAATGTCTATTCCTACCCCAGAGGCAGGACAAAGCCTAAAATATACATAATATTATATACATCATTGCATATATATTGTAATTGCTATTATATATATAATAAGTGTACACTCTATATATATTATATGTCATTAACAAAACAACTAAGTGGAGATAAGAGTTATGGCTACATACGCACCCAATGGATCAGTAGGAAATGATGATACATCTTATACATTCTCATCTGGTCGTTCCCCTAATCGTTATCATCTAACACGTATTCTTCGTAAACGTGGTATGCAAAACTATGGAGAAATACTAAGTACACTTCTTACTGATAGTTCTCCCTCAACATCTGCTAGTGTAGTTCGTACACAAGTAGACTCTGTTGCAACTCCTGGTGGGACGAACTCACAAGGTGGAGTAAGGAATACTACTAGTAATGAATCTATTGATTCTGTATTAGACAAGACAGCTACTTCAGCTACTCCTAATACTACTCGTGCTGTTAGTGCTGCTGATGTAACTAGTATCCAAGGTGAGATACTTCCTGGAGATGCTCGTTCATTACGTAACCCTTCTAATACTGACTTAACTGATCTAAGTGGTAATGGTGGTGGAGGTAAACAATCGTAATGGCACAAAATTATGGAAAGAATATATTTGGTTATGATTTAGGCGATCCAAATAAACCAGACGAGCCTGACTTCTTTGATCCATCAGTAGGTATTGATGAAATAAATCAATATAATAAAGAAATAGCTAACTACATGGCTAATGGCCGTATTGGAAAACAACCAGAAAAAAATAAAGGGATACCAAATCCTCTTAATGTTCAGGTAGATGATGGAACAGCAGGTGTTCCATCACAATTAGATGAGCTTATGTCACCAGAAAATAATCCTGATTTGAATGCAGGAACCCTCCCTATTGGAGTAACTAAAGCTGTACTTCCAGATATAGTTAAAGACCCAGGACCAAAAACAAAACCATCACAATCATCTCCTCCGTTTGCTTTTGGACAAGTTGCTCCAGAAATACAATCACCAGTAGTAGATGCAGGAGATAATGTTGATATAGATGACAATGATCCTTATAAAATATTGAAACAATTTATGGTAGACCAAGAATCAGCTAGAAATCGTCGTAATCCTATTGAAACTGCTGATCTAAATCCTAAATCTCTTATAGATATGGTAATGTCTTTTTTAAATCCAAATGACATGCCACTAAGATAAAAGAAAGTCTGGATCACTTTAATGTTACCACAAGGATCGGAACCTTTAATACTTGCAGATGGTACAGTAATAAGTCCTGAAAATGGAAATGTTATTGTAGAAGAACATGTAGTAACTGTTCCTAATACAGTTGACATAAAGAGGGAGATCACAGCTTCTCGTATGAGAGTAAGTGATCTCCCTGTACCTCCTGATCAAATGAATACATTAAGTGTCATCATAGGTTATTCTATGATGGGCGTAAGTGATGATGATATTGCTAATGTTATTATGATACCATTAGAGCAAATTAAATCTATTAAATTGTCTGATGAATATCGTTTAGTACAAGATGGAATAGTTAATAATATTATGAACAGTGACTCATCTTCTGTTCGTAATATGTTTGTAGAAGGTAGTCGAAATGCTGCCAGCCTTATGGTACAAGTAGTTAATGATTCAGAAATGGGCATTAATACTAGAATGAGTGCTGCTAAAGATGTACTAGATCGTGCTGGTCAACGTCCTGTTGATGTTATAGAACATAGACATAAAATGGAAGGTGGCCTTACTATTGAATACGTAGAAAAGAAAGATGATATTCCAACAATTGATATAACACCTGAGTTTTAAAAGGATTAAGTAATATGGCTATTGTAACAGAATCAAGTGGTAATGGTGGCGGCAATACAGGTAGTGGACCAGAAAATGAATATGCTCGTCCAAGTGTAGTTGCTGCTGCTTTAGTAGGAACAACTGTGCCATCTTATGTTGGACAAATTGGAACTGACACTACAGCAGATCAAAACTATATTGCACAACGTGCTGACATTACAAGTGTAGCTGCATTAACTCATGCCGATTGGGCAAGAATTTAAGGAGAATAGTTATGCCATACGGAAAAGGAACATACGGAAATCAAGTCGGACGGCCTTCTTCAATTAATCCAACAAAAAAGACTTCTTCATTAAAAAATGAATTTACAAAAAGATCTGCTATGAAGAAAAATAACACAAAACAGCCATCAAAATATAAATCAATGTAATGTCAATTAAAAAAGTATTAAGTAAAAGAAAACGTAGTGCTGCTTGGACACGCAAAGAAGGAAAATCTAAAAGTGGTGGACTAAATGCCAAAGGTGTAGCTAGTTACAGAAAAAATAATCCTGGTAGTAAGTTAAAAACTGCTGTAACTACAAAGCCAAGTAAACTTAAAGCTGGCTCCAAGGCAGCAGCTAGACGTAAATCATTCTGTGCTAGAATGTCTGGAATGAGAAAACGACAAAAAGCAAGTAACAATACAGGTAAAGATAGATTATCTTTGTCACTTAAAAAATGGAATTGCTAAGTGCCAAACTTTAAATTAACTAGAAATAGTTTACAGGATAAGTTCTTAAAGTCTAAAGCTAAAGTACAATTATATGGTGGTGGTTTTGCTAATGGCAAGACTGCTACTTCTTGTATTAAAGCAATTAAACTTGCTAAAGACTATCCTGGGGCAAACATTCTTATGGCACGTTCTACTTACCCTAAGTTAAATGATACATTACGAAAAGAATTTATTAAATGGCTTCCTGCTGATTGGATAGAAAGTTTTCCTAAAAGTGCTAATGCATCTAATACATGTACGCTAAAAAATGGTACTACTATTAACTTTAGATATATAGCACAACAAGGTAAAGCTGGTAATGAAGCTACTACTTCTAATCTGTTGTCTGCTACGTATGATGCAATATTTGTTGATCAAATAGAAGACCCAGAAATTGTACATAAAGATTTTCTAGACTTATTAGGAAGACTTAGAGGCATGACTCGGTACGAAGGTACTGATGAAACAATGCCAAAGACTGGGCCTAGATGGTTTGTCATTACTACTAACCCAACACGTAACTGGGTATATAGAGAATTAGTCAGACCAATACATGAATTACAGAAAGGACAAATCAGTGAAAAGTTACTTTGTAAAACTGATGAAAACGGCAAAATGTTATTTAATAAAAATAGATTGCCTGTTCCGATTATCGAAGTCTTTGAAGGCAGTACGTACGAAAACAAGGACAATCTTGAACCGGATTTTATCAAGACATTAGAAAGCTCATACCGTGGACAAATGAGGTCTAGGTTTTTAATGGGAGAGTGGGCTAGTTACGAAGGCTTAGTATATCCATCGTTCCATGATGGGTTACATGTAATGTCTTCTCATGCTATAGAAAACTATCATAAACAATTACAAATGAAAACAGAAAAAGTTAACTACTTAGAAGGATATGATTATGGACTAGCTGTTCCTTTCTGTTATATCTTATCATTTGTAGATCAATTTGGTAATGTATTTTTAATGGATGGTGCTTATGAAAAAGAACAGCCATTAGATAGACACATGCAACGTGATCCTTATGCTAAAGATGATGAAGGATTTGATGGGATTCTTGATATACGTAAAAAACATAATGCAGCACATAATAATATAATGTTGGCTGATCCAGACATTTTTCGTCGTAAGGGTGTAGGCAGAAAAACAGTTGGCAGATCAATTAGTGATATGTTTCAAGAAGAAAATATTATTTGTGCAAGAGGAAATAATGATATTAGCAATGGTATTGTTAAAGTTAATCAATATTTAATTCCACAAGAAAATCATCAGAATCCTATTACAGGAGAATATGGTGCTCCTTATCTATACGTTAGTGATAAATTAGAATGGTGGATCAATGAGATCAATGATTACTATTGGATGAAGTCTCCTACAGGCGAACAGTTAGATAAGCCTATGGATCGTAATGATCATGCTATGGATACTACTAAGTATCTATTATCAGAACGTCCTAACATCAGTAAACTAATGAGTAAGCATACAGACAAAACAATTGGATGGCGATCTTGGGGAGAGAGAGACATCGAAGAAACACGAAGGAATGTAAGACATGGCTGACCAATTACCAGATATCCCACCAGAAGTTAATGCATTAGTTGATGAGTCATTAGGTGATGCTAGGCCACAACGCAAAAGTAGACGTAAAGTACAGCCCAGTTATAAAGTAATAGGTAATAGTAAAATACCTGTTGCTAAAGTAACTGGTAGTGTATGGAAATCTCGGGTTAGTCAATCTAATGTACAGACGAAAGAAGTCCGAGAATCGTGGCGAGAGGCTATTCGTTATTATGATAACGATCAATTAGAGCATAGATCAGAAGAACACGGAACCAGTGGAAATACTATTGGCAACCAAAAACTTAATGATAACATTACAGAAACAGAGAATGTTGTTTTTGCTAATGTCACTACAATGGTTCCTGCTTTGTATGCAAGAAATCCAGAAGCAGAATTTACTAGTAATATTGAATCCAAGAAACGACAAGCAACTATTCTAGAAAGACTTGTAAACGCTCTTGGAAGTCGTAAAGCAAGTCCTGGAATCAATCTCAAACCTAAAGCAAAAAGATGTGTTGTTACATGTTTACTTACTAATAGAGCATGGATGAAAATTGGTTATACACATAAAGAAGAGAGTAGTGAACAAGCATTAGCTGATTTAGCAACTTTATCTACTCAATTAGAGAAAGCAAAAAACAGTAAAGAAATTGCTGAGATAGAAGGTAAGCTGCAAGCATTAGAAGAGTCTATTGACATTTTACAACCTTCTGGCCCTTTCGCTACTGTCAAGTCTCCATTTGAATTAATGGTAGATCCTAATAGTAAAGAAATAGATGGTAGTGATGCTAAATGGATGATTGAAGAAGATATGTTACCTACTGAATTTCTCTTAGCTAAATATGCTGAGAAAAAGAAAGGTAGTACAGAATATAATTCTATTTATCAACCATCTCATGTGATGAAAGCAACCTTAGAAGGGGATGAAACACAAGACAATTCCGCTGATAATTTTAGCTTATATGACGAAGATAATGATAAACAGAAAGCAAAAGATTTTGGCTTTACAAGTGACGAGTCATTTGAAAAAGCTAAGATGACTAAAGTATATTTTGTTTGGGATAAGACTACTCGTAGGGTACTTATGTTTAATAGTAAAGATTGGACATGGCCTATATGGGTATGGGATGATCCTTTACAACTAGATACATTCTTTCCTTTTTATCCATTGACATTTTTTGAGTCTCCTAATGGACCACTAACTAAAGGAGAAGTATCGTATTACTTAGACCAACAAGATGCCATCAATGAAATAACAGATGAAACACGTAGGGTCCGTAGATGGGCAAGACGTAATATCTTTTACAACTCTAATGTATTGTCACAAGCTGATGCTACAGCAGTTCTTAATGGAGATGATGGCACTGCTCGTGGATTGAATGTTCCTGTAGATACAAGACTAAATGAAGTTATTGGCTCTATTCCTCCTCCATCTATTCAATATGATAAAATGTTTGATAAAGAAGCATTGTATCAAGCAATTGATCGAATCTCTTCTGTTGGTACAGTTATGAGAGGAGAGCAATTCAAAACTAATACTAATAAAGCTGCTGTGAATGCTAACACAGGGGCAGCTAATATGAGAGTAGATGAAAAGTCAGATCAAATTGAAGATTGGATTGGTTCTATCTACTGGGGTATTGCTCAACTGTGTCTTATGAATATGCCACAAGAACAAGTAATAAATCTTATTGGAGAAGAAGGGGCTGATTGGGAAAATATTAGTCCTGAAGAAGTAGGACAATTATCTTTACAAGTTGTTGGAGGCTCTACTAAAAAGCCTACAAGTGCAGCAAAAAAAGCAGAAGCATTAGAGTTTGGTCAAGTACTAGGTCAATTTGTTAATGCAGCACCAGGACCAACACTAAAAATTATGTTACAAGTTATGGAGAAGGCATTTGATGAAGTTACAATGAGAGAAGAGGATTGGACTGAATTAAAAAATGCTGTAGAACAACAAGCACAAGGCCAACAACAAGGACAAGGTGGGCCACAACAGCCGCCACAACCACAAGGACCAGAAAGTGATATAGCATCAGCTAGTCCCGAACAGTTACAAGAAGTATTAACTAAATTACCTCCAGAAGTTAAACAACAAGTGCAGAGTGCTATACAATCTGGAGTACCACCACAAAAAGCTCTGCAATCTGCAATTCAGCAGTTATCACAACAACAACCACCACCTCAACAGTAAAACATCTTAGGGGATGAATTATGCCTGATACAGAATTAAATACAGACGAAGCAATCTTAGATAGTATGGGAGAGCTTGATGAACAGACTGCAAATGAAGAGACACAAGATGAAAGTTTTGAATCGTCAGAGGAGATTGCAGACGAAACACCAACAACCAGTAATCAACAAAGTACTGACGGAAGCACTAATGAAGAGCAACAAATTTCTTCTCGTGGTCCCCAAGACTTAGTAGATGCACAAGGTAATCTTATTGCTGCTGGAGGAAAAGAACGACGTTTTTACGAAACTGCTCAACGTGAAAAACAACGATCAGAATCTTTAACAAAAGAATTAGATAATGCTAAAATGCAATTAGATGCTATTAATGCTGCTGGGAATCTTGGTACACAGTATAGTCTTTCTCCAGAAGAATTAACTACTGGAGCACAGATTATTTCTGCTTATAAAGAAAATCCTGTAGAAACATTACAATATATGTTGACACAGGCACAAGCAGCAGGGCATAATATAAGTGAAATCGGCATGGGTGGGTCAGTAGACACACAAGCTATCAAACAAATGATAGATAATGCTGTTAAACCTTTAGTTAGTGAACAACAATATAAACAAGAAACTGAACAGACAAATCAGGAAGCAGAACAAGAATACAATAGTTTTGTTAGTAAGTATCCAGATGCACCTGTTCATGAACAAGCGTTAACCCGACTTCTACAAGACGATTCTACATTGTCTCCAGAAGCTGCGTATTTAAAACTCCAGAACTTCTATTTACAGAAGGGTCTTGATTGGAATAAACCATTAGATCAGTTGCAACAAGAGCATGATGCTCAGAAAGCAACAGGTCCAATGCCAAATACACAGCAACAGTTGCCTAATGGTAATGTTAATGCAAGTAATGCAACAGATACCAGTAGTGTAGCTAATCATAATACTTCTACGAGTGACATCATTCGTGATGCCATGAGAGAAGCTGGATTACAAATTTAGGAGAGTTAAATGGCTAGTACACCAATTGCTACCGTACTCAACTCAACACTAACAAAGTCTCGTAAGAAACTTATTATGGCTTCTATTAAGTCTAATGCTCTTATGGCATGGGCTTTTGCTAATAATCGTGTTGAATTTGAAGACGGTGGTCACGAAATTACGAACCCGCTTACGTTGGGACGTAACCCGAATATTTCATCTTATGAATACTATGACGAACAGCCTATTGCACAAACCAATGAGTTCGATACTGTAACTTATAATTGGGCACGTGTTGCTGGTTCAGTAGTTATTAGTGATCAAGAAGAAGACGAAAACCAAGGTAGTGCTCAAATCTTTAAGCTAATGAAAGCTAAGATTGACGTACTAGAGGAAAGTATTAAAGAGAAGTTCTCTGAGTACTTGTATGCTTCTGGTGCTGGTACTGATCCTCAAGGTCTTCAGCTTCTTATTCCTGATGATCCTACGACGGGTACTCTTGGTAACATTAATCGTGCTAATGAAACCCAATGGCGTACCTCTGCTTATGACTTTAATGGTAACTTAGATTCTACGAATATTGAAGAAGCATTCGATGATATTCTTATGGACCTAACACTTAAAGGTGATAAGCCAGATGTTATTCTTGTTGGTCGTAATATCTATCGTCAATATCGTACAGCAGTCCGTGATAAAGTTGTCATTAACTTGTCAGAATCTAATTCTGGACAGAAGATGATGGACTTGGGCTTTTCTGGTGTTAAGCACCAAAATATTCCAATGATGTATGATGAAGACTGTCCTGTTAATAAAGCATACTTTATTAATAGTAAGTTTATGCGCTTACATATTCTTAAGCACGTAAACATGAAAGTTAAAGAGCTAGTATCTCCTTGGACAATTGATGCCCAAGGTCGTAGAGTTGTTTGGCAAGGTCAGTGGTGCATGTGGAAAGCGTTTAGAACACATGCAGTTTTAATTAACTCGTAGTAAAGAAAGGTAAGGGGATGAATACGAATATTAAACCACGATTCGAAGTACATAAAATGGATGGAGAAGCTGAAAGGACTGTAGTAACACCTAAAGTAGATAAAGATGGCAAATTGTTGGGAGGATTTAAAACCTCTAAAGTAAAACAAGATGCTGGCTGGATGGTTTACTTTCCTAGTGGCTCCTCTATCCACATTTGGACTGCAGAAGAAATGGAACGACAAGGATTCTTGAATGATCCTGAGTTAGTAAATATGGAGTCTGGAGATGTAATGGGAACAGTTTCTCAAACCAGCCTACGATCTAAATCAGAACAAGTATCTAATCGAACTAGAAATTCTAAAGTCGCACAAGTATAAGGAAATAAGTTATGTCGAAAGTTATTGCAGACAATTATCCACGTACTATTAGTCAGTATGTTCCACTAATGGAATATGCTTCTGATGTCGTAGGCAATGCTGTTATTATTAATCTTGGTGCTCCTGCTGCTATTGATGCAGATGGCATTTGGGATGGAGTAAGTGCTACTAACTCAGCAACAAGTTATACTTCTGCTGATTTCAAAAATACTTTTGATGGTAGTTCTACTAGTTTAACTTCTACTTCTGGCATGATTGATGCTACATTTGGTCGTACGCTTTCTTGCACTGGTAGTGCTGGGGCTGATCATGTGTTATCAATTACTGGTAGAGATTATCTAGGTCAAATTATGTCAGAAAGTTTTACACTTTCAGGCACAGGAGTAATTGCTGGTAAAAAAGCCTTTAAGTATGTTGATAGTATGGCTATTGCTACTGGAGCAGCTTCCGATACTGTTGATGTAGGTTGGGCAGATAAACTTGGTATTCCTTATGCAGGAACAAGTTTGCTTAGTGATACGGAAGATGGAGTTGTTGCTGCTGGAGTATTAACAGCAGCTATTACTACTGATCCACAAACAGCTACTACGGGTGATCCTCGTGGCACATTTGATGCTGCATCCGCTAGTGATGGTTCGATTGTTAGTGAGATTCGTTATCTTTGTAACACTGCTAATCTTCATGGTGTAGCTCACTTCGCTAGCTAATCAGAAGATAGACGGGGCCACTTCTCCTCCCCTTCGTGGCCCCGTCATTTTCTAAGGATTATTATGGCAACATTATCATCACTAGTTAACAGAATTGCTAATAGATTATCTATGGTGTCTGGCACAGGTGTTCAGATTTATGCTGAAGATCGTATTGCTGAAATGATTCAACATAAGTTTGATGTTATGTTTTCTGAGGTCTTTTGGCCTCAATTTCTTACTTGGGAAACTATTACACTTGATGGTACATTAGGGGTTGCTACAGCAAACTTTACTAATTCTATCAAACGATTTGAAGACATTAGAGTTGTATTCATACCTAATAGTAATACTGCATTAACAAAGTTATCCGCACTAACTACTAATCCACTTGCATTAGCTGGTACTACTCCTATTCATTATGAAGCATTAGGGCCAGGAGCTACGAATAAAATTCAAAAAGTATTTAATGTTTGGCCTAAAACTAGTACAGGCACTCTTGATATACAGTATCGTACTAAGCCTGATACTTTTGTTCCTACTGATGAAATAGACTTTGATGATCAAGCACTAATACTTGGTGCTACATTTGATTACTTAGAGGATGATGGCACTAATCCTAATGCTACACAGAAATTCCAATTACTGTTTGAAGCTAGAGTAAAACAATTAAAGAATGAGTTTAATTCTGCTCCTATTAGTCTTGATCCAGTATCATCTATTAACCAGCAGTTTACTTTTACTAGTTTATAATGGCTGATACTTTCCTTTTTCCACAAGGGCCACGAGGGAGATCACAACAAGTATCACGACGATCTGTGATGCTAAATGCTACTATACGTGATTTTTCTGGTGGATGGAACTCTTCAGACAATGATCTTAATTTATCAAGTAAATATGCAGTTAAGTTAGAAAATATACAAAACAGTATTGATAACACTAATTCTATTCGTCCAGGAACAAGAAAGTTTGCTGATACTAGCGAATACTTAGATGATATTATTAATGTTATTTATTATAATACATTTCTTATTGCTGTTGGTGCTAATGGCAAAGTAGTTAAAGTAGATGCTAATGGCATTGTTTCGTTAATTTGGGACGATAATATAGCTAGTTCATTAGCTGGCTCACCTCTTGGTTGGGCTACCACTTCTTTTGTTTCATTTGCAATCTTTAATGGCGATTTGATTATTTGTAATGGAATCAATAAGCCATTGATTGTTGACAATAATTTACAATGTTCATTCTTAAAAGATTTAGCAGACAATTCAAATGCCAATACGCCTATTGCTAGGTTTGTACTTTCTGTTGGACGTTACCTTATTATGGCAGGATCACTTGTTGCTGGAGAAGAAGATCTTTTATATATCTCTGCTACTGATACAAGTGGTACTTGGTTTGGAGATTCTGGCCCTAATGACGCTGTTAATCTTAACTTAGGATCACGAGTTCCTAGTGGAGATTCTACTATAAAAGGATTAGGTCGTTTCAGAGATAATGTAATGATTATGTTTGATAATGCTATTCTTCCAGGAACATTAGGAAATTTTGTTAGTAGTGATCATGTTCCTCAATTTAATGATGCTATTGAAAATGTAGGTTCTATTTCACATAGATCAATACAAACAATTAGTGAAGATATGATGTTTGCTGATTCATCTGGTGTTGGTTCTGCTAATAGAGCATTATTTACTGGTAGTGTTACTAGTACAAGAGCTTCTCAACTTATTGATCCTGATTACAGACAACAAATTGGTCTTGTAAGTTCTATTGTAGCATTAGAAGATCGTGCTTGGTCCTTGTGGGACAATCATTCAGACAATTACATGTTGTTTCTGCCTAATGGAAATACAAAAGAAACTACTACAGAGACTAGATGTTTCGTATATAAAAACAATAGAGCACTAAAGAAAGCCGTATGGTCTGATTGGCGTAATTGGAACTTTAGTTCTGGTTGTGTATCTACATTAAAAAGAGTATTTTTTACAGAAGATGCTCTTATATACATTCTTGGAGAAGAACACGAAGGCGATAATATATACAAAGACTATGAACTCGACCAAGAAATGTTTGATGATAATACTCCATACGATGATTATACTGGATTTACTCCACACAGTAACAATTCTGATAGTGGGGTTCCGATTCCATTTGATTGGGAATTTCCTTGGTCTGACAACAACCAACGATTCTTAACAAAAAATAGCAGATACATTAATTTTGATACTGTAGGAGAGAACAAGTTTACTTCTCAGATGTTTATTGATAATATTTATCTTGATCGTGCAGATCGAGGAGAAGACTTTGTTGAGGATGTATTAAAGTTTGATGATGATTTAGGCTGGGATGTAGATGTTCTTGATCCAACACTAGAATTAGATTTTGAAGGCGGGACTGCTCCTGGATATGGTAATGATGGTTTTGGAGACACGTTTGGAGGAGGACGGCCTACAAGACTAGAACAGTTATATGCCTGGAACTCTTCATATAAGTTAAATAAGTTTCGGTTATTTGGTGATGGAACAAAAGAATTAAAGTTTGTTTCTATTTCATATGGGTATTTAACTGGATCAATTAGGAGATAATAATGACAAGTAATTTAGATGTAAATTTTCCTGTAGATAATGTAAAAGTTAGTAAGGCGATACAACGCGCACAGAACACTATTATCTACAATGAACTTTCTGCATTACAAACTGTTACTGGTGTAGCAAGTGAAGAAGCGTTTTCCGACACTGCATCATTAAGCCAAGTACGAACAGAGATATTAAAAAATGCTCAAAAGAGTTCGTTACCACAAGACATTGCATATGGCAATGTTGTTTTATAATATAGGAGAATAAGATGTCGAATAAAATTGGAGTTCTTGGTCAGGCTTCTACTCTAACTGCTGCTACAACTGCTGTTTATACAGTACCATCAGCTAAGGCTGCAAAGTGTAAGATTTTCTATATAGTCCAAGGCAATAGTGATGCTTCCACTGATTTTAAAATTACAGTTAATGGCATTGTAGTAGCAGACCATACTAATATTACTGCTAGTAATTATTTGTTTAGTAGTCCTAACGCAATGAAAGAAGGGCCACTTGCTGCATTACCTACTGGAGTAGATGGAGATACTACAGGAGCACCTGCTCCTAGTGAATATTATCTTTCTGCTGCTGATATTGTATCATATACCCTAGCTGGATCAGATGCTCTTGTTTGTAGTGTACAAGTAGTAGGAACAGAGATTGACGTATAAGGTAATAAGTTATGGCTAATACAAACAACTTTAACTTTAATCTAATTGATTTTAATAAGATTCCTTGGAATGAGGATGAAAATGATAACTGGAGAAGTGTAGATGCTGTATTAGCTAGATTTGTTTCTATCTTAAACTTTAAAGGTACGTGGCAGAATGCTACTGCTGTTGTAATTGGCGACAGATATGTTGATCCAGAGTTATTTACAATTTGGGAAGTAATTACTGCACATACAACTCCTAGTACGGGAACTTTTGCCGCAGATAGAACAGCGAATAGCACTAGATGGATCTCATTTTCTACTGAGTTTATTAATTCTGGAGCATTTGTTGCTGATACTGCTTATACTGTAAATACATTTATAGTAGATGCTAATAGATATGGAGTGACTCTTAGTGGATTTACTTCTACTGATACATATGATTTAGATGTTGCTGCTGGTAATATTTTAACTCTTATTGATCTGTCTATTCCATTAGCTGCTGCTAATGTAAGTGCTGATGCCGCTGCTGCGAGTGCTGTAGCTAGTGCTGCTTCTGCTTCTAGTACAAACTTACCCGATACTATTACAGCTAATGCTTTTCTTCGTGCTAATGCAGGAGCTACAGAATATGAATCAATACTTTCTGGAGCATTACTTACTGCAATAGGTGGAGCATCTTTAGGAGCTAACACTGACATTACATCTTTAGGTGGGCTAACTACTGATCTTACAATAGCACAAGGAGGTACTGGAAGTAGTACTGCTGGTGCTGCTAGAACTGCATTAGGTGTTGGAACAGGTAACTCTCCACAATTTACTGCTGTTAATGTTGGTGCAGCTACAGACACGACA
>TARA_R110000787_G_scaffold262422_3_pt1 | contig 14326 bp, 12 predicted proteins | sample TARA_R110000787 | Tara Oceans TARA_R110000787 (sample SAMEA4397920) | marine metagenome | biome: Polar Biome; feature: [DCM] deep chlorophyll maximum layer (ENVO:01000326); material: water (ENVO:00002006), including particulate matter (ENVO:01000060) such as... | depth 35 m
CGCCGGGAGACAGGTAATCCGGCGTACCGATCGCCAGCGCCTTCAGCAGCAGTTCCGCATTATCTCGCATGCAGATCGCGATGAAGGTGACCTGACGGATATTCGGACCGACACAGATCGCACCATGACGGCGTAACAGGCCAGTCGGATTGCTTCCCAGTCCCCGCGCCATCGATGCCCCCATTTCCGGCGAGGCAACCAGCATGGAGGTGTCCCCGAAATCATCCTGACTATCCCACAACGGAGCCTGCAACCCGGCAACCGAGCCCAGATGAAACACCGGCTTCAGGGGCTGATCGGTCAGGGTGAAAGGCAATACCGAGGGGGCATGGTGATGAACAACTGAATGCACATCCGGTCGTGCGGCATAGATGGCACTGTGAATGAAGCGTTCGAGATACGGACGCTGGTCGCCTGCCGTCACCCGGCCTTCAAGATCGAACTCCATCAGGTCGGCATCGGTTACCTGTCCGGGAGCGAGAGAGCGGGACAGCAGAAAACGGTCCGGTCTGTCCGGATGACGAACACTGATATGCCCGAAGACATCCAGCACTTCCTCATTGGCGAGGATATGGTTGGCCCGTACCAGATCAGCCCGGAGCTCGTCGATATGCCCGGTCATCAGGCAAACCCCAGCAGCGGCCGGGCAAACATCAGGGCAAAGCCGGCAACGATACAGCCCAGACGGGCGGCAGTGCCAAGCGATGTCCGGAAATATCCTTCCTGACCAATCACAAAAACGACCAGCCCCGCAGAAACCAGAATGAAGGCACTGGTGATATCAACCCAGCTTCCTTCAAGGATCAGCGCCGGATCATAGATAAAGGTGAAGGGTACGATAAAGGCACCGATGGCAATACGAACCGCCATCCCCGCAATCTTCAGTGGCGCTTCATCCGCTATCGCCGCCGCCGCATAAGCGGCCACCGCAACTGGTGGTGTCAGTGCCGACATCACCGCGAAGTAGAGCAGAAACAGATGGCCCGCCATCACCGGCACCCCGAGATCAGCCATGACCGGGGCGATCAGAACCGCCGCCAGAATATAGGCGCTGGGTGTTGGCATCCCCATCCCCAGCAGGATTGTCAGACCGGCCGCCACCAGCAGCGAGATCAGCAGATTCTGCCCGGACAGCAGGAATACCACCGTTGAGAATTTCGAGGCCAGCCCCGTCATGGTGATCCCGCCGATCACCAGTCCGGCAGCCGCACAGGCCCCGGTTACCGCAACCATTTTGACGCAAGTGTCGGACAGAATGTCGAAACTTTTCGACGGGGTCAGCCGGGTTTCACGCCGGAACATCGAGACGATGATAACCGACAAGGTTCCATAGATACCGGCATAAGTCGGCGTATAGCCTTCCAGCAGGGTCCAGGTAATCACAATCAGCGGGATCAGGAACAGGCCGCCTTTCCGCAAGGTCGCGCTGATTTTTGGAATCTTGTCTGCATCCAGCCCTTCAAGGCCTATTCTTTCAGCCCGCAAATGGACCTGCAGATAGATCGGGAGATAGTACAGCAGCGCCGGCAACAATGCCGCAAAGGCGATGTCGACATACGGGATACCCGTATATTCCGCCATGATGAAAGCCGCTGCTCCCATGACAGGCGGCACCAGACTGCCACCGGTTGATGCTGCAACCTCAACCGCACCGGCGAAAGCCGGGTTGTAGCCAAGGCGCTTCATCATCGGGATCGTGACAGACCCGGTGGTCACAACATCGGAGGTCGGGCTGCCGGAAATGGTGCCATACAGGCCCGACGAAATAACCGCGATCTTTGCCGGACCACCACGTGACCGTCCGGTCAGGGACGCCGCAAGATCAAAGAAGAAGTCGGCGCCACCGGTCTTCGCCAGCGTCGTGCCAAACAATACGAAAATGAAAGCGTAGGTTGCCGCAACACGCAGGGGCACCCCGAACAGTCCATCCGTGGTGAACACCATGATATCGAGGAAATGCGTCAGCGTAATCTCACCATGACTGAGCGGGCCGGAAAGCAGGTCGCCGAACAGATTGTAAATAATGAAACTGACGACAATCGCGGTCAGGCCAATTCCCACCGTCCGGCGCATGGCCTCCAGCGACAGCAGGATAATCGCCAGCGAGGCCGCGAAGTCATAATCCGACAGCGGGTCCAGCAAGGTGATCCGCTGGGCGATACTGTCGCTCTCAGACACAAAATACACACCACAGGCCAGTGCAATCAGTGCCAGGACCCATTCGTACCAGGGCAAACGTTGCGGGTCGGCTTCTGCGGTCGGTGTTATCAGCAAAAAGGTCAGAACCAGCATCAGGGCCAGAAAGATGATAGTCAGCGACAGCACATCTTCCCGTGAAAACCCGGCGGCATAGATCACCCAGGCCGCGACAGCACCTGCATAAATTTTGACGGCAAGACCAACCAGTCCGTCTGGCTTGCGGCGCAGACCGGTATCAAAGGCGAGTGCAATCAGGGACACCGCTATATTCCTTCAGAAAAACCGGGCCGCATCAGATCAGTGTCTGTATGCGGCCCGTAATGATCAACGATGATCAGAGTCTACCGGAGACCCTTGGCTTTATAGACGGCTTCAGCAGCCGGGTGATAAGGCGCCGCAGTTGCGGAGGCCATCAGCTTGGTATCCAGCGCACTCATCGCCTTATGGACGCCAGCCACCTTGTCAGCATTATCCAGCAGTGCCGCCGTCAGGTCGGTCACCATTTTCGGATCTGCATCAGCCCGGACGAAAAGCTGGGCCGAAACCGTGACGGTGTCCGTTGCGTTCGGTGCCCATGCATAGGCATCGGACGGAATGGTGAATGCACCGATGGTCCATTCCTTCATGACTTTTTCAGCGGTTTCCTTGCCGACCGGGATCAGTGCCAGATCAATCGCCGAAGCCAGCTGGCTGATCGAGCGATGGCCAACAAACAGGGAATTCAGGATCGCATCGGCACGACGGTCACGCATCAGTTCGCCCTGCTCTTTCGACGCGGCATAGGTAACGCTGCCACCCCAGGACTTGATGTTCTCTTCCGAGGCACCGGCTGCGGTCAGCAGGGATGCGCCGATGTCACTCACCACGTTACCGCGGCGGTTGAGCAGAATATTGATCGGCAGCTTTTTCGCGGCGATATCTTCGATGCTCTTCACGCCGTTCTTCTCAGCGTAGTCTTTCGACATGATGAGCTGCAGCGGCGCCCAGGTGTACATGACAGCAAGGGTACGCATGCTGTCGACCGGGCTCTTGAACGGCTCTTTGCCGGACAGGGCGGCTTTCACCTCAGCATCATGAATGATCGCCAGATCACATTTCTTCTGATCAAGCTGCACGATGTTGGCGAAACCACCGCCGGATGTCTGATAGGTGATCGTCGAACCCGGAAAGGATTCCTTCACCGCATTGTCGACACCGGTGCCAAGCAGCGACCAGAGACCGCCCGGGCTCGCACCACAAAGCGTCAGATTATATTCGGCCTGTGCGGGCTGAACGGCCAGAGCCATTCCGCCAGCGACCGTTGCACCAAGCATGATATTCCGGAGTGTCTTGTTCATGTTGTCCTCCCAGACAGTGGTTCGTGAACATCAGAGTCCCGCCAGTTTTGATAGCGAGTAATTATTATTCTTAGATGTCTAAGTATTCTAAGTGCAGTTCCGAGTCCCTGTCAATTAACGTTAGGGACCATGCAGGCTTACAAACTGTAAGCCTCGAAGGTTGATGGATGGAACAATTCCTCCACCGTCACACGCCGGGGCGACAATCCCTGCCTGTGATGTTGCTCAAGAAAATAGTCGAGAACCCCGTGATTCGGGGCAACTCCATAGGACCAGAAGTCCTTGCCGATGAGTTGTCTTGCACGTTGCAGGTTATCTTCGACAAAGGGCATGGTCACCTTGGTTGCCGAGGTATCATCCAGGGCTTCCTGCGCCATCGCCTTTGAAGCGTTGAAGGCTTTCAGCAATGCCCCCGGGAGCCAGGGATGTTCGTCAGCCAGGCTGCGGCGCAGGCCAAGCAGGTGCATGACCGGAAACAGCTTTGTCCGGCGATAGTAATCTTCAGCCACGGCGACCGTATCCGGGAACAGGCGACCGACCCGTGGATCACCTTCATTGAAGGCCCGGGGCCAGCGTGGCCCGACAAAGGCATCAATCTCGCCCGCCGCCAGCATTGCATTCAGGGTTGCCCCTTCCGGAGCCTGTTCGATCCTGATATCCGATGGCAGATCAAGCTTCAGTTTCTCTGGCCGGCCGGGCGTATCCATGCCGCCCCGCACCCAGGTCACATCCGACGGTTTGACGCCATATTCATCATCCAGAATTGCCCGGACCCAGACATTTGCGGTCAGCTGGTATTCGGCAATCCCGATACGGCGACCCTTCAGGTCCTGCGGTTTGGTGATGCCTTTCTCGGTGTTGATATAGATCGACGTATGCCGGAAGGCCCGGGACAGAAAGACCGGGATGGCAATGTAATGCGGATCCGGGCGGGTCAGGCTGACAACATAGGACGAGAAGGAAATCTCGGAAGCGTCATAGGCGTGATGACGGAAAGCCCGGAAAAACATTTCCTCCGGCACCTGCAGCATGGTCACCGGGTCAACCCCGTCGATCTGCACCCGTCCGTCATGAATGGCCCGGGTACGGTCATAATCACCCATGGCAATCGACAATGTCAGCTTACTCATTTCTGTCCTCCCTGTTCGCTGCCGGCAGCACCGGCGTCTGATGTTTCAGTTCAATTTCGCGCGCGGCCGATGCCGATTCCAGAATGGCGTGGCAAAGTTCAAGACTGGCCAGACCCCACTCTGCCGTCTGAACCGGCGGACGGTTATTCATGACTGCCTGATACAGGGCATCGACGACTGTCCGGCGCGGCACATCCGTCACCGGGAGGGGCAGGAACTCCCGCTCTGTATGCCCGTATATCCACAGGCCATCCGGTGTCAGCCGCAGGTCCGCCCCGTCACAGCTGACAATGACAGACCCGAAATGTTCGTTATGCCGCGGTAATGGATCTTCACCGGCGCTGCCGTACGTACGTGTCGACTTCAGCGCTGATTCCTGCTCTGGCGACAGGCCCGCCGCCAGCGCCTTGCGCGCCGCACCATAGCTGTCGGGATTCTTGTCGCGACCCAGTTCACCCACCCAGCCGCAATATTCATCGCTGTCGAAATGCGCAAAGCCTGAATAGGTCAGCGACGCGAATGCCCCTGACTCAAAAGTCAGATGAGCCGAGTAAGCGCATTCGGTTGGACGGTCAGCATCCCATTTCCCGGTCGAGGCCCGGACGGAACGGACCAGTCCGCCACCCAGCAGCCTGACAATATCAATCTGATGAACGCCCTGACTGAACAGCACCCCGCCACCTTCGGCCGTATCAAGCTCTTCCGGTCGCCGGGGCCGGTACAGGAAATCTGTATAATTGAACGCATGGATCATCCGGACATTGCCAAACCGGCCACTTTCAATGAGTTCACGCGCCAGCAATACCTGCGGATCAAAGCTATGGCTGGGTCCGACGATGACATGACGCCCGGCTTCCCGCGCCGCTTTTGCGATGGCAAGGCCATCTTCCAGATCAACGCAGAGCGGCTTGTCCAGCAGCACATGCTTGCCTGCGGCCAGCGCCGCTTCAGCATGAGCACGGTGCATCTGGTGCGGTGTCGCGATATAGATGGCATCAACGGACGGGTCTTCGGCGAGAGCTTCAACCGTATCATGCGCCCTGCCCCCGAAATCGCGGAGGAATGTCTCCCGAGAAGCCAGACGCGGCGCGGCACAGGCCATCAGCCGCACTCTGGGATCATTGCGAAACGTCGGCAGCATCAGCATGAAGGCACGCCCCAGACCAGCCACGCCCAGCCGCACCGGCGTATCAGAGATCAAGGACCAGATCTCCGTCAGTTGACCGGGAAACACAGATCATGATCTGGCCCGACTTTTCTTCATCCATCAGCACCATATCGCGATGGTCCGCCTGACCTTCCAGCAAACCCGTCTTGCAGGTGCCACAGGTGCCACTCTCACAGGAAGAAACTGTCTTGAATCCAGCCTCACGCAGCGCTTCAAGTATTGTCTGGTCTGCCGCCACATCAACCGTCTGGCCAGACTTCGCAAGGGTAACGCTGAACGCCTTATCTTCGGCACGGGTACGCTCGACCGGCGAGAAATCTTCAAAATGAATGGCCGATTCAGGCCAGTGCCCGGTCATCCCCAGAATCTCTTCCATCAGAGGTTTAGGGCCACAACAATAAACATGCGTCTTTGACGGTGTCTCCAGCAAATCCCAGAAGTCGTAGACAGCATCCGGATCGCCGTCATCGTGATGGATGGTAATCTTGCCGTTGACCGCGTCAGAATTCAGAACATCCAGGAACCCGGCCTGATCCGCCGACCGGCTGCAATAGACGAGATGAAAGCTTTTACCCTGATCGGTCAGTTGTCGGGCCATCGCCAGAATTGGTGTGATGCCGATACCACCTGCAATCAGCAGATAGTCTGGGGCATCACCAAGCGGAAAGTCGTTTCCCGGCTCATCAACCGACAACAGGTCCCCGACCGCCGTATCTTCAACCATTGACCGGGAACCGCCACGACTGTTCGGTTCATGCTTCACTGCAATCTGATAACGGTGCCGCTCTGACGGGTTGTTGCTGAGCGAATAATGGCGCATCGCACCAGACGGTGTACGCACCGGAATGTGCCCGCCCGCAGTGAAAGGCGGCAAGTCATTACCTTCAGGATGAACCAGATCAAACAGCCAGATGCCTTCGGCAAGCCGGCGTTTTTCAGCAACTTTCAGATCAAGCATTATGACGTTTTCTATTCCCTGGTCCTGCTGTTTATCAGCCATCCGCACCGGCCCTCTCTGTGGCCTGCAAAACATACTAGACGGCTGGTTTCGACTGCGCTACATTTTTCTTAGATATCTAACGATATTAGAAAAAACAAGCGGGAGGACCGGTCATGCTCACGAAAGAAGAAAACGATCTGCTGTGTCGGGTGGAAAACAAGGCACCCATGGGTGAGTTGATGAAACGCCACTGGATTCCGGTCTGCATGTCAGAAGAAGTGGCCGAGCCGGATGGCGCACCGGTACGCCTGCGTATTCTCGGTGAAGAGCTGGTCGCCTTCCGGAACAGCGAGGGTAAGCTTGGTGTCATGGACGGCCATTGCCCGCATCGTGGCGCGCTGCTCTATCTCGGCCGCAACGAAGAGTGCGGTCTGCGCTGCCTGTATCATGGCTGGAAGTTCGATGTTGAGGGCAACGTCACCGAGATGGCGTCAGAGCCACCGGAGAGCAACCTCAAGGACAAGGTCAAACATAACAGCTATCCGGTGCAGGAATGTGGCGGATTCGTCTGGGCCTATATCGGCCCAGCAGAAGAAATGCCTGAATTTCAGCGCCCGCCCTTTGCACCCAGTGACGATGTTCAGGTCAGTATTCTGAAGATCAGCATCCCCTGCAACTGGGCACAGATCGAAGAAGGACAGATCGATTCCGCCCATTCTTCATCACTGCACCATTCCGACATGAAACCGGCTCGTGTTGACGGTGCCGCAGCCGATGACAAAAGCTGGTACCGGCCATCGACTGACCGCTCACCGCGCATGCAGATCGAACGCACGCCCTATGGCTTCCATTACGCGGCGATCCGTCGTCCGATCAAGAAGGCTGCAACTCATAACTACATCCGGGTCACGCAGTATGTCGCTCCCTTCATCTCGCTGATTCCGCCGAACAATCTCTACAACATCACCAGCATCAATGTGCCGATGGATGACGAGAACACGATGTTCTACTTCATCGCCTGGGGCAATCCGGAGACCTGCATCAAGACTGATGAGTGGCGTAAATTCTGCCATGCCGAACCGGGGGTCGACCTGCATGAAGACTGGACCCCGGTCCGCAATCTGCAGAACAACTTCCGGCAGGACCGCGAAGCCATGAAGGGTGACAGCACCACCGGCATCATGGGGATTCCCAATCAGGATATCTCGATGTGGGTCGGCATGGGCCCGATCGTTGACCGCAGCCATGACACACTTGGCGCCTCGGACATGGCCATCGTCGAATTCCGCCGCCTGATGGTTGATGCCGCCCGCGAGTTCGCCGAAACCGGCAAGGCGCTCGGTATCGGGCCGGATGTCCCGGCCCAGACCGATATCGCCTCCTACCAGGAAGTGTTACCGAAGGAAGTCGACTGGCGAACCAAGGTCAGTCACATTCAGGCAGCGGAATAATCACATCGCCATTATGGCGCGACGAAGGGTTTCGACAGTTTCAGCGTCTGCTCGACCTTGTCATACCAACCCTGGGGTGCGTGTTCAGATGTATGCAGATAGCACTGAACACGCACCTCGTCGCTGCCTTCGGTAAAGGTGAACAGACGGCTTATCGGACGTGAATGCAGTTCTGCATGATACCGGGTCAGTGCGGAGACATTGACGAAATTTGTATTCCATTTCCGCTCGACATGCGATTTACCGCCCCGCCGGTCATCCGGGTCTGAGTGGGTATGCCCGCCAAGCCACAGATCAGAGGATCCCGGATGTTTCTCAAGGACGGATTCAAACTGCCCGGAATCCGGTTTATGGCCAACCCAGTGAAGATAGGATGCCCCCTCGGGTGAGGCTTCCTTGTAGTAACGGTGATATTCCATCGCCCAGTTGCCATCCTCATCCTTCCGGAACCCTTCCCAGGGGCCGGATGCAACCGTGGTATTTTTCAGCACATAGTGATGCGACGTAATGATGATGCAGTCATCACGATGCTTCTCAACCATGTCCTTCCACCAGTCGAAGGTTTCCTGACGAACCACACCGGACGGACAGCCCCCAAGCTCACCCCGGCCTTTCGGCAGCGAACTTTCATTGATGTCACTCATCATCAGAAACAGCAGGTTTCCCGCCCGGAAGCTGTATCGCTCCCAGGTCCCCTCAACCGGATAGGGATAGGCAGACCGGTCAACGCCTGAGAACGCCGTATTCTCGCCCATCGGATCAATCCATTTCTGAAACCACCAGGCTTCATCGTCATCCGGTGCATTGCGGTCATGATTGCCGCAGACTGTGTAAATCTGTTCACGCTTATGCTTTTGCAGGGCAGAGAACTGGCGGACAATCTCTTCGCCTTCCTCATCCACCGGCGTATTGTAGCGTGCGCCACTGAAATCGCCGAGATTAACCGCGATATCCCAGTCAAAGGCCGGGCCACCTTCATCGCCACCCTGTTCAGATTGCCGAAAGGCATCCGCCAGACTTTCCCGGCCAAACTGCAGGTCGGAGGCAACATGGGCACAGCAGGTACCCCAGAGACGGAATTGTTTAGGCATCAGAAATATCCTCCAGATAACGAGACATCGACATGAAATGCCGGGCGGTCAGGCAGCAGAACTTCATGCTTTGACCGCGGACGGCATGGAGACAGGTCCGGACAGGTCAAGCGGCACCGCGGTTGGCGGTATCCAGATGACCTGATAGGAAACGGGCTGGTTGTCATGAGCAAACCCGCGAATCTCAACGCGCTGCGCTGGATGTCCCGGCTGAACGCCGATCACCGGCGTCACATCATCAGGGGTTGGCAGAATCTGCGATATCTTCTGCACCCGTGTGATCGACACATTGAAATAAAGCCGCAGTACATGTTTCAGACCAACGCTCTCAATCTCGTGGGGGTCAAGGTCGAGAACACGGCTGTAATGGTCACCACGGAGATAAAAATCACTGTGGCAGACGAACAGGCTGTCGACATTGACGGCCCGCCGGACACGAACATAACCCTCTTCGCTCTGGCCGAGATGCTCACTCCAGGATCCGGTCTCCCGAAGAATTTCACGTCCGAGTATACGCTGATAAATCGGTCTTACCGTCACCAGGTCATCTTCGAGAAAGCGCATATGCCAGACTTCGTTCTCCGTCAGTGTCACACCGGAAATGAATGTCCCCCGGCCATGTTCCCGTGACACCACGCCGTCATTCGCAAGCTGCGTCAGACAGCGTCTTACCGTCCCGAGGCTAAGCCCGACACCGGTCGCGATCTCAGGTTCCGACGGCAACTGATCGCCGGCGGTCAGAACGCCTTCGGATATGGCGGCAACAACTGCTGTCTGCAGGCGCTGATGTTTCGGCCCGCCCTTGCTGTCACGGGCAAGCTGCCGGTGAAGATAACGGTTCAGCTGATCCCGGCGCTCCTCGGACAAGGCAGCGGTACGCCCCCGGCCCGATTTCCGGGGTGGCCTGGCGGCGCTCTTTTTCACCTTGTTATCTTTCATTTCCTGTCCATCCATCTGAACTATCTCGGCTGGCGGGCTGCGCGCCCTGCTTTCCATGACCGGCAGAGAGAAGCCGCACCATTACGAAACAGCGGATAAAAGATGACCAGAATGGTAGCCAGCGCAAACCCGATGGAAATCGGGCGCGTCCAGAAGATTGAAGGATCATCCTGTGAGATCAGCAGAGAGACCCGCAGGTTGTATTCAATCTTCGGCCCCAGAAACAGGCCGAGGATAACCGGTGCGACCGGAAACGAGAGCCGGTCCAGCGCATAACCCAGAAAGCCCAGCCCGAACAGCAGGTAGACGTTGAAGATATTGTTTTCATAGGTGTAGGTGCCGATAACGGCGAGCCCCACGACAATCGGCATCATGATCATCGGTGGTGTGCGCAGTACCTGCGCAAACAGTCTGGTCGCAAGTCCGCCACCGATCAGAATCAGCATGATCGATGTGAACATCATCGCCCAGATATAACCGAACACCGTTTCCGCATGATCGGTAAATAATTGCGGTCCGGATTCAAACCCGTGGATCAGCAGCCCGGCAAGCACGATAGCCGCGACACCACTTCCCGGAATACCCAGAGTCAGAGCCGGGATCATGGAGGCCGCATTATCTGCATTGTTGGCGCATTCCGCGACCGCGACACCGGATGTATTACCTTTGCCGAAACTCTCCGGATCTTTCGACGCCTGTTTCTGGGAACCATAGGCAACGATGCTGGACACGGCACCGCCAAGTCCCGGCAGAATACCGATGAAGACACCGATTGAACTTCCCCGCAGCCAGGCCGGCAGAATATCCCGCCAGGGCCAGTCCCGCAGCCGGTCCTTTTCCCGTTTCAGGTCAAGGCCACCAACATCGAGGCCCGCTCCTGGTGCCTTTTCCGCCATCATCCAGGCAGCAGGAACACCAAACAACGCCATCAGCACGATCGGCAGGGGCAACCCGCCGGACAACTCAATCAGGCCAAATGTGAAACGGTCAACTCCGGTGACATGATCGAGGCCAATCATACCGAGAAACAGGCCGATACACCCCGCCATCATTCCCTTTACCGGGTCTTTACCCATCAGCACCGCAGTACTCGCAACACCGAAAACGCTGACCCAGAAAATCTCGGGCGGGCCAAATTGCAGCGCAATATCCGCCAGTGGCGGCGCAATCAGCATCAGCGCAATCGCACTGACGACACCCCCCACAGCCGAAGACAAAACCGAGACTTTCAGCGCATGGGCAACTCGCCCGGACCGGGCAAGCGGATAGCCATCAAATGTTGTCGCTACCGCTGCCGGCGTTCCGGGAATGCGCAGCAGAATTGCCGGAATCGAGCCACCATATGCCGCCCCGTTATGCATCCCGGCCATCAGGCCGAGGGCAAACAGAGGTGACAGGCCATAGGTCAGCGGCAACAGCAGGGCCACCGCCATTGTTGCCGACAGACCAGGCACTGCACCGGCCAGAACACCGCCGATCACACCCGCCGCCATCGCGAGAATATTCTGCCATTCCAGAATTGCCGAGAGACCCAGGAACAGTGCGTCAAACATGAACACCCACCCCGGTCAGAACCGGCCGGAGAACTGCAAATAACAGCCCCTCCGGCAAAACCCGCTCAAACAGAACGCTGAACACGGCATAGCAGAACAGAACAAAACCTGCCCCGGCCATGAAAATTGGCATCTTGTTCCGGGCACCCAGAACAAACGCCGTTACCGGGATAAAGAGAGCCGTAGAAATGTAAAAACCGACGATTTCAATCCCGGCGATATAGAGGGCCATTGCGACAATACCCAGCAACAGTCGACCGGGGTTTTCCATGAACGGCTGAACCTCACCAGCACCCTCCGCTGTCCCCGCCACCCATCGCGCCCTGATCCCTCGGATCATGAGCGCAACGGACAACAGGGACAGCGCCCATAATGCCGCGCGGGGAAGCATCGCGGCACCTGCAGGCAGGGATGAAGAGGAAACCAGCAGCCCGCCGGAGATCGCGAGGAATACAGATCCCGTCGCGATATCCTGAATGCCGGACCGGCCATTCACCTGCATGTTCAGTTACCTTTGGACATCCAGGGATTTGTCTTCCACAGCTTCGACAACCTCGTATCGAGTTCAGCAGCAGTCTCAACCAGCTTATCACCCGGGACGAAGGTCAGAGCGATCCGCTGTTTCTTGGCTGTTGCCTGAAACTCCGGGTCATCCATTGCCAGACGGAAGGCAGCACGAAGCTTTTCCATCACCGGCGCCGGCGTTCCCGACGGAGCAGCAAAGGAACGGATGACGTAGCTGGTCGTCTTGTAACCCAGTTCAACGGTCGTCGGGACGTTCGGAGCCGTCTCTGCCCGTTCGTCAGACATCTGCGCAATGACCCGGATCTTGTCCTTTTTCTTCATCGCCGCGCCAACAGAAACCGATGCCGAGTCAATATGACCACCGAGCAGAGCATTCATTGTCGGACCACCGCCATTGAGCGGGATCTTGTTCACTTCGAGACCCGCTTCGGCAGCAAATTCTGTCATCCCGACACTATGTACATTGCTGAGTGACGGTACGCCGACAGTCAGCCCGCCTGCCTTGGCACGCGCCAGAGTGATAAACTCCTCAAGCGTTTTCACGGGACTATCAGCCTTGACGGTAATGGTCGACGGTTCCTTGTTGATGCCACCGATATAATTGAAGCTTGAAGTTGTGTAGCCCACATTCGCATTCAGCATCGGGCCGGTAACCGCATCCGGCAGATTGACCATGCCGATGGTATATCCATCAGGCTTGGTTCCGGCCATCTCCGCATAGGCAACACTTCCGCCCGCACCGGGCTTGTTGACCACCGCAATCTTCGCACCATTGCCCAGATGTTTTTCAAGGAACGGAATCAGTGCCCGTGCCGTCTGGTCACTACCGCCACCAACAGAGAATGGCACGATGAAGGTAATTGCCCGTTCCGGATATTCAGCCTGCGCCGGTGTAATCTGCATCAGGCCCAGCAGAATTGTTAAAAGAGTTACTATCTTAGTCATCAGAAGCCCCTTTCTTTTCAGTATCCATGTTTGTTCAGCCACATTCAGACCTTTCCGTCCGAACATAAAACCATCGTCAAACCATTATGGATTATTGCTATCTGGCTATTCTTATCGATCCCGCCAGATGGCCTTCCCGTTTTTCTCCCATTGAGACGAAGAAAATCACAGACCTGATCAGAATTCAATAAAAAGATATCTCTTTATTAAATTTGCAAAACGGAGCCACTCTCTGCACAGGCAGGGAGGTTCAAAAAATCGAGGCTGTATATTGGGATTCAGCAGGCATCGCCCGCCCGTTTGTTTATTCAGAATCCGGGACAATGCCCGAAAGCCGGGACGTCAGATCTGACTGCTGCGTCCACGGGTTGCCGGCACACCCTGCCCGTCTTCCAGCGCCCGCTGTTCGTCGGCATCAAGATTGCGCGCCATAATCAGCAGGGCCTGACGCAGTTGCTGAACGGCATCCTCTGTCAGGCCTTCAACCGAAGCATGATTGACCTCCTCAGCAAGAGGCTGAAGAACATCGCGGGCGGCATGCCCCTGCTCTGTCAGGAAAACCAGCAGCTTCTTGCGATCACCTTCCGGATGACGCCGGATCAGATACCCCTGCCCCTCCAGTTTCAGCAATGCCGTATGGGTGGTGGACTGCATCAGCCCGGCCCGTTCCGCCAGCTCTCGCTGGGTCAGGCCGTCATCTTCCCACAGAATGCGCAGGAACACCCAGCTACCGAACTGTACGTCATGTTCCGCCAGTCTGATCTGCAGAGAGCGTGTCAGGCCGCGGGCGACATAACGCACCAGATGGGCAAGCCGGTCCTCTTCCAGATGTTCAGCCTGCACAGCCCGGTTAGCAGCCGGCTTCCTGTTCGTTGCCGGTGGTTTCTGTTTCGACTCTGAGTCCAAGGTTATCCCGATCTGACGGTCATCAAGCAGTCATCATGACCGCTGGGAGCAGAACGTGATATCACGCAAGCGCCTGACGCGACAATATTAATGGCAGCAATCTGAATACCGAAGCTGTTGGTTCGGGCCAGCCCCTCCGGCC
>TARA_R110000787_G_scaffold67664_1_pt1 | contig 14326 bp, 12 predicted proteins | sample TARA_R110000787 | Tara Oceans TARA_R110000787 (sample SAMEA4397920) | marine metagenome | biome: Polar Biome; feature: [DCM] deep chlorophyll maximum layer (ENVO:01000326); material: water (ENVO:00002006), including particulate matter (ENVO:01000060) such as... | depth 35 m
TTGGGTGTCACTGGTGGTGACGTTGACTCAGTAGGTACTGTTGATGTTAACGCTGGTAAAACTGCCGCTGCTATCTTAACAACAGTAAATGGCGTATCTAAGTTTACTACCGCTGCTACAGTGATCTCAGCTGTTACTGCAGGTGCTAATGCACCTTCTGCTGGTTCTTATAAGTTCTTCGTAGCTTATATCCCAATGGGCGCTACTCTCCCAGCTGCAGCAGTTGATCGTGATCTGCTAGACTAAATAACTAACTAGGAGTCCCTCTTCGGAGGGGCTTCTTTCCTCTCTTCTCAGCACAAGGTGATAAATGGCTTATACATACCTAGACATTACTAATGAAGTATTGGCCCGTATGAATGAGGTTGCACTTACCTCTACTGGTTTTGCTAATGCCCGTGGCTTTCAGGTTCAGTGCAAGAATGCTGTAAACGACTCTATTAACTTCATAAACCATCGTGAATTCAACTGGCCTTTCAACCACACTACAGGGTCTGAGACTCTAGTAGCTGGGACTGCCCGGTACTCAATACCTGCGACTGCTAAGACAGTTGACTATGATACATTCCGTATATCTAAAGACTCCACTCTCGGTACCAACGGGGGTGGTCTTTCTATTTTAGATTACAAAGAATACGTAGAGCGGTTCATCTATCAAGAAGATGATACAACAATACAAGGTGGGGATCCTCGTGCTATTGTACGTACACCCGATAACAACTACCTCCTGTACCCTTATCCGAACAAGGCGTATACCCTTAAGTATGATTACTACAACAACCCTACAGCCCTTACACTGGCTCTAGACGTACCTGCAGTGCCTGAGCTATACCGTGCAGTCATTGCAGACGGTGCTACAGCTTATGCGTACCAGTACCGAGGTGAGTCAGACCAGTACCAACTCAATTGGCAACGGTTTAATGAGGGTATAACTAATATGCAAACCATCTTAAGTAATCGTTTTGAGTATGTACGTTCAACTGTAATCGAGAAATCAGGAACTAGCTCTACCGTGTTCCCTACTGTATCCTAAGAGAGGTTATATAACATGGCAGATACTACTGGCCTCTCCCCGTTTATGTTCCCAGTTAGTGGTGGGCTAATCTTAAATAAGTCTAACTTCTTAGTACCACCGGGTGCTGCCCTTGAGTTAGAGAACTTTGAGCCCGATACTACTGGTGGGTACCGTCGTATTAATGGTTATGAGAAGTGGGCTTCAGCTATAGTCCCTTTCACATCATCTTCAACAGAGCCAGTCCTTATGTCGGCTGTATATGGTACTGAGATTATTGCTGCCCGTGGAGAGTCCGTATACCGCTGTACAGACGCTGCTAATACTTTAAGTAGCCCATTAACCGATATAGTTGCTATCGTCACTGTAGCGTCCACTACGGGCTTCTCAGCTACTGGTACGCTCCTTATTAACGAGGAACAGATCACCTACACAGCTGTTACACCTACCACCTTCACAGGTTGCACCCGTGGGGCCAACGGTACATCAGCTGTTTCCCACTTAGCTGGAGCTGCAGCCAATCAGACTTGGACATCGATTGACTCAGGACGTTCAGATGCACTTAAGTACACCTTCCGTCGTCTCAACTTCAGTGGTGCTGAACTACTACTCTTTGCAGATGGAGCTAATAATGCTTCGTACTGGGATGGCTCTACTGTAACAGATATTAGTAGTACTAATGCCCCGGCTGACCCACACTTTGTTTCAGTCTTTAAGAACACTGGTTTCTACGCAGGTACAACATCTAACCCACAAGAGGTTGTCTTTGCGGCACCTTTAACTCTTGATAACTTCTCGGTAGCTGAGGGTGCTGGTAGTTTCGTAATAGACTCCCCGGTGACGGGTATGATAGTCTTCCGTGATTCTCTATTTATCTTCTCGGCTAATCGTATCTATAAACTAGTAGGTAGTTCTCAAGCAGACTATCAGCTAGCTCCTATTACTCGTGAGATTGGTTGCCGTAACGGTTGGACCATTAAAGAGTTTGCTGGTGATGTAGTATTCCTAGGCCCTGATGGTTTACGTACTATTGCTGGTACAACTAAGATAGGTGATGTTGACTTAGGAACTATATCTAAACAAGTACAAGAACTATTCCAGAACCGTGTAGACATTGGATCGTTTGATGCTGTAGTCATCCCTACTAAGACCCAGTACCGTCTTATCTTTAATTCTGAAGGAACAACTGCAGCGACAACTACTGGTGTTATCTGTGTACGTTCTCAAGAAGGGTACGAGTTTGCCACTACTAGAGGGTTACGTACTTCATGCTCTGACTCTGAAGTATACAATGGGGACTTCTTTGTGGTACACGGTAGCTACGATGGCTATGTGTACCGTGATGAGAAAGGTGCTACTTTTGATGGTACAAATATCATCGGACGCTACCGTAGCCCAGACCTTACAGCTAATGACCCCGGTTTACGTAAAGCATTCCAACGTATAATTATAAACTACGCCCCAGAGGGTGCTGTTAATGCTGATCTATTCCTTCGGTATGACTACGAGAATCCTTCAGCACCCAGACCACCAGCTTATCCCTTCGACTCAACGCAGGTTGTTGCCTTATACGGTACCTCAACCTATGGTACGGCAACCTACGGTGGTCAGACTGATCCTCTGATTAGACAACCAGTAGAAGGTTCGGGATTCTCTGTAGCCCTTCGAGTTGTAGATAGTGGTGTCGGTGTCTCACAGCCTTACTCGCTTAAGGGCTTCCAACTAGAATTCACTACAGCGGCTAGACGCTAAAAGGAGAAAGACAAATGGCAGGTTACATACGCCAAAGTACGTACAATGACGGTGACGTTATTCAGGCAGCTGACTCTAATACTGAGTTCGATCAACTACTGGCGTCATTCAGCAACACTGTCGGGCACAAGCACGACGGTACTGCTGCTGAAGGCCCAGTCATAGGTTTGATAGGTGACGCAGGGTCTGTAACTCCTTTCAACAAACTATCAGTTAGTACAGTCGATAGTAGATTCAGCTTCTATGTAGATGTGTCCTCTGTTGCCGTTGAGCAACTCAGAGTTGAAGATGGTGTAGCCTACCCCGTCACTAATAACGATATAGACTTAGGTACTTCGGTTCTTATGTTTAAAGATGGATACTTTGCTGGTTCTCTTGAGTCTGTTAATCTACAAGTAACTAACATTAAAGCAAACGATGGTACAGCCGTTGGTTCTATTGCAGATACCACGGGTGTCTTTACTATTGCATCTGCTGTACTTACAACAGCTGACATTAATGGAGGTACTATAGACAACGTTGTTATCGGGGGTACTACACCTTTAGCTGGTAACTTTACTACAGTTGATTTGACTACCCTTGGTGTTACTAATATCACAGCTAACGATGGTACAGCAGCGGTTTCTATTGCTGATACAACAGGTGCTGTAGAAGTAGTAACTACTCTAACAGCAACGGGTGGTGGGTCTCTTACAGGTACTTGGGCTGACCTAGGTACAGTTACAACAATAGATATTAATAGCGGTACCATAGACGCTGCTGTTATTGGTGGTGCAGTAGAAGCAGCTGGTAGCTTTACTGCTCTTGGGGCTTCAGGTGTGCTGACAGCTGACCTTTCAACAATAAGTTCCACAGGTGACCTAGCTGTCGCTGACGGTGGTACAGGATCTTCAACAGCGACAGGTGCGCGCACAACCTTAGACGTAGACCAAGCAGGCACTGCCCTTGCATTGTCTATTGCTTTAGGTTAATCAAAGGAACAAACAAATGGCTAATACCTTTCTAAACTATACATCAGCTAGTGTTGGTGTAACACCAGTAACTACTTATACTGTTGGAGCAGCTACTACAGCAGTTGTCATAGGTTGTACTGTCGCTAACGTAACTGCAGCTCAGATTATAATCGATGTACAAGTAGCTGGTGTTTACCTACTCAAGGGCGCTGCTATCCCTTCTGGATCAAGCTTAAGTGTTCTGGATGGTAAGATAATCCTTACAACTACAGACACTGTTATTGTAACGTCTGATACCGCTACTTCTGCTGATGTGGTTCTAAGTGTTCTGGAGCAAACATAATGTCAGGTTATATCGGTAATATACCGACGCCACAGGCTACACAGTCTCGTCAGAACTTTACAGCTACAGCTGGGCAGACTAGCTTTGCTACTGTAGGGTACACTCCTAACTTCCTAGACGTGTACCTCAATGGTAGTCATCTTTTAAATGGAACTGACTACGCAGCAACTAATGGCTCTGACGTAGTTCTTACGGTAGGTGCTACTCTTGCTGATGTTGTTGAGGTTATCTCTTACACGACCTTTCAGGTACTAAACGAGTCATTTGCTGGTACAACTACAGTGGTTGATCTAAGCGTAACAGGCGACTTGACTGCTGTTGGGATGGATGCAACAGACCTTACCCTCTCAGGTAGTTTATTCCTCGGCGGCACTGGGGCGGCTAATCAGCTGGATGACTATGAGGAAGGGACTTGGATTCCTGTGTTTTCTGATGCTGCGTCTGGTGGAAACACTGACGAACCTACTAGTGGTAAGCGGGGTTTTTACACAAAGATTGGACGACAAGTAACCGTGTCCATGGATGCTGGTGACATAAGAACCGTAGGCATGACACCAGGTAGTGACTTTTACATACAGGGTTTACCTTTTGCACCCATATCCGTTTCTAGCCCAAATGGATTTTATCCCGGCGCAGTTCGTGCATCAAATATTACATTTACTGGGTATTTAACCGCCTTCCTAATAGATAACACAACTTATTTCCGCTTACTCGAATGCATTTCTGGCAGTGCTAGTGATAATGTTCGTGTAACTGAGGTAGCAGATAATGCTGCCGACCTTAACGCCACCATTACTTACTTTACGTCATCTTAAACTAACCCAGCAAGAGTTGGGTCGGACAGGTCCATAACGGACGATAAAACAGGAGGCCAACATGGCACTTACAGAGACACAAGTACAAGATAAGATAGAAATCGTAGGCGACTACAAGCACATCCAAGTGCGAACAGCCACGGTCATCAAGCGTGACGATGTTGAGATTAGCCGAGCATTCTCACGGCATGTAGTATCCCCTAACGATGACATCACAGAAGAGTCAGCAGAGGTACAGGCTATCTGCACAGCAGTACACACAGAAGATGTTAAGGCTGCTTATGCGGCTCACCTAGCTTCTCAGGAGGTATAATCTATGTCTAAGTCACGTAATATAGCCGATATAGGTAGTCATGACGTAATCAGCACCACCGCCACGGGGGTAGATATAACAGGCACAGTGACGTCTGATGGGCTTATTGTGGATGGGGACTTAGCGGTATCTTCTGCTAACTCACGGATACGTCTATTTGAAACTGATACAACTGACCTGAACACACAGCTTCAAAACTCATCTGGCGACTTCAACATTGCTAGACTAGATGATGATGCAGGTGGTTCAACAGTTCAGTTTAATATTGACCACGCCACAGGTAACGTCAGTATTCCTAATGGTGATCTTGACATAACAGGCGGCTTCACAGCTACCGATGGCTCAACAATTACAACTGCTGATAACACGACACAGCTTGAGCTTATCTCTACTGATGCAGACGCAAGTGTTGGTCCTGTTCTTAGTCTTTGGCGCAATTCAGCCTCACCCGTTAATAATGACGATGTGGGTAATATTGTGTTTAATGCTGAAAACGATGCTGGACAAAAGGTAATTTACGCCGATATTCTCTGTGAACTGGGTGAAGTAACAGACGGTATTGAGGACGCTAGCCTAGCACTAAGAACAATAACAGCGGGGTCTTTGGAGCGGCGTTTACAAATAAAGGGCACAGAGCTTGTAATAAATGAAGGAAGTGAAGACTCCGACTTTAGGGTTGAATCTGACACCGAAACTCATGCCTTGTTTGTCCAAGGGTCTGATGGATTTGTTGGAATAAGCAATAGCAGTCCTGCTACAGCTCTCGACGTAACAGGCACAATTACGGCTGATGGGCTGACTGTGGATGGGGATGCAACATTTAATGGCAATCAACCACTTACAGTTAATTCAACAGGAAATAATCAAATTAGGCTTCAAGGAAACGGCACAGCTTTTGGTCAAGCCTATGGAGCGACAGGAATTGATTGGGGTTTTACCGATGATACTGGCAGTCTTGACAGATTAGTTATTACAGACACCGGCAACGTTCGTATCGGCGATAGTGTTGCAGCTGCAACAATTACAGGCTTAACTCAAACAAACCTTGTTGTCGGTAGTGCTACTGGCGGTGAGATTGTCACCTATCGTAATGACAATGGGGTTGTAGCGGATGACTTTGTTGGTGCTTTCCTATTCGGCAACGATGACAACAATGCAGGGGAAGACCACTTTGCAGGTATGTGGGCATTGTCTGCGTCAACAAACGGTATAATGGACCTCCACTGGGCGGCTGGTGCGGTCAACTACGAAGCAGGCACACCTCAGATGACTTTGCTGTCAACGGGCAACTTAGGTGTTGGGGCAACTACGCCTAGCTCAACCTTTAGAACAAGTATTTATGGAGATGGTGAAACTGTTATTGGCGGAGTAGAGTTTAGAAATGCTACTGGTGGCGGGAATACCTTTACAATAGGTCACTCAAGCGCAACTTCAGCTTCTGCTACCTTGAATGTTGTTGATGCTGCTAATCTAATCTTTATGACTGACGACACAGAACGTGGACGATTCACATCGAATGGTGACTTAACGATAGGGACCAGCGCCATTGTTTCTGACTCCGGTATTCGACTCTATAAAACAGGCCAAATCTACACTCATATAGACGGGACAGCTTCTACAGACCAGATGAGGTTCTACAGAGACTCTGCTGATGTGGGTTCAATAACCACAACAGGCACTGCAACAGCCTTTGTTACATCCTCAGACTACCGCCTAAAAACTAACGTAGAACCAATGGTAGGTTCATCTGCTCGTGTTCAAGCCCTAAAACCAGTCAACTTCGAATGGATTTCATCAGGTGAACGTGTCGATGGTTTCCTAGCACATGAAGCACAAGCTGTAGTTCCTGAGTCTGTCAAAGGCACCAAAGACGCCATGCGTGACGAAGAGTATGAAGTCACTCCAGCAGTCCTAGACGATGATGGCAATGAGGCAACTGCTGCAGTCATGGGTACTCGCAATGTCCCAGACATGCAGGGGATTGACCAATCTAAACTTGTACCATTGCTGACTGCTGCACTGCAAGAAGCGTTAACAGAAATCACAGCCTTAAAGGTACGTGTAACAGCCTTAGAAGAATAACTTAGTAATGAAGCAAGAAAGTACTTGACAGATCAGTAAAACATGTGTATAATAAACTTAATGTTTCCCCCCGGTAATATATAGGTATACACAGTGGTCGTAGATAGGTATAGGGCTGTAGGGGATAGTATAGAACTACTAACTAAAGGAGATACACACTCTAAGTATACTCCAAGTGAAGTAATCTCCTATCTCCTACTCCCTATCAACACTAACAAGATTAGACTATACTATGTAGATGATAAACCTATAGGTCTAGTTACTTGGTGTTGGTTATCACCTACTAAAGCTAGTAGCTTCCTAGAAGATAGTTATACTCCTACTGAAGATGATTATAAACTAGATAACCCCGGTGGAGACTATCAGCTCTGGGGTATAGAATTCATAGCCCCTTATGGTCACACTCTTCAGATGATGAGAACTATAAGGAGAGAATACAAAGAACTGTATGGAACCACAACGAGTGTCCACTTCCGCAGGTTCTACGATAGGAACAAGTTACATAAGAGGATGTTCTAAGAATGTATACCCCTTTCTCAATACAGAGGCACTTACACCCACGCCAGTCTGGCCTAATGACTTTTGGTGGAGGTGGTGGTGATCCAGCCCCTGTCCCCCAACAGGTCGCGACTCTTACTCAGGCTCAGGTCGATGCGCAAGCTGTTGCTCAAGCTGCTGCTCAAGCAGAGACAGACCGTGTAAATGCTGAGAGTGCCCGTGCTGCTGCAGCTGAGGCAGAGAAGGCTGCTGAGGCTACGAGAGTTGCTGAAGCTAAGAGGGTTGCTGATGAGGCCCGTGCTGCTGCGAATCAGGCCCAAGCACAAGCTACAACTGACGCTGCTGGAGCTATGCAGACAGCCTCTGTCACAGACCCTGCCTCTCTTGTCACAACAGCTCCAGTATCTGCTATTGATCCTAATACTGCTGGTACTTCTATTGACCCTACTGCCGGTCAACTTACTACTGAAGCCCCACAGATAGATGTGGCTGACACATTCGGAGCAGCCTCTGTAGACCCTACTGTATCTGCTGCTGCAGTACGTGCTGAAACAGCAGCCCTAGCCCCTGTGCAGGGTACTGTAGCTCCTGAAGCACAAGTCACTGCTGCTCAAGCTGAGTCGTCACCAGAAGCTATGGCTACTGCTGCTGGTTTTGATACTCAGTTCCTACAAGAGGTACAAGCTGGTACTCGTACCGTATCTCCTGACGAGATGACAAGGTTTGCTGAAGCTAATAACATACCAGTAGCTGAAGCTGCAGAGATGGTAGGTCAGTACCAGAACGTAACTGCTGCTACCTTCGAAGATCAGACACCTGAGGCTGTAGCACAGGACGCATACACTCTAACACCTAGCCAGATTGCACAACAACAAGCAACAACAGTCCAGCAAGCTGCTACTGCCGCTGAGTACCCTACAGCTGAGGCTGCCGCATCTGACTGGCAGTCTACTATTCAAGCCGCACAGGGGTCTATTGCTGCTAATGAACTAGTCAATGCTAATGATGTTGTAGGTGCCGCCACAGCTGTTACTGCTGTAGCTGCAACCATGTCAGCACTAGATACTAACGCAGTGGCTCAAGCTGCACAAGGTAGCTTCTCTCAGTCTGCCTTAGCTCAAGCTGCACAAGGTACTGTACCTGCTTCGGCTACTGTCCAAGGGCAGATGGAAAGCCTTATGCAACAGTTTAATAACGGTACCCCTGCGTGGGCTGCTGGTGGCATGAGAGCCGCTAACGCATCTATGGCTGCTCGTGGTATGGGTGGTAGCTCAATGGCTGGGGCTGCTATTATACAGTCTGTCATGGAGTCTGCAGTACCTATTGCTGCCCAAGATGCCCAGATGTTTGGTCAGATGAACTTGACTAACCTTAACAACCGCCAACAAGTATCTTTGACTAATGCTGCTGCACAACAGAACATGGAGCTGGCTAACCTAAGCAATCAGCAACAGGCTGCTATGCAGAACTCAGCTAACTCCTTTGCCCTCCAGTCTCAGAACCTATCTAATACACAGTCTACTGTTATAGCTAACGCCCAGTTTAAGGCAGCATTACAGAACAAAGTTATTGATGTAAAGACCCAGACATCTTTGGCTAACGCTGCTAAGTATGCTGAGATGAATCAGATCAACTTGAACAACAGGCAGCAGGCTTCTATACAGAACTCATCTCAGAACCTTCAAGTCGATATGGCTAATCTATCTAATGAACAGCAGTCTGCCCTTAGTAACCTGCAGGTCCGTGCTTCTCTGATTGGTCAAGAGTTATCTAACGAACAGCAGATGTCTGTTCTCGCTACTACTCAAGACTTCCAACGTGCTAACTTCGATGCCTCTGCTAAGCAGCAGGCTTTCCTACAGGATGCAGCAGCTAAGGCTTCCCTTGAAGGTAAGTCAATGGACATCCGCCAACAGACTCAGTTGTTTAATGTTTCTTCTCAGCTAGAAGAACGTAAGATAGAGTTAACCAACGAACAACAAACATCTATGTTCAACTCCACCAATAAGTTGAGTATCAGTATGGCTGAGATGTCTAATCGTCAACAGACTGTATTAGCTAATGCACAGATCGAAGCTGCACTACGTGGTCAAGAGATGAGCAACAAGCAACAGTCAGCTGTGCTCAATGCAGCTAAGTACGCTGAAGCAGCTAATATGACATTCACAGCTGAGCAGAACGCTGCCCTTAGTAACTCGCAGATGATGCAGACTATTGGTCTAAGTGAGATGTCTGCTAAGAACACTGCTGTACTGCAGAATGCAGCTACTACTGCTAACATGGACATGGCTAACTTAAACAACCGTCAACAAAGTGCTGTACTCAACGCACAGGCCTTCCTAGCCATGGACATGAAGAATATGGACATTGCCCAGCAAACGTCTATGTTTAAAGCTCAGAGCAACATACAGTCGATCTTCACTGACCAAGCAGCTGATAATGCTGCCAAGCAGTTTAATGCCGCTAGTGAGAACCAGACTAATCAGTTCTTTGCTAACATGAGCACTCAGGTACAACAGTTTAATGCTGGTATGACAGTTCAACGTGAACAGTTTAACGCAGAGAACAGCTTAGTGGTGGCACAGGCCAACGCGCAGTGGCGTCAGAATGCGACTACTATTAACAATGCTGCTCAGAATGAATCTAACCGTGCTGCCGCCTTAGCTACTAATAGTCTAACATCCCGTATGGTCGACACTGTATGGCAGCGTGAGCGTGACATAATGGACTATGCTTTCCGCCAGTCTGAGAGTGAAGCTGATCGTTCTGTACAGTTCTTTCTAGCAGATAAAGCAGATCAAATGACTAAGTATCAAGCGGCTCAGGCAGAGAGTTCTGCTGATAAAGCAGCTAAGGGCTATATCTTTTCTAAGTTATTAGGTTTTTAAATAGGAGTTAAAGATGACTACAGGTGCTTTCGCATATCGCAAGAACTTAGAACAGGCCCGTAAGGCTCTCTTGGACCGCGGTGATACTCAGTATAAAACCCCCACAGCTAAGGAAAGCTTGGACTCACAGCAAGGCCTCATGCGTCCTCAGGCTCGTCCTACTCCAGAGGCTGGAGGTGTAGCGTCTGGTATTGGCTTGGCTCTCATGGAATCAATGGGTGCCCCTGCCGCTCGTCCCGATTACTTTGATCCACAGGCCCCTTCACCTGAAGGTACTGATCGTCCCTCGTCTCGTAGGGATGCTACTGCAAACTCCTTTCGTGACCGTTTGAAACGTTCAGAGAGTAGCGGTGATAGTGAGATACAGATTAAGTTAGAAGATGGTCGCACAATGACTGGTGCTTATCAGTTTGGTGATGCTCGTCTGAAGGACTACAAGAAAGCAAACAAGGTTAAGTTCACTACAGAAGCCTTCCGTAAAAACCCTGAGTTACAGGAAGAAGTATTCCAGTGGCACATGGCTGATATTGATCGTGTAATTAGTAAACTACCTAAGGCTAAGGGGCTATCTCAAGATGGTCTTCGTGCTGTAGCACACCTAGGTGGTAACGAAGGAATGATGAAGTACGTTAATACAGGTGGTAAGCACAACCCATCTGATAAGTTTGGGACTAAGCTGTCCGACTATTACGCTAAGTTCAAATAATAAGGATTGATAACAATGATGATTCCCGGCCAGTCCCTAACATCAGAGCCAAAGAATGCTCCATACGAAAACCCACCTGAGATGACTAACCCAGACGATGTTGTGTTCTGGCACCTAGACAGCCTCTCAGAGCCCGATAAGCTAGAAGCCTTACTAGATGCTATGGAACTTGGTTTAGACGTTGTAACACTCACTGAGGGCATCCTACGGGGTGCTGTGGCTGAGGGAAGGCATACTATCGATGTATCCCTGATCGTAGCTCCTGTTGTACATGAGTTTATCAAGACTACAGCTGATAAGGCCGGTATTGATTACGAAGAAGGTCTCCCTGCTGATGACAAAGAGAAACGTCTTGACATTAAGTATAAGATCAATGAGCATAAAGCTAGGAAGATGATTGCTGAGTTTGAAGGTAAAGAAGAAGAAGAGGACATGGAGGAGGCCCCTATGGAGGCGGCTATGCCTGTTCAAGATGAACCTACGGTAGACGAAGAGACTCCAGCTGCATCTGCAGGTCTGATGTCCCGTCCATCTAACTTAGAAGGTGATGTATAATGTCGTTTTGGTCTGGTGTTGTAAAAGGTATGGAGTCTAATCAGGCTCAACGTAACACGGAAGCTCAGCGTGAGGAGCGCGAGGCTGCTCGTGAAGAGGCTACTAAGTGGCAGGAGAAGATGTTTGATTACACTTCTAAGAGAGAGGCTTTGCTCGACGAACGGTCTCAGACTGCCATTGACTTAGCGAATAGTCGTTTTGAATCAACTGAGGCAAGGGCTGATGCTGCTCTAGCTTTAGAGCAAACTCGTCACGATGCAACAACTAAGCTGACTGCACAAAACCTTAAAGAGGAACGGGCCTTTAGGGATCGTCGCGCCGAAGCTGAAGATGATAAGAGCCTAAAGGCTTGGGAGTTGGACGTCAAGAAGTTCGATGTTAGCAAAGGATCAGTTGCGTTTTCTGAGAAGAATGCTGACCGTATCTTTACTCAGTCGGTTGCTGAGTTTGACGCGCAGAACAAGATTTACACAGCTGATAGCTTACGTAAAGATAGTGAGGAGGCCCGTGCTATTGCTGAGGGTCTACGCATAAAGGAACGTGATAAGGTCGGTGATGACGCAGCTAAGGCTAACTTTGACAGGAGAATCAAGGAGTGGGACGAATCAGTAGCGCAACAGAGAGAGAAACTTGATCTTCTACAGAGTGCTGAAGACCGTGCAAAGGATGATCAAATACTTAAACGTACCGAGAAGCTTTTGGATCTGATGCCTGCTAATATGATTAATAGTCTGGGTGGTGGGAAGCCTAGGGGTGGTTCCGACGAGAAGACTATGACTGTTAAGGCTATGCAGGTTGGTGGTACTAAGTTTAGTGCTCTACTAGCTGAAATGGGTGAAGACGAGCAGAGTTCTGACTTCTTCAAAGGCGCAGCTAAAAGCCCCGCTGCTCAAGCTACTATCATTAGCTTTATGGAAGCACAGGCTGAGAAGGGTAATACCATTAAACTAGAGGATATGCCTAGGTACTTTAAGTATCTTGGTACTGTTAAAGGTAAGGGTGAGAAAGAAGCTAAAGAGTTCTTAGAAACTATTATGAGTGGTGATGCTAACCTAGGTGATCTAGACGCAAACGTTGAGGGTCTTATGGTTCTAAAGAACCTAAAGGCTACTGAGGAGTTGTTTATACAGATAAGTGCTCCTTCTAGTATTACAGACAAGAATGGTCAGTTTGCATTATGGCAGAATGCTATTGAAGTTGAGGCCCAACTAGCTACAGATAATCTTCCAGATGGGCAGAAGGATATTGTAGCTAACGCCTTGTCTCAGATGGCCCGTCCAGAAACTAGGAATAAAGGTATGGGCGTATTAGCCAAGATGGGCTTCGGTCTTACAGCTGCTACAGACGGTAATATGATGGAAAACCCAATCATTGGGAGTTTCTATAATAGTGATCCTACTGCCTCTGACTCTGCTTCTACTGTTTCTGACCTTGATGGTGGTAAGGCTGTTGAACAGAGTGCTATTGATGCTGAGATTATAGCTTCTAAGCAGGCGACTAGCTTCGATTCATGGGATGCAGTTACTGCTGCTCGTAATGAAGGCTTCACTGGTAACGCAGATGTAAATGGTGTTGTGAGGTTCGTAAATCCTCTAGAAGCGAACGCAACTCCCGCAGGGCTTGATCCTGACGGTAAGGCACCTACAATTCAAGATAGTACAGATAAACCTAAAACACCCACTTCCGACGGGTTCTTAGGTAGCGGTGAGGTAAAACGCCCTTCACTACCTACTGATACAGCTATAGATGATATGTTTGGTGATGTGTTTGATAGCCCAAACAAAGTAGAAGAGAACTCGGTTATGTTCCCTGAGAGACCTGAGCAAGATCTTGGGTTTAATACTGTCGAAGAAGGTATACCCGGTCTAGAGTCTGCTGTAAAGGGGTATGCTGTAGCACCCGAAGATGCCTCTAGGTCTGCTCAGTTGAGAGAGTCACAAGCTTTTGATTTGGTAGTCAGCGAACTAGAAGACATGGGTGTCGAATGGCCTACTAATAGGGAGGAACTTGGATACTTTAGGGATGACCTTGTATCACTAACAAGTGACTATGATGTTGAACTTCCTAATGATATAATGGTTAAACTCGTAGAGAAGGCTAAAGAATCTTCTCGTGTAGGCATTATACCTGCTGGTGACATAGCTCGTATCAAGAGAGCTGCCGCAGCTGAAGACAAGGATACCCTTTCTAACTTAATGAATAAGTACGGAGTTGATGCAGTGTCTAATCATATGGGACTGGGTAACTAGTATGGCTGGTATTCCCGATTGGGCCACACCCGGCGTCCTGCTAGAGGATGAGCAAGAACGCCTTCGTCGTATAGCAGCACCACCTACTCAGCAAGAATCTACGGATATTCCCGAATGGGCTACACCGGCAAGGCTATCACAGGAACCTACGGATATACCT
>TARA_R110000787_G_scaffold42303_12_pt1 | contig 14306 bp, 18 predicted proteins | sample TARA_R110000787 | Tara Oceans TARA_R110000787 (sample SAMEA4397920) | marine metagenome | biome: Polar Biome; feature: [DCM] deep chlorophyll maximum layer (ENVO:01000326); material: water (ENVO:00002006), including particulate matter (ENVO:01000060) such as... | depth 35 m
GAGGATCCCGCGAAGAGGAGGATCCGTCTTGAGCGCGGTATCCAAGACGTCAATCTGCTGCGGAAGCAACTCGCGAAGGTGGAGGCGATGCTGGAGGAGGAGGACTCCTAGAGGTGCGCGTCGCAGTGCGGCGCATCTCCAATGTGACCATGACTCGCGCGAGTTGTGTCGGTGCCAAGTCCGTGAAACACAGAGGCGAGAACCAATAGCAAAGAGATAGCATGAACCAGTACGATTTTGAGTATATCCCCAACGCAGAGGGATACAGTGACGCAGAGATACACGAGATGACAAAGGCGGTGTCCGCATGAATCCCCTCTACGCGATCAAAGGTCTAAAGCAGTGGCAAGGCATGGACGGCAGTGGATGCCATGGTGAAGTGACAGGTCCCGACGGGATTTGCTGCTCCTTCCGCGACGACGGAAACGGTGGAGGCATGTGGACCGAGGCACCGTACGACCACAAGACGAAGACGCACAACCACGACGCGTTCAACGCGTTCAAGGTGTGGGCGAATGCGCATCCCATCCTTGCAATCACGTGGGAACAGTGGGGCTTCACACCGGGCGGTCTCCACCAAGGTCAAGTCATTGAGTGGCTCCTCGTTGAGGACGCGGTCGCGAAGGAAGTGAAGAAGGGATATCTTTGCTACCAAGAAGGAGATGACCCGTACTCCTACTGCGGTGCAAAGCAAGGTCGCAAAAAGATGAAGCACACCACAGAGAACGTTGCGTGGTTGAAGGGTCAGTTGCCAAACTGTATTGTTCGCAACGAGGAGACTCCCTCGTGGATCACTGAGGAGGTGTCCGCATGAAGTCTAGAATCCAAGACCGCTCGTGGGCACCACTTGTACCTGATGAAGTGAAGGAGTACCTACAGTTCCAAGCAACAGAGAAACCCTCGTGCGTGTGGGCTGAAGGTCTGTGCATCAAGTATCACACGCTCAGCACTATCCGCTTTGTGATGGGCGCTGACTCAGTGGTGGGTGAGTGCATGACAGATGACAATGTGTGGGAGTCTGTTGTAGAACATGCAGGAGGACTCTCAAGCGTATCGCCAGTGTCAGTGAACGCTTGGCTCAACAGTCAGATCATGGTTGCGGAGGCGCGCGCTTGCGGCGAAGACGAAGACGAAGACTACGCGTCAATGAAGGAGCGCCATGCGGAGGTGCAAGCATGAAGGTCTCTGCAATGATTGAATCCCTACAAGGGTTGATCGATGGTGAGGATGATTCACTTGCCACCATGCTGACTCCAATCATGTTGTACCTCAAGGAGATGCCGTCCCTTGAGTGGGAACTGGAAGCAGCAGAGAGGGCGGTTGACAGAGCACAGCGACGGTACGCCGATGCACTTGACTCAAGCGGCTACGGCATAGCCAACAGGAAGTTGGATCTACAGCAAGCGTGGAATACACGCGACGCACTCGTATCCTTGACCCAATGAACAAGACTAGCACTAGAGACGGATTCTATTCGTGGATTGCGAAGCGTCACCGTATTTGGCAGAGGCGCGCGGCAGGAATGCAGAAGCCGTGGACTCAAGACCCAATCATGCGCCGCTACAAGTTCACGAACGTGTTCAGAGAGTTGGACACTGGAACTGTCACACTCCGCGGGATGATCCGTCCTAGTGCTAGCGCGGGGGACGTGATCTTCAACGTCGCGTGGTACCGCATGTTCAATCGCGCGTCTAACGCAGTGGACGTTGGGTTTGTAGACTCGTGGGATGAACTGCGTGAGAAGATGATTGACAAGGCTATCAAACGAGACCAGCGCGTCTTCACTGCGTGCCACATGCACAACGGCGATGTGTTCTTGAACCTGCGGTCGCTCAAGTATATCTTCAGGGAACGGTTTGCGCTTGCGAACGCGTTCCGCGACCACCGCTCCTTGGAGCAAGCCTCATACGCGCTGTGTGAGTTCACTTGCATTGGGCCGTTTATTGCGTACGAGATCGCCACGGACTTGCGCTTTGAGTTGGAGAACTTCAAGTGGAAGGATACCTGTACATGGTCAAACGTTGGGCCGGGCTCCAAGCGCGGATTGCAACGCGTTGGGATGCAACCAACTATTGGTTCAATGATTGAACTCCTTGAAGACGCGCCAACCTACCTCCCACTAGAACGTTGGGAGTCACAGTCACACGTCCCATTTGAACTGCGCGAGATTGAACACAGTCTCTGCGAGTTTGATAAGTACGAGCGCGTACGCTTGGGCGAGGGGCGTCCAAAAGAGCGGTACGATGGTGCCTAGCGGAATGCGATTGGCCACGCCATGCGCAGACCAACGAGGCCAGTCCAATTGTGGGCTCCTGTGTGGTCCACCACGGGCATCAAACATACAACTCGACCAAGTAGTCACACAACCACGAGACGTCCGTAGCAAGCCTCTTAGGGGCGACAGTACACAGGGCGCTGCCCAATAGCACAGATGGAGAATACAAACGAAGAGCAGCAGATCCTACGTCTGCACAGGATTGCCTTGGTGGACCTCATGCGGATGCGCCGCGAGTTCCCACAATACGCAACACCCTTGGCACGTATTCACTTTGATTGGAACCGGAACATGACGCGCTCAGCGGGTAACGCCCGGCGCAACGGGATGATCCGTTTGTCAATCAAGATCTGGACGGCAGTGGTAAACGTATCGGACAAACTAGAGAACGAGTTCATCAACACTGTGCGGCATGAGGTTGCACACGTCATCGTTGGTGGTGAGCATGGACACAACAATGTGTGGCGATCAGTTGCGCTTGAACTCGGTTGCGACGGTGAACGATACCACGAGTTGTCTGTGCCCGCTGCGTTAACGAAGAGACGAGACCAACCGTGGCCGTGCGCGCGCTGCGGGGAAACAATACACCTCGGCCCCGGACAGTTTCGGATGGCAAAGTACGAGGGTAGTAAGTACGTGCACTCAAGGTGCCAAACAAAGAGGATAGAACTATGACTGACGGATGTATTGACGCAAAGGACCGTAACAACGTGAACCTTCTAATGAAACAACGGCAAGCAAACCTAGACTTCCTTGGATACGTCAAGGTTGAACTGTACGGAGCGCACCCCGATAACGAGTCCTACCAACGCATCGTCTCTCTTCTTGAGGAGAAACTCGCTGCGATTGATGATGAGCTGGATGGGTTCTCATCATGAAGGTTGAGCACTTCACACGGTGGGATCAACGGGCCCGGCCTAAGAACTATCGCGAGAGCGTCGTGGGTATCAAGCGCTGCGAGGTTAAACTTGATGGTTTCCGAGTCACGGTCTGTCGCGAGGGCAACAAGAACATCTTTGCTGTTGGCCGTAAGACGGAAGGTGCAGACCTTTGGCCGAAGATGATGGAATGCCTTGTGCGGGAGGACATCGCCGCTCTATCCCGCATGCCAGAGAAGACGGTGCTCGATGGTGAACTGTTCATACCAAACGACTTTGCATCATCGGTGTCTCACATACTCGCTAGTGGTAAAGCGGAGGCCCGGTTCCAACCGTTTGCTGCACCGTTTGTGGCAGGGGTGGATTGTAGGTCTACAACGTTTGCGGACCGTGACAAGATGCTCGCGCATCTACGCTTCCAGCCACCGCAGGAACTGTCAATGTGGCCTTCAAAGATTGAGGACCTGTCCGCGCTTGCTGACGAGATGAAAGTGGAGGGGTTTGTCTTGAAGCAAGCGCACTACCGTGGGTGGTACAAGGTTAAGCGAAACCAAACCGTTGACGCGATCGTCATTGGCGCGGAGCCGGGCAAAGGTAAACACCGTGGGAGGCTTGGTGCGTTGCACTTAGCAGTTATGCGTGGTGACGATATGGTCAAGTGCGGGAAGGTTGGCATTGGCAACGACGCTGAGTGGCGCGATTGCGACGCGGTAGAGATACTTGGTCGCGTCGTTGAGGTGCTGCATGAAGGCGTGCAGTCCAACGGTGCGCTCCGCTTCCCGCGGTTTATCCGTTGGCGCGATGACAAGACGCCAATTGACTGTGACGTGAGCCAACTAGTTGACTAAAGGTTTGACGCGCCCACCGTGTACATTCGGCGCTTGGCTTGTTAGAATGAAACAATGGAGCACGACGCTCCAGCACCCCGCCCTTAGGGCGACAACTCATAGAGGATAGAAATGATAGAAGTAGACTTGTCGGCGGTTGGACCCGCTGAGATGGGGATCGCTAGCGCGATCATCGAGCCTTTGACAGAGGCAACGGAAGGTGCGCTCAAACCTGTTGAGCACTTGACTGAGAATGACTATCTCCGGATAGGACTTGACAGCAAGGGCAAGGACTTTGAAGTCGAGCCTGTTCGCTTCAAGGTTGTGAATGGGATACGGACCTACAACAGGTCGTTCCTTAGTCACTCGCTCAGCGCCTTCTTGAATAGTCGGTTTCCTGAGTCAAAGTGGTTGGGCGCGCGTGACGTTGAGAAGCGTAGCAAGTGGCGCCTTGGCGCAACGGACTACACTGCGATCCTACTCCGCTCTTGTCTATCACAAGACCGCATCATCTTCGTGGATGAGGAGGCGGAACTCAAGTACGAACTGCTGTGGAAGCGGTTCATCGCTCAGGATAAGCGCGCCGCAATGCAGGCAGCGTTTAAGATCGCGGGGTCGCTTCCCGCTAAACCCGCGGACTGGGTGGATCACGCTGAGTTTCCCTTGTCTGACTATCAGCGCGTTGCGGTGCAGATGAGTCTTGGGCAAGAAGGTACCGGACTCTTCATGGACCGTGGTACCGGTAAGACCGCCGCGGTTATCCAACGCATGTGCATGGAGGCAAAGCGTCTTCGTGCTAAGGATCCGAAGAGGATGCTGCGCACTCTCATCGTTGTACCGAATCAGGTGCGACTTAACTGGGAGAACGAGATCTCAAAGTTCACCATCCTACCCGGGAAGGTGTCGGTCATCCGTGGCACACAGGAGAAGCGGATTCGCTCTCTTGTGCAAGCGATCACTACCGAAGAGGACTGCGACTTCTCTGCGGTCATCATTGGGTACGACTCGCTCGTTGCATCGTTGCATGCCTTTGCTCGTAGGGGTATGTGGGATCTCATCGTGCTTGATGAGTCACACGCGATCAAGTCATCCTCCACTAAGAGATGGAAGGCCATGGAGAAACTCCGTGATTGCGGGAGGCAACGCATGGTCTTGACCGGCACGCCAATCGGCAACTCGTTGATGGACCTGTGGACCCAACTGGAGTTCCTTGGTCACGGGTTTAGTGGCTTCTCACGGTTCAGCGCCTACCGTTCGTTCCATGGCGTGTGGCAGGATGCGGGCATGAATGGAATCGCGCGCCTTGCTGGTGTCAAGAACATCCCTCTCGTGCAGGAGCGTCTATCACGCATCACGTTCTCCGTTACGAAGGAGGAGGCTGGACTAAACCTTCCGAGCAAGGTCTACGATACCCACGAGGTAGAGATGACAAAGGAGCAGGCAGTGGCGTACAAAGCAATGGCCGAGTACCTTGCAACTGAGATTGAGGATCGCATGAGTGGCAACGTTGACCCCGTCACCGCGCAGAACATCCTCACGCAGTTGCTCCGCCTTGCGCAGATCACTAGCGGTCACATCGTCACTGATGCGAACATTGATCCCGATACAGGTCTTGAACTGCGCGCCAAGCAAGTGCGAAGACTCGGGCCTGTGAACCCAAAGGTTGATGCTGTTGAGCAGTTGCTCACGGCAGAGGACCGCGACCCTAAAGGGAAGACCTTGATTTGGTGCTGCTTCACTGAAGACATCCGTACAATCGGAGAACGTCTAACAAAGCTAGGTATCGGGCACGGTCTGTATTATGGGGCGACGCCACAAGGTGAACGCGATGAACTCGTTGAGCGCTTCAACGGTGACGACGACCTCAAGGTGCTTGTTCTGAATCCGCAGACTGCAGGTGAGGGACTTAACCTCCTTGGGTACAACGAGAACTCAGACATGTACACTGACCACGAGATCTTCTTCTCTCAGAACTGGAGTGCAATACTCCGTGGGCAAGCAGAAGATCGCGCACACCGTCGTGGAACGAGGATGCCAGTGCGCATCACGGACTTGACGGTCCCCGGAACTATTGATGAAGATATCCGTGCACGCGTGAAAGGCAAACTCCTAAACGCGGCCGAAGCAGTTAACATCAAAGACATTCTCATCTCGGTACTCAACCTCAAGGTATGAACATGAACACAGTATACGTATTCGCGCCGTCCGACGGACGGTTCAACACAGAAGGCGCGGTTGCATTTGGTTGTGTCAAGCACACGGCACTGCCAGACGGCCGCTCGTTCTTCAACACAGACGCCATTATGGAATGGCTTGCAGAAGCGCTCGCGGAGTTTGATCCCGATACGGACTTCGTTGCGATGACTGGACAGAACGTTGTCATCGCACTAGCAGTATCCTATGTTCTATCCAACTTTGGCCGCGTCCGCCTCCTACTGTTTGATGCTAGGACATCAAAGTATGTTGAGCGGACAGTCCACCACCCACGATTCGTAGCCGAGGAGGCATCATGATTATTAGTAGAAAGAGTCCGCGCACGGGCGTGGTGACAGAACTTGAACTTGCTGTCACACCAGCGCAGTTGCTTGAATGGCAGGAGGGCGCACTAATACAAGACGCAATGCCTGACCTGAATGCTGATGAGCGCGAGTTCGTCAAGACTGGCTTCACGCCTGAAGATTGGGAGCACATTGCAAGGAAGGTGGTGTTGCACACGATTGAAAACGGGGGTGACCTTTGAATCATCGCACGAATGCTGAGACCTTTGAAGAGTTGATCGGGCGTGCGCACGCATCCTCTGTGGAGTACTGCCACCTGCTCTTGCCGTACTTGCAGTCGGATCAGTTGAGCGAGTCGGAACTCTGCGACGTTGGATTCCTGTTGCGTGAAAGTGAGCGGTGGCTTGATGATGCACGGAAGGAGGTCAAAGCCAAGAAGGAGTTGATCTCGCGTATCCTATCTGTCAAGATCACTCGCCGTTGCATTGAGGATGACTCAAGCGAACTACGTGCTCGTGGTGAGTTGGCGACAGCAACACCAGACGTGAAGATCAGACCGAAACTCCCAAAGGCCGGAACCGATGAGTACGGGCAACTACTAACGTGGCTCGGTGTACCAGCGGAGACGATCGGTGACGGCTTGCTCAGTGTCCACTTCAAGCGCATGAGTGAGATGCTAACCAGAATGGCCGAGGAGGGGAAACAACCACCTCCCGGTCTAGTCGGGACTTACACCGACAGCAATTGTGTCTTTAGACGAACCAACAACAACAACAACGAACCCAGGTAACACCATGGCTATTAGAAAGAAGCGGACAAAAGTGTCCAAGCAGACTCGTGGAACGGAGGTGACGAAAGTTGTCCCGTCATTCCTAGAAACTATTGCAGCAGAGGATACGTCTGTTGAGGAACTGAAGGGATACCGTGTTCTGTCTCGCATCAACGTGGTGCAAGCAATGAGCAGCGGAACAACCAAAGAGCAATTCGGCGAAGGTGCCGTTGTGCTGCAACCGGGAAACGTTGAGGTGGCATCGCCGCGTTCCCCGTTCCTGTTCGTCCCGCTGTTCTTCTTTGTCGAGTTCATCTCGTGGAAAGATCGCCGGGACCAAGGCGGATCACCGATTGAGGGCAGATCGTTTGACAAGGCGGGCGCCATCGCTGCCAAGTCGCGTCATCATGAGGACAGGTGGGAACCGTACGCTGGTGGACCTAAGAGCGATCCGTGGAAACTGCGTCACGTTGAGCATCTCAACTTTGCTGGAGTGATCTATGGCGACCACCCGCTTGCGATGACACCTGTCGCGATGAGTTTCGCCAAGGGCGAATTGAACGTTGGCAAGAACTTGTGTTCTGCTGCGTTGTTACGGAAGGCGGGACCGCACACTGCTCCCTTGTGGAGTCAGGTGTGGGAGTTCGCTACCAGTACGCGCGAGCGTGGTGGTAACACGTGGTGGGGCATTGACTTCTCGGCTCCCACTGTGGGACAGCCTTGGATCAACGAGGAGGAGGTTGCGACCTTCAAGTCGTTGCACGAGGATCTGAAGTCGCTGCACGATGCATCGCGTCTTGCAGTGGATCAAAGCGACGACTCATCCTCCACCACTGACGGCGACAACTTCTAGCGTTTACTGGCCGGAGTCGGTTTCCCCCGCCAGAGGGAACCACTGGGTTGCTGCCCTCCTTAGCAGCAAGCCGACTCCACCTCTCTCAACAGGTAACAACATGACAAGAACGAAGATAGACGCGATCAACGCACTGGCAGAACTCGAGCGCCTTGGATGGAAGTTCGATCCGCTTAGTGACGACGAAGTGAAGACGTCCTGCCCCGTGCACGACGACAACGATCCGTCTGTCTCGCTCAACGTCAAGAAGAACCTGTGGACTTGTTATTCGTGCGGGGCCAAGGGCGACATCGTTTCGTTCTTGGCCCACGCATCAAGCGTTGAGCGGCAAACGATGTTAGTCGATCTATCGAGTCGCTACGACCTCGAGGATCAAAAGCAGATCGATCCACGTGTTGTTGAGAAGATGCATGCGAAGGTATGGGACGCGGGCCCGTTGCTGCATGAACTCCGAAAGCGTGGGGTCAGCGACGAAATGATCAAGCGTGCGCGGATCGGTTACCACGAGGGGCGGATAACTATCCCCGTCTACGACCTCGCCGGGCGTGTCGTCAACATCCGGCGGTACCTCCCGGGCGGAGGAGCAAAGAAGATGCTCAATACCCGTGGATACGGTAAGTCCAAGATCTATCAACCAGACCAACTTGATCGCTGTGAGTCAGTGTGGATCTGCGGTGGTGAACTAAAGGCGCTCGTTGTAGGATCAATGCTCGCTGAACATAGCATAGGCGCTTGCGCTTCAACAGGCGGTGAAGGTTCATGGGACACAGCATGGCAACGCTTGTTCAAAGGTAAGCGTGTGTGGATCTGCATGGACGTTGACCCTGCTGGACGAGCAGCAGCAAGGAAACTCGGTACACTGCTCACGGCAACAGCATCAGAGGTCCGAATAGTCGCGCTCCCGCTGGACAAAGATAAACACCCCAAGGGCGATGTCAATGACTACATCGGGCAAGAGGGTGCGACCGCTGACGATCTACTCCGGTTGATGGAACTCGCAGCGCCATACGAGGTATCAAACCGCGTTGGGGTTGACGATGAGCGCGGGACAAAGCACGTTACGTTGTCACGTGCAACACTGCCTGAGAACATGGGATGGAGGTTGGAGATGAACGCGGTTGTGTCTGCGGAGGACTCCACCCCGTACCTTGTCCCGAATGAGGTTGACGTTGGATGCACGAGAGATCAACCCAACTGCCACATCTGCCCTGTCTCAACGATGGAGAGCGACGCCGCCGGGTTTGTACAACTGAAGGTCCCGTCGTCAAGCGATGCGATCTTGGAAATGGTCGGCGCTCCCAAGAAAGCGATGCGCTCCGCAACGATGGAGGGACTCGGAGTGCCATCGTGCAAGGTCGCGGAGATCAAGCCGCGGTCGCAGCACCTTGTGTGGGACGTACGTCTGTCGCCGGAACTCGAGATTAGTGGGGAGCAAGCGGGCAACATCGCGCAACCCGCTCTTGTTGTTGGCGCGGATGCGGAACTGAACGCGCCGTACATCATGCGCGGTCGAACATACCCGCACCCACGGCACCAACAGGCGACGCTTGTACTGGACGAGGCGGAGATCACTGAGGACAACCTGTCCACGTTCAAACTGTCAGAGGAGGATGCCGCGGTACTCGCTGCTACGTTCCAACCGAAGGAGTGGACAGATGCTGGATTGAAAGAGAAGCTTGATGAGATCTACGACGACCTTGAAGCAAACGTCACACGCATCTACAAGCGGCGTGATCTGCACGTTGCTATTGATCTAGCGTATCACTCCCCGTTGTTCATCGGAGTAGACGGTAAGACCGTGAACGGGTGGCTTCAAGTGCTCGTTGTTGGCGACTCAGCGCAAGGTAAGTCAGAAACATGCCTAACACTCCAGCGGCACTACGGACTTGGCGAGAAGGTTGAGTGCAAGAACGCAACGGTCGCTGGTCTGCTCGGAGGTCTCCAGCAACTCGGAACGCGCTGGTTTGTATCGTGGGGAGTGATCCCGACACACGACCGGAGACTAGTGATCCTAGAGGAGTTGAAGGGCGCGAGCACAGAGGTCATCGGTAGGCTCACAGACATGCGCTCTACGGGCATGGCCGAGATACCCAAGATCGAGCGCCGCCGGGCTCACGCCAGAACGCGTCTGGTGGCCCTCAGCAACCCCCGGGGCTCCAGGAGCCTTTCTACCTACGCCTTCGGCTTGGCGGCGATACAGGAGCTCGTAGGAGCTCTGGAGGACGTCCGGCGCTTCGATCTAGCCTTGGTACTGCAATCTGGGGAGGTATCGGTCAAAGATATGGCCTCTGAGGGCTCCCGGGAGGTCCCACAGCGCCACGGGGCCGAGGCCTGTAGGAAGCTCATCCTGTGGGCTTGGACGACCAAGGATGTCCAGTGGGAGGACGGTGCGAGGACTGAGTTGAAAGAGCGGGCGGCGGGTCTGTGTGAGAAGTTCTCAGAAGCAATGCCGCTCGTTGACCGTGGGACCGCCCACCACAAAGTATCTCGCATGGCAGCAGCGATCGCAGCAAGAACCTTTTCGAGAGATCAGGATGGGAGACTTGTTGTCCGCCGCTGCCATGCGACCTTTGTCTGCGACTACATCGATAGACTCTATTCCGCGAAGGCATTCGGGTACCTAGACTTCTCGAGTGCGCAGAGCCGGGCCGTTACAATCAAGGATAGGAGAGCGGTGCGTCGCTACCTCATCAACACGAGACATCCCGCGCACCTTGTGTCGGAGATGCTCTACAGAGATGACATCACGCCGCAAGACGTGCAGGACTGGTGCGAGATCGGAAAGGATGATGCGCAGAGTGTCGTCTCGTTCCTTGTCCGCAACCATGCAATCAAACGTCGCAAGCAGACGTATCACAAAACACCCGACTTTATCTCTTTGCTAAAGGAGATCGAGACGGAAAACATAGAACCGACAAACACCGATAGAGAGGACTTCTAATGAAGAGACTAATGAGCCAAGTACGAGAGTTCGCGGACTGCAACGCATTCCCCCTAGACAAGGACGTGCGTGCGTCAACGCCACTGATCGACCCACTGGTGTCGTTGATCCTACTCCGGTCCGCGGAGCAACTTGAAGCGACGATGCGCGAACTAGATGAGGTGGTTGATTGCGATCTACGCATCTCGCGTGCGCACTTGATCGTCGAGGAACTCGCTGAGTTGATTCGAGGGATGGCCGCAAAGGACGTCATCGAGACTTCTGACGGGATCGCAGATCTCGCATACGTAGTGGCAGGAACCGCTGCCGCTTTTGGTTTACCGCTGGAAGCGCTGTGTGATGAAGTTCATGCATCAAACATGAGCAAGGAGATGGACGGAGCACACAAACCCGAGAAGGGGGTGCACTACTTTAAGCCGGACATCCGCGGCGTGCTCGAACGCAACATGGTACTACGGAGCCAGCGATGAACACTTTTGAAACTGGACGTGAACTATGGCTCGACGCAATGGAGCAGTGTCTCCGCGGAGAGCACAGAGCGAGTCGTGACGGGAGCACGCACGAAGTGCAAGGCATGTCGTGGAGGCTTGAGAACGTAGAGCAGGCGTGGATCAATGATGCGAACCGCCGGGCCAAACTCAAGTACGCCTGCGCAGAGTTCATCTGGTATCTCTCAGGCACGCGGGACGGGTGGATCAAACACTACGCCCCGCAGTACAAGCGGTTCCTTGAACCCGACGGGTCTGCGCATGGCGCCTACGGTAGTCGGTGGATGGAGCACGGGCAGATGGGATTCGTCCTAGGTGAACTCAAGAGTGACTCGCGGCGAGCGGTCATGACTTGCTGGGACGCACACCACGATATTCCACAGGTTGTCCGTGAAGGACCTGACGTGCCTTGCACACTGAGTCTTCAGTTCCTACGGGAGGACGACAGACTCAACATGGTTGTGACGATGCGAAGCAACGATGCGTGGTTAGGTTTGCCCTACGACATGTTCTGCTTTGCTACACTGCAGAGACTCTTCGCTGGGGCGCTAGGACTCCGCACTGGTTGGTACACGCACCAAGTGGGGTCAATGCACTTGTACGAGCGCAATGTCGCACGTGCTGAGGAGTGTCTGCAACATAGAGCGAGCGGTATTGGGTATCAAGAACCGCTGAGCGGGATGATCCCAGACTCGCCGACAGCGTTGCTTGATGAGATGGCCGCGGTGGTCATGATTGAAATGAAATACAGGATGTTTGGTGACGGACTCAAGCATGCCGTACTCCCCGCAAACTCGCTGCTGCGCAACGTAGTGGCCCACACAATAGGTAACTAATGACATTCATAATTGGCTTCTTCACTGGCGTGCTCTTCGTGTCGGTACTTTGGTTCGCTTGGTCGCTATGTGTTATCGGCGCAGAGGCAGATAGCAACAAGTCACGGTGGGGTGACAAGTGATTATCCTAGAGGGTGCCGACGGTACTGGTAAGACGCACGCGGCAAAGAAGATCTGCGATGCGTGGGATCTCACCTATCGTCACATGAGTCGTCCACCAGAGGACTTTGACCATGCCAGCGAATACGTTGAGCGTGTGTTTGACGGTGTGCAGGATCGATTCCACTTAGGTGCGCTCGTGTACGGTCGCATCCTTGGAACCGGAACGTATCCCAGTGCTGAGACGATGCGGCAGGTGCAGGCGTATCTCCGTTGGCAAGGTTGCCTTGTTGTCGTGTTAGTCGCTGATCGTGATTGGCTCAGCGAGCAGCTAACTGAGAACACCAAGAAGGAGATGTACTCCGACTCGTTGATCCTCGACGCTAATGAAGCATACAGAGCGCTGAGCACTGCAAGCAACAGAGGAGAACCGTACGCCGACATTGTGTATGACGTCTCTGACGGGTGGCCTACTGAGGACACGTACAGCGAGTGGGTCATGAGACGGAGGGCGCTTTGGGCCCACTAAGACTAGACGCTGACTGGGCTCGACGTGTAAGTCGCTGCCGGAGGCGCGGTGTCGCTGCTCGACTAGGCCGGGCTCGAGCCTGCAATGGCCCGGCGCACGGGCAATCGTGCTCTGCTGGGACCGGTGACTGTGGTTGCATGCACGCGGAAGCGCGTCTGTTGGCCAGTGGAGACGCGGTCGGTGATACCCTGTGGCTCACGCTTGCACCTTGTGTTTACTGCGCGCACCTTGTCGCTGCTTCAACGATTCGTCGCGTGCTCTATCTCAGGGAGTATCGCGATCCAAGAGGAGTAAAGATCCTGCGGGATGCGGGAGTGGAGGTGGAACGATGGACACAATGACAAACAAGATCGTGATTGAGCACGCACGCGACCTACCTGATTTGCGTAACGCTAAGAACGTCTACATGGACGTGGAGACAACGAGCTTTGACGACAACGAGATGGCGTTGAACCCGTGGAAGGGTCACCGCATCGCCGGTGTTGCTGTCACCGTTGACGACGATGAGCGTGCATGGTATGCGCCCTGCCGTCACCAGAGTGGGCCCAACCTAGATGTGCAGGACGTCGTGAAATGGTGCCAAGACATCCTCAACACAGCGGACCGTTGGGTCAACCACAATGTTAAGTTTGACGCGCACTTCCTCGCCGCTGACGGTATTGATATATCGTGCGCCTTAGCGGACACCGTGGTGCTTGCGAAGATGATTGACAGCGATGCACGCAGCCACTCACTGAAACCGTTGTGCCGCGATTGGCTCAAGTTAGACATGGGCGAAGAGATACGGCTCAAGGCGTGGCTCCGTGGTGCTGGTAGCAAAGACTACGGGGCAGCGCCAAGCGACATCGTTGGTGAGTACGCCTGCGAGGATGTTCTATCCAACCGTCTTCTTTACAAGTGGTTGCGTGGTAAACTGCCTGAGGAGGCGGTGGACCTGTGGCGCACCGAGCAGAAACTCACCTCAGTGCTCTTTGCGATGGAACGCACTGGCATGGCCGTTGATGAGCGCCAATGCAGGATCGAGCAAGTCCGGAGTCTGCGCCGGATGGTTAACTGCGCGGACCGCATCCGTGAGGAGACTGGAGTTGAGTTGGTCAACAGCGCGCAATGCATGCACGAGATCCTTTGCATCCAGCTTGGTTTACCGGTATTGGCGCGGACTGAGAACGGTGGCCCTAGCTTTGACAAGAACGCGCTCAAACTCTATGTTGGACACCCAGAGGTCGTTACCGATGAGCGTGCGCGCAGAGTGCTTGATACCGTGTTGGAGTACAGAACGGAGTCACAGTTCAAAGGCCTCTTTGCGGACTCGT
>TARA_R110000787_G_scaffold203288_1_pt1 | contig 14297 bp, 20 predicted proteins | sample TARA_R110000787 | Tara Oceans TARA_R110000787 (sample SAMEA4397920) | marine metagenome | biome: Polar Biome; feature: [DCM] deep chlorophyll maximum layer (ENVO:01000326); material: water (ENVO:00002006), including particulate matter (ENVO:01000060) such as... | depth 35 m
ATGCCTCCGCCTCCACCAAAGAAGGGGTGAAAAAGTAGAGGCGTGCGCAACTCTTGAAGCAACAATTTCATTGTATCTGTTGGGTGGGTGAACCACTGCGCCTGGAATGACTTTTTCCTCTGAACCCCTCGCCGTCCGGTTCGATGCGGACAGTTTCTGGGTCGAGCTTGATGATGGTCGTACGCTGGGCGTGCCCCTCGCCTGGTTTCCGCGTCTGTTGCATGCGACGATGGAGCAACGCGCGCAGGTCGAACTCAGCCGTGCGGGCCTGCATTGGGAAGAATTGGACGAGGATATTTCGATCGCGGGCCTGCTGGCAGGCCGGGGCGATCAGACCCATGCGCGCAAAGTCGCCGCCTGATTGCGACGCGACGCGCCAGTGTCGTGATGGTCCTGCAATAAACCTGTTCTCGCTACCGCAGCCATTCCCCATCGACCAAACCCACGATGAACACCCTGTTTTGTTCCGTTCATGCAACATCCTGTACGCCTTGGGGTTCTGACAGCAGAGACACGACCCCAGGGAAGGACCCGCCCATGACATTCACTTTCAAGCAGGCCATTGCCGCCTTGTCGCTCGGCGCGATGACGCTGACGGGGCTTGCCGCGACGCCCGCCTTTGCGCAGCCGGGCCGCGACAATCGCGAGCGGCGCGAGGATCGCCGTGATGACCGGCAGGAGCGCCGTGCCGATCGCAAGGATGACCGTCGCGACAACCGTCAGGATCGCCGGGCCGACCGGCGCGATGATCGCCAGGACCGTCGGGGGGATCGTCGGGATGATCGCCGCGACTGGCGTCAGGATCGCCGGAACGACCAGCGCGTCACCTATCGCCGCCCCGGCCGTCCGGTCTATAGCTATGACTGGAATCGTCCTGATCCGCGCTATGGCCGCAGCTATCGGCCCGACCGCTATTATCGTGGCGGCTACCAGCCGATCCGCGTCGATCGCCGCACCCGTATCTATCGGGGCTATGACGACCGCTATTATTGCCGCCGTTCGGACGGCACCACTGGCCTGATTGTCGGCGCGGCGCTGGGCGGATTGCTCGGCGGCCAGATCGACCGGGGCCAGTCGAATATCGCGGGCATCCTGATCGGCGGCGGCGCGGGCGCGCTGCTGGGCCGCGAAATCGACCGTGGCGGCTTGAACTGCCGCTGATGTGAACGAGAGAGGGGCGGGCGCTGAACGTCCGCCTCTTTCAGCACCAGGGACGGCGCGCCCCGCCCCATTCCCGCGCCAGCCCCTCGGCCACCAGCATTCCGCCAATCGAACTGCCGCGGCGCGTCACGACCCGCAACGACCGGCCATAGCGGTCCACATCGCGATCCACGCTTTCCAGCGTGAAGGGGCCGGCATTGAGCAAGACTTGCAGCCGCTGGGTCGCCTGCGCGCCCAATGCGCCTTCTGAGGCGCAGCGCGGCCCGTGGGTTTCGGGCGTGTCGATGTCGGCGATCCGATATTTTGCGCCACCGAACCAGAATGTATCGCCATCCACGACGCAATCGACCCCGCCGCCGCTGTGGCAAAAGCCGAACTGCGCCGATAGCGTGTCGCCGCTCGGACTTTGCTCTGTTGCCGGGATCGACGGCAGCGCCGACCGGTTGATCAAACCCGGCCCATACCAGCCCAGCAGCAGCCAGAGGCATAAAGTATAGACGAAGGCCGTCCGCCAATACCCCCGCCGCGCCGCCTGCTGCGTCCATATACTTGTCTTGCCATGGGGTGAGTCTAGGCGGCCAGTCGCAAGCAGTGGGTTAAAGCACCGCCATCTTCGCACCGATCCGGCGCGATTTGACCGGGATCAAGGACAGGGCGCGCGCCAACGCCATGCTGGAAGGGTTATCCGAAACGGAGCCATCTCCCATGAACGCCGCCGCGCCGCCCAGTCCCTATGCCCGTATCGGCGGTGAACCGGCGGTTCGCGCCATCGTCACACGCTTCTATGACTTGCTGGAGCAGGAGGCGCGCTACGCCGACCTGCGCGCCGTCCATGCGGCGGACCTCGATCCTGTACGGCATGGCTTGACCCGCTTCCTGACCGGCTGGCTCGGCGGCCCGCGCGACTGGTTCGAGCGCGGGCCGTGCATCATGTCGCTGCACCGCGCCTTTCCGATCACCCCGGCGCTGGCGGATCAATGGGCGTTGGCGATGACCTGTGCCATCGCCGCGCAGGAGGATATCGACCCCGTCATCGCCGATTCGATGACGCAGGCGCTTGGCCATATGGCGCTGGGCATGATCAATTTCGGGCTGCCGGGCAGCGCCGCCGCCTGACCGGCTATTCGTCGTCTTCGGTTACGCCGAACGCGTCATCCTCATCATCCATCTGCGGTTCGCCCGCATAGGCGTCCATGTCGATCCGGCCTGACCGGTTCATTTCATTCATCCGCTCGACCAGATCCGGCACATCGTCCGGGATGATCTGCGCCGGGTTGGCGTGACCGCCGCGGTCGCTATCTTCCGATAGGTCGGTGGTGCGCACCCGCGCGTCGGCGGCGACATCCTGCGCCTGCGTGCCGACCTCGGCCTGCTCGCTATTTTCTTCCGTGTCGGTGTCGGGCATTGCAGTGTCGGGGGTAGGGCGGTCCATGGCCGGTCTCCTTTTGAGGATCGATTGCTCTTCAACGGTCGGCATCGCGGCCCGTTCCCCGGAAACCACTGGCCCCGGAAACCACTGGACAGGGCGGGGCCAAAAGGCCAAAGGCCCAGGCGATCCTTTTCGCACTGCAACAGGAATCCTCATGCCTCGCCAGCTCATTTCGTCCGGCTCGCCCTTCGAGGCGCAGGTCGGCTATTCGCGCGCCGTCGTCCAGGGCGACTGGTGCTTCGTCGCCGGAACCACCGGGACGGACCCCGAAACGAAGGTGATGCCCGACAGCGTGGCCGATCAGGCCGCCAATGCGCTCAAGGTCATCGGCAAGGCACTGAATGATGCAGGCTTCTCGTTTGCTGACGTCGTGCGCGTCACTTATTATATCACCGACCCGGCTTATTGGGACGATCTGGGCCAGGCGACCGCGCCGGTCTTCGGCACCATTCGTCCCGCCGCCAGCTGTGTCGTCGCCGGCCTCATCAAGCCGGAAATGAAGATCGAAATCGAAGTCACCGCCTTCAAAGGATAAGTCGCCATGATCACCATGTACGGCATCAAAAATTGCGACACGATCAAGAAGGCCCGTAACTGGCTGGACAATGAACGTGTTCCCTACAGCTTCCACGACTATAAGGTTTCGGGCGTGGATAAGGCCAAGCTGGAGGAATGGGTGATGGAACATGGGTGGGAAACCATCTTCAACCGTTCCGGCACCAGCTTCCGCGCGCTCGACGCCGGGGATAAAGCGCATATCGACGCGGACAAGGCGATCCTGTTGATGATCACCAACCCCTCGCTGATCAAGCGGCCGATCCTCGACACGGGCAAAGGCACGATCATCGGGTTTAAGGCCACGACCTACGAAAACGCGCTGCAAGGCGTTTCGGCTTGAGGGGCGGGGATGTGGTGCGGATCGGCCTGCTGTTGCTGATGAGCCTCATCCCCCTTTCCGCCGCGCGGGCCGATCCGCTCATCATCGCCCATCGCGGTGCCAGTGGGGAGCGGCCCGAACATACGTTAGCCAGCTATGAACGGGCGATCGACCAGGGTGCGGACTATATCGAGCCCGACCTGGTCCTGACCAGGGACGGCGTCCTCGTCGCCCGGCATGAAAATGAGATTGGCGGCACCACCGATGTTGCTGATCATCCCGAATTTGCCGATCGCAAGACGAGCAAGACGATCGACGGCATCGAAATGTCGGGCTGGTTCACCGAGGATTTCACCCTCGCCGAGCTGCGCACGCTGCGCGCGCGTGAGCGGCTACCGGACCTGCGCACCGCCAACAAGCGGTTCGACGGCCTTTATCCGATTCCCACTTTCGAAGAGATAGTGCAACTGGTGCGCGCGAAGGAGGCCGAGAGCAGCCGCCACATCGGCCTGTATCCTGAAACCAAGCATCCGAGCTATTTCGCGGGGTTGGGCCTGCCACACCAGGCCGCGCTGCTCGATCTGCTGAGCCGCTATGGCTATCAGACCGAGGTCGATCCGGTCTTCATCCAGTCGTTCGAGGTCGGCAATCTGAAAGCGATCCGCGCAACCTCGCGCCTGCGCCTCATCCAGCTGGTGGATGCTGAAGGCGGCCCTGCCGACCTGCCCGGCACCAGCTATGCCGACATGCTCACCGTTCAGGGGCTGACTGATATTGCGGCCTATGCCGATGGGATCGGGCCGTCGGCAGCGCTGGTCATCGCACCCGAAGGGGCGACTGCGCTGGTCGGTCGCGCGCATGACGCGGGCTTGCAGGTCCATGTCTGGACGATGCGGATGGAAAACAGCTTCCTGCCGCCGCAATATCAGCGGCTCGACGATCCGCAGGGGCTGGGTGATTTCACGGGCTATGTCCGCGCCATCGCAGCCACCGGGGTGGACGGCCTGTTCAGCGACTTTCCGGGCCAGGCGCGGGCGGCCCTGACGCCGAGGCGCTGAACGATCGTAGCGTCGCGCGGGTTGTAAAATCGGGCGCAGGGGCGAATAACGAATCTATGCTGTCCCAGAAGACCCGTTACGCCATCCGCGCGCTGCAACATCTTGCCGATCGCTACCGCCAGGGTCCGGTGCCGCTCGGTGAGATTTCCACACGCCAGAATATCCCGGCGAAATTCCTGACCGTCATACTCTCCGAATTGTCGCGCGAGGGGCTGGTGGCGACCCAGCGCGGGCGGGATGGGGGCTATTGGCTGGCGCTGGCACCGGTCGACATCAGCTATGGCGACATTGTGCGGATGACGCGCGGATCGCTGGCGCTGACCCCCTGCGCGAGCCGCTTCGCGCATGAAAGCTGTACCAACTGCCTGCCCGAATCGGAATGCCGCCTGCACCGCGTCATGCTGCGCGTTCGCGATGAAACCGCCAAGGTGCTCGACAGCATCAGCCTGGCCGAGCCCTTCGCCGCGCTGGATGAGGCGGTCTAGCCTTGCGCCCGCCGCGTCGCTTCGCCACATCGGGGGCATGACGACACCTCCGCTCAAAGCCATGCTGATCCCGGTCACCCCGCTCCAGCAGAATTGCACCCTCCTCTGGTGTACCCAGACCATGCGCGGCGCCTTCGTGGATCCGGGCGGTGACCTGCCGGTGCTGAAACGCGCGGCGGCGGAGCAGGGGGTCACGATCGAGAAGCTGCTCGTCACCCATGGCCATATCGACCATTGCGGCCAGGCGGGCGTTCTCGCCCGCGACCTTGGCGTGCCGATCGAGGGGCCGCATGAGGATGATCGTTTCTGGATCGATCGATTGGCGCAAGATGGCGAACGCTGGGGCGTGCCCGGCGAGAGTTTCGAGCCGGACCGCTGGCTGCAGGATGGGGAACAGGTGACCGTTGGTAACCTGACGTTCGACGTCCTCCATTGCCCCGGCCATACGCCGGGCCATGTCGTGTTCCACCATGCGCCGAGCAAGCTCGCCATCGTCGGCGACGTCCTGTTCCAAGGATCGATCGGCCGCACCGACTTCCCGCGTGGTAATCATCAGGATCTGATCGACGCGATTACCGGCAAGCTCTGGCCGCTCGGGGGCGATACCGCCTTCGTGCCCGGTCACGGCGCCATGAGCAACTTTGCCCATGAACGCCGCACCAACCCCTTCGTCGCCGATTCGGTGCTGGCGGGGTAGAGCCTACACCTGCGCCGCCAGTGCGGGCGGCACAGGCATTTCGCGCGTGCCGCTGTAGGCGATCGTCAGCGCGGCAATGGCGAGGCCGACCATCACCAGCCAGGTGACCAATGCCCCAGCGGCCCGCCATAGGCTAGGCTTGTCCGCGTCCATCCCGAAGCCGTGCGATACCCGCGCCAGCACATAGACGAGCGCCGCGATGGACAGCCATAGCGATCCGCCCACCGCCAGTTCGACGAGGGCGAACAGGATCAGCACAATCGGCGTATATTCGATGAAATTGGCCTGAGCGCGAATCCGCCGCGCCAACAGCGTGTCGCCGCCATCGCCATGCAGTACCTTGTCCTTTGCGCGCAGCCTGACGCACCGAATCGCCAGCCACAAGTTGAGCAGCGCACAGGTTGCGGCAAAGGTCAGCGTAATAGGCAACAGCATGGAAAATCCCCCGTTTGCGGTAAGGTGCCAGTCTAGGGTGCGAGGCGGGATCGGCAAGGAAGGACTTGCACCCCGAACAAAAACCGCTATAGGCGCAGGGCTTCGCGATCACCCGGGCCGCATGGGTCTGCGGCGCCTTGTGGCGTCCGCGTCTCCATCGGAAACCGGCCAGTCGCACAACCAGATAATTTACGGAACAAGGTGCCGACATGGCTGTCCCCAAAAGGAAAACGTCCCCCTCCAAGCGCGGCATGCGCCGTAGCCACGATTCGCTGCGCGTTGAAGCATTCCAGGAATGCTCCAACTGTGGCGAACTCAAGCGCCCGCACAATCTGTGCGGTGCCTGCGGCCATTATAACGGTCGCGAAATCGTCGCTGTCGGGGCGTAAGCCAGTCTCGATCTCCGCAAAGGGGTGATCAGCGTGTCCAGCCAACCGCGAATCGCAATCGACGCGATGGGCGGGGATGAGGGCGTGCGCGTGATGATGGCGGGCGTTGCGCTCGCCCGTCACCGGCACGACGGACTCCTTTTTACCCTGTTCGGTGACGAAGCGCAGATCAAATCTGCGCTCGACCAGCATCCCAATTTGCGCGCAGCGTCGGATGTGGTCCACGCCGCTTCGGTGGTCGATGGAGCCGATAAGCCCGGCGTTGCCATCCGCAAGAAAGACAGCTCGATGAGCATGGCCATTGCGGCCGTGAAATCGGGCCAGGCCGGGGCCGCCGTATCGGCGGGCAATACCGGTGCGCTGATGGCGATGGCGAAGGTCGCTCTGCGCACCATGCCGGGCGTCGATCGCCCTGCGCTGGCCGCGATGTTGCCGACGCTGGGCGATAATGACGTCATCATGCTGGACCTGGGCGCCAATACCGAATGTGACGCCCGCAACCTCGTCCAGTTCGCCGTGATGGGTGCGGCCTATTCGCGCATCGCCTTCGACCTTGAACGGCCGCGCGTGCGTCTGCTCAACATCGGGACCGAGGATCTTAAGGGCACCGACGAGATTCGCGACGCAGCCGCCATCTTGCGCGCCGCCGACACGCTGCCGCTGCGCTTCGACGGCTTTACCGAAGGCGACAAGATAAGCCGCGGCGATACCGACGTGATCGTGTGCGACGGTTTTTCGGGCAATGTCGCGCTTAAGACGGCGGAGGGCACTGCCCGCTTCGTCACCGACGTGCTCCGCAAGGCGTTCACCAGTTCGATCCGTTCGAAGATCGGCTTCCTGATCTCCAAGCCTGCCATGCATCTGCTCAAACATCATCTCGACCCCAACAACCATAATGGCGCGGTCTTTCTGGGCCTCAACGGTGTTGTCGTGAAAAGCCATGGCAGCGCCGATGCCAAGGGCGTGGCCAATGCGGTCCATGTCGCCGCGCGCCTGTTGGAAGAAGACATTACCCGCCGCATCGCCGCCGATATGGCAGGCGTTGCGGGCCTGTCGGCTGCCGCTGCCGCCAAGTTGGAGCTGCCCGTCAAGTGATCCGTCGATCGATATTGCTGGGCACTGGCTCGGCCCTGCCCGTTCGCGCGGTCAGCAATGCCGAACTGGCGCAGACCGTTGATACCAGCGACGAATGGATCGTCGAGCGCACCGGCATCCGCAATCGCCATATTGCGGGTGAGGGCGAAACCACGTCGACACTGGCGACCGATGCCGCCCGCGCCGCGCTCGACGCGGCGGGTGTCGCGCCGCAGGATATCGATCTCATCATCTTGGCGACGGCAACGCCGGACCAGACTTTTCCTGCCACCGCCACGACCGTCCAGGCAGCGCTTGGCATCGACGATTGCGTCGCCTTCGACGTCGCGGCCGTCTGCTCGGGCTTTCTCTACGCCATCACCGTGGCTGACAGCATGATCCGGTCGGGCGTCGCGAAACGCGCGCTGGTGATCGGCGCGGAAACCTTCAGCCGCCTTCTTGACTGGGAAGACCGCGCCACCTGCGTGCTGTTCGGCGATGGCGCAGGCGCCGTGGTGCTGGGTGCGGAGGAAAGTGCCGATGGCACGCGCGGCATCCTGGCGTCGAAGCTCCACGCCGATGGCCGCCACAACCAGCTTCTCTATGTCGATGGTGGACCATCGACCACGCAGACTGTGGGCAAACTGCGCATGCGCGGGCAGGAAGTGTTCCGTCATGCGGTCGTCAATCTTGCTTCGGTCCTCAACGAAGTCATGGCGATGGCGGGTCTGACCAATGCCGACATCGACTGGCTGGTCCCGCATCAGGCCAATGCCCGCATCCTCGACGCCACCGCGCGCAAATTGAAGCTCTCGCCCGACCGGGTGGTGGTGACCGTTGACCGCCACGCCAACACGTCGGCCGCTTCGGTGCCACTGGCGCTCGACCTCGCCGTGCGCGACGGGCGGATCAAGCCGGGTGAACTGATCGTGCTGGAAGCGATGGGCGGCGGCTTCACCTGGGGCGCCTGCGTCATTCGCCTGTGACGTAACGGCAGGCAATGCTTGCATAATCGCCGCGAATCCGTCAGCCTCGCTTTCTGTCATCGGGGAGACGGGATATGAGCGGCATGGGCACTTTGACACGCGCGGATCTGGCGGAAAGCCTCAATCGCCATGTCGGCTTGTCGCGGGCGGAAGCCGCCGCGCTGGTCGAATCGATCCTCGACCATATGTCGGTTGCGCTGGAGCGCGGCGAGAATGTGAAGATTTCCAGCTTCGGCACCTTCGTCCTGCGCGACAAGACCCAGCGCATGGGCCGCAATCCCAAGACCGGCGTCGAAGTGCCGATCCAGCCGCGCCGGGTGTTGACGTTCCGCGCCAGCCAGACGATGCGCGATCGGGTCGCCTGACACCGCTGCCAGCAGCAAGGCTTTTTCTTCTTTCTCTGTCATTTGCGATGGTTGACCTGCGCCCGGCTATGGGTGCAACATCATTGTCATGAACAAGACGGAGGGGGCATTTTTGACCATCGGCGAACTGGCCGGTGAATTGGGTTTGGCCCAGCATATCTTGCGTTATTGGGAAACCCGCTTTCCTCAGTTGCGACCGCTGCAACGCGCGGGCAATCGGCGCTATTATCGCCCTGCCGACGTCGATCTTGCCCGTCGCATCCACCATCTGCTCAATGTCGAGGGTTTCACCGTCAAGGGCGCGCAAAAGGCGCTGGAAGAGGGCAATGGCGCTGCTCTTGCGGTTTCGCCGCAGCGGGCCGAAGAAGACTTGCTGACGCGCCTCGAAACCATCCGTGCCACACTGGCCCACGCGATCGCCTCATAGCGTCCGGGCGTAGATGAGGTCGCGGAACGGCGCGTCCCCGACCATGAAGGTCAATTCGCCGATTTCGCCAAAGCCATGCCGCGCATAGAAGCGCCGCGCCCGTTCATTTTGCGGATAGACCGCGAGCAGCAACCGGCGCGCTCCGCGCCGGCGTGCTTCCTCGACCACCAGCGCCATGATCCTATCGCCATGCCCGCCGCCCTGCCAGCCATGCAGCAGGTAGATGCGCTTCAACTCCACATCATGCGCCGGGTCGGTCGCGATCGGCAGGTCGGGCGGGGTGATCATCGCATAGCCCACCGCTGCGCCAAGCGGAGTTTCGCCGATCAGGAGGGTCTGCGTCGGATCGGCGAGGGCCGCTGCATAATAGGCTTCGCCATGCGCGGTGCGGATATGGGCGGTCAGCGCCGCGCCCGGATGATCATGGGCAAAGCTGGTGAGGAAAGTCGCCCCGCCCAGGATGGAAAGGGCAGGGGCGTCGCGCGCCTCCGCCCTGCGCCACGCGATCGGCGTCACCGCGACCCTGGCCCCAGCGCAGGATCGAGGTCGCGCGGCCGGGTGAAGCTGGTCAGCGTCGCGACATTCTCCTTCGCATCGCGCCAGCGGTCGATGGCCAGGTCCAGCACCGCGATGCTGGCGGTTGGGAATTTCGCTTCCACATCTTCGCGCAAGTCATTGCTGCCATCATCGGGGACGAGGTCGAGGATCAATTCCTCCAAGCCCGGATTATGCCCGGCCATCAACACGCTGTCGGCCTTGTCGGGCAGGTCGCGGACGACATCGAACAGGATGGGGGAGGAAGCGAGGTAGATGCGCCGGTCCCAATGCGCGTCGAGTATCTGGCCATAGCCGGTGAAGAAGACGTCCAGCGTTTCCACCACCCGGACGGCGGGGGAGGCGACCAGCATGTCGAACTGCATGGCGCGGCGCGCGGCGAACTGGCCCATCAGGATGGCAGCCTTTTCGCCACGACGGTTCAGCGGCCGGTCGAAATCCCGAGCCACCGGATCGTCCCAGTCCGACTTGGCGTGGCGCAACAGGGTCAGCCGTTTCATTCTGTCTCCTGGGGGGGCATGCCGGATTCGGCCCCCTGATGCCCCAAAGCGGCCGCTTCGCCAAGCGTTTCGGCTCGGGCGCTGGCGTTGACCGCCAGGATCGCTTCGTCCAGCGTCAGGCGGCGGATCGGCGTTCCGGGCGGAAAGGCGCTCAGCAACCGGCTGGGCATGGCGGCCGACAGGATGACGAAACTGCCCTTGTCCTCGGCCCGGCGGATGAGCCGCCCGAACGCCTGCGCCAGCCGCGCGCGGATCAGCCGATCGTCATAGGCATTGCCGCCGCCCGCCAGGCGCCGCGCCGCGTGCAGCACCGTGGGCTTGGACCAGGGCACCCCCTCCATCACCACCAGCCGCAACGAATGGCCCGGCACGTCCACGCCATCGCGCAAGGCATCTGTGCCGAGCAATGAGGCGCGCGGATCATCGCGGAAAATATCGACCAGGGTGCCGGTGTCGATCGGGTCGACATGCTGCGCGTAAAGCGGGAGGCCCGCCCGCGCCAGCCGGTCGGCAATGCGCGCATGAACGCCGCGCAGCCGCCGGATCGCGGTGAACAGGCCCAACGTGCCGCCGCCCGCTGCTTCGATCAATCGGCCATAGGCACCGGACAAGGCGGCGATGTCGCCCCGCTTGATATCGGTGACGATCAGGACTTCGGCGCGTCCCGGATAGTCGAAGGGGCTCGCCGCCTCGAACCGTTCCGCGCCATGGGGCAGGTGGACCGCGCCGCTGCGTCCCTCCGCATTGCTCCATTCGCCGCCGCCTTTCAGCGTCGCGCTGGTGACGATCACCCCTTGCGCAGGTTTCAATACGGCTTCGGCGAGTGGACGGCTGGGGTCGAGCCAGTGGCGGTGAATGCCGATGTCGAACTCGCGGCCCTCGATCCGGTCGACCGCCAGCCAGTCGACATAATCGGGATCAGCCGGGCCGCCGATCCGCGTCAGCAGCGCCAGCCAGGCCGCGATCAGGTCGCGCCGCCAGCCAAGCGAGGCCACCGCGCCCTCGATCCGCGCCCGTGCCGCGCTGTCCAGCCAATCGGGCGCATCTTCGATCACCGCTTCTAGTCGCCGTCCCAGCCGTACCAGCGGCTTGATCAGGGCGTCGAGCGCCAGCGCGGCTTCCTGCGCCGCCTCGACCAGAGCGCCATCCGGTTCGGCCAGTTCGGTTTCCATGCCATAGCCCGCGTCTGCTTCACCGGCATCGGCGGCTCGGGTATAGACGGTGGAACGCACCGCAGTCAGCAAGGCCTCCAACGCCCCGAACGGCTCACCCGCGACGACACGTTTCAGCCATTCGTCGGCAGGCAGCGCCTGCGCCGCGTCGATCGCCGCGCGGATCGCCTGTCCGCCTTCTTCGTCGTAGCTGGCAAGGTCGGAAAGGCGCGCCGCCAGTCCGCGCCGCCGCCCGCGTGATCCACCCTCCGGCCCCATGATCCAGCGGCGCAACTCGATCGCCTCCTGCCCCGACAGCGCGACCGAAAAGGTCGAATCGGCGGCATCGAACAGATGATGGCCCTCGTCGAAGATGATCCGCTGTGGTCGCTGGCCGGTTTCCCGCCCGCGCGCGGCGTTGATCATCACGAGCGCATGGTTGGCGATGACGATGTCGGCGTCCGCGCTTGCACGGCTCGACCGCTCGATGAAGCATTTGCGATAATGGGGGCAGCCCGCATAGATGCACTCCCCCCGCCGGTCGGTCAGCGCGGTCGATCCGTTGCGCCGGAACAGGGTCGGCAACCAGCCGGGCAGGTCGCCGCCGACCATGTCACCATCCTTGCTGAACGCGGCCCAGCGCGCGACCAGTTGCGCCAATATCGCCGCACGCCCGGTAAAGCCGCCTTGCAACGCGTCTTCCAGATTGAGCAGGCAGAGATAGTTTTCGCGCCCCTTGCGCACAACGACTCGTTTGGCAGCGATCATGGGGTCGGGAAAGAGCCGCAGTGATTCGCGATCGAGCTGGCGCTGTAGCGCCTTGGTATAGGTCGATACCCAGACCGTCCCCTGCGCTTGTCCGGCCCAGAGCGAAGCGGGCGCGAGATAGCCCAGCGTCTTGCCGATGCCCGTTCCGGCTTCCGCCAGCAGCATATTGGGCTGGTCGCGATGACGGCGCGGCAGGAAGGCGGCGCTGGCAGCGGCGGCATAGGCGCGCTGGCCGGGGCGCGGTTCGGCCCCCGCGCCGGTCAGCGCGTCGAGCCGGGCCAGCACTTGCCCTTCATCCAGTGCGATCGTGCGCGGGGCGGGGCGGGGCTGCGCTTCCTCCCATTCGGGCAATTTGGAAAAGAGCCAACGCTCCGCCTCCTTGGGCTTGGCGATGCGCGGGGCAACCAAAGGTGCCCAGGTCCAGCGCAGCCGGTGCAAGGATTGCGCCGTCGTCCAGCCGCCTTCGCGCTCGGTCCATTCGGTCGATCCCAGCCGGTCGAGCATCACCTGCGCCGCCTGTTGCAAAAGGCCGGGAATATCGCCTTCGCTCGCCGGAACCGACAGGTTTAACGCGGCCGCCAGCCCCTTGGGCGTGGGCACCAGAAAGCGGGCGGGATGAAGAAATGCCCATAATTCCAGCAGATCGAGGCCGTTTAACTCGGGATAGCCAAGCCGCTGCCCAGTCAGGGGGGCATTGAGCAGGAGCACCGGGGTTTCGGCCGCGCGGGCGATTGCCCGCCCTTTGGCCAGCCCTTGGGTGCGGCCGCCATCGCGTAACCAGATGCCGCCATGGCTGGCGTGAAGGGCGGGAAAGTCGGCGGGGTCGATCACAGACCCGGCTTAGGCGAACAGGAACAAAAGGAAAACCTGTTTCAGGCGGCTATCAGCCCGCGCGGCGGCCAAATCCGCCGCCTCCCACCGCCATGGCTCGCGGTCGTGGCTGAAAGGTGACGGGCGTGCGGCGTGCGGCCTTGGCCTTGGCGAGCTTGTCGAATAGCGGCCCCTCTGTAAGCTCGTAGGGAAAGCGGATGCCCATCCGGTCCTGCTCGGACCAGCGCACCGTGCCGAATACGCTATAACCATCCAGGTCGATCTGGCACTGCGATTTGGGCGGCAGCGTGCAACCCGTCACCTGCGCGCCACCTTCGCTCAGATCGACGATTACACCTTGTAGACTGTCGAGCACCGTCGTGACGACGATGGGAATCTCGACGGAGATGCGCTCACGGCTGCGCTGAACCTGCATATCGCCTCCAATCACCCCCATCCTTATCTCTAATCAGGGTTAATGAACGCTAAAGGCGACCAAAAGCTAACAGCCATTGTCAGCAAAAGCCGTTCCCTTTCGCAGTGCGGGACGGTAGAGGCCGGGCATGACCGTATCTGACACGCTCCGTACCGCTGCGCAAGCGGCCAAGGCCTGGCCCTATGAAGAAGCGCGCAAGCTGCTCAAACGCTATCCGCCCCATGGGCCGGACGGCGGCGTCCCGGCCAAGGGGCACATCCTGTTTGAAACCGGCTATGGTCCATCGGGCCTGCCGCATATCGGTACGTTCAACGAAGTGCTGCGCACCACGATGGTCCGCAATGCCTGGCATGCGCTGTCCGATGTCCCGACCCGCTTGATCGCGTTCAGCGACGATATGGACGGCCTGCGCAAGGTGCCTGACAATGTGCCCAACCAGGCGATGTTGACCGAACATCTTGGCAAGCCCCTGACGCAAGTGCCTGATCCGTTCGAAAAGTTCGAAAGTTTCGCGCATCACAATAATGCGATGCTGCGCGAGTTTCTGGACCGTTTCGGATTCGATTATGAATTCGTGTCCGCCACCGACCGCTATCAGGCGGGCGCGTTCGACGATGCGCTCAAGAATGTCCTGCGCCATTATCAGGCCATCATGGACATCATGTTGCCGACTCTGCGCAAGGAGCGGCAGGCG
>TARA_R110000787_G_scaffold9028_25_pt1 | contig 14249 bp, 8 predicted proteins | sample TARA_R110000787 | Tara Oceans TARA_R110000787 (sample SAMEA4397920) | marine metagenome | biome: Polar Biome; feature: [DCM] deep chlorophyll maximum layer (ENVO:01000326); material: water (ENVO:00002006), including particulate matter (ENVO:01000060) such as... | depth 35 m
TCGGTGAACGGCAACCAGCGCGGCACCGCATCAGGCGCGGACGCGTCGAAGCTGTAGGTCGCGATGCAGGTCTGATCGCCGAATTCGCCGCCGTCAGGGGTGTCGAAACGGGCGCGATACTTCACCCGGCCCGCGTTGACGTCGAAGTTGCTTTCCTGGAAGTTCGTGGCACCCGAATGGTCGAGCAGCACCTTGGCAATTGTGCCGGTCGCCGGGTTGCGCCACCATATTTCAGCGAACGCCGTCATGTCATAATAGCCAGTCGCGCTGACATCGGTCCATGTCTCACCCTGGTCCGTCGATGCACGCGTATAGGCGGTACTGAGTTGAAACAGCGCCAATGCGGCGGTCAGCGTATTATATGGACAAACCATATGGTGCGTCGTGCGGGTGACGCCTTGATCAAAAAACTCGAGCGCGCCAGCAATCTGCGCGACTTCGCCACCAGCCCATTCGATGACGGTGCTATGATCGAGGCGCAGCGACGCCACTATCGCGGCGAGCGTGACGTCCGGCCCGGTCTGCACATAGTCGTCCAGGCCGCCATGATAGGTGCCGCCATACACATTATCGATGTTGATCGCATATTCCTGGCTACCAACACCCGCATAGACGATTTCCTTATACTCCGTCGCAGGATCGCTTTCGACCGATGGCAGGGTGCGAAAGCCCCGGATGCGCCACCCCCCGAACGGCGCGCCCAGGCTACTGGCAGGGATTTGATCCCCTGGACTGCTGCCATTGCCGTAGATCAGGTGGAGCGCCACCGCGCCGAGCGTCGCATGCGGTGCCACCGCATAGGCTTCATAGGCGTCGACGGGGACGATGCGAATCGGCAAAGCTGCGATGGCAGAGCGTGTTCCGTCGAGGCTCAGCCCAATGGCAATGCGGGGCATCAGTCGAGCGCCAGCAGGTTGGTCGCGGTCGTGCCGGTGACCTTGATCATGATGGGCCGGAACGGCAGCACGGCACCTGCGGGCAGGTTTTTCCAAACCGCGTCGCTGCCATCTTCGGCCCGTGTCGCCAGATCGCCTGCGCCACCAATATAGATGGCACGCGGCAGAAAGGGCAGTGACTGGGAGTCGCTGGGGGTGATCGCGACCGCCCGTGTGGCGGGCGCAGATATGCCAGAGGCGAAATCGTCGAAGCGGTCTTCCATACACTGTCTCCCAAAAGCAGTAATTAACCATATTGGCACATTTCCAACATTTCAATTACTTTATTTGGCTAAAATATGGGCGATCGCGGCGCGAGCAAAAGCTTGATGCAGCGCACAATAAATGTCACCATCGGATCCTGGTTAATGGCTAAGGAATGCAGATGGCGGCTGTGGCGAAATATTCCGCATGGCTTACAGGGCCTGGCTATCGAGATCAGCGTCGGACCGGTTATGTGCCGCGCGGCTTGATCCGATGGGGGCTCATTTCGCTCCTGTTGATCGGTATCGCCGCAGCCTTGCTCGCTCTTGCTGGGCCTAATAGCGTGCTGCCGGATACAAGCTCTCCGGCGCCTCTTTCCACCGCGACAGGACCGACCACAGGGGAGACATATCGTTGGCAACCCGTGGCCATTGGTGCCGGCGGATTCATGGTCGGGCTCTCGTCGGACCGCGCAGGCAGCACATTCGTCGCGCGGACGGACGTCCATGGTGCCTATATCTGGCGTCCGGAACTGGACCAGTGGGTGCAGTTGGTGACCGAACCCGCGATGCCGCCCGCCTATCGCACGCCCGCCAGCATGTTCGGCGGGGTCGCTGGGATCGTCGTCGCGCCATCCGACGGTCAGCGGCTGTATATGGCGGTAAAAGGGACGGTCTTCCGTTCAGAAGATCAGGGCAAAATCTGGCAGGTGCCGGATACCGGGCCTTTTCCCGTTCGGTTCGGCGCAAAAAAGAAATTCCTTCGATCCGACCCTGTCCTGGCCGTAAGCCCCGACAATCCCGACATCGTCTATTTCGGGACCGCGCATGACGGCGTACTCCAGTCAACCGATGGTGGTCGCAACTGGGCCAAGGTGGACGGTCTGCCTGCAACCGGCGGCATGGGGGGGCGCGCGGATGCAGATGTCCGTCCCGCCTTGATCTGGTTCGCGCCAGCCGAGGGAGGCATAAGGGCCATCTGGATCCTGGTCCAGGGCGTCGGCATGTTTGTGTCGGAACAAGAGGCTGGCGGGTTCACGCCTTTGCGCGGGCAAGGTGCGGCGGCGCCCCGCATGCTAAGCAGTGGCGCATTTACATCCGATGGACGCTTTTTCGGCACCGACCCGGATGGCAAGACGATCTGGCGCTATCAGCAGGGTGAATGGACCAATCTGGCCGCTGACGGCGTGATCGATGACGGCAGTTACCAAACGGTGGCAGTGAGTCCGCATAACGACCAGCTACTGGCGTTTGAACATAATGGGTCGGCATTGCGATCGATAGATGGCGGCGCAAGCTGGTCAACGCTGCGGAAGACCGTGCAGGTTGGCGAAAAAGATCCGCCCTGGCTGCGCATTGCGGACCAGAATTTTTTTGCAACGTCGCAGGTGATGTTCGATCCGATCGTAAGGGACCGTCTTTGGGTGACGGCTGGCGTCGGCTTGTTCCGCGCCGATGTCCCGCCCGATGCGCGTTCCATCGACTGGGTCAGCCGAAGCCGGGGCATAGAAGAACTCGTCGCCAATGACGTGGTGCAGTCGCCTGGCCGCGCGCCGCTATTTGCCGCCTGGGATTTTGGCATTCATGTCAAAGCCGACCTGGATGTGTTTTCAAGTGGCTTTGGGCCGAAGGAGCAGATGATCATAGCGGCTCAGCAGCTTGCACTGACGCCCGCCGATCCGAATTTCGTTGCCACCAACGCATCGGACACGAGCGGGTGCTGCCCAAAAGCCGCCGTGCTGGCTGGGTATAGCGAGGATGCTGGACGCACCTGGCAGCGTTTTGGCAGCCTGCCGCATCCTCCGGGCACGAAAAAGGACGACCCCTGGCGCATGGCCTGGGGCATGATCGCCGTGTCGTCTGGCAATCCAGACAATATCATCTGGGCACCTTCGCTCAACCGCGCGCCATTTTACACGCGTGATCGCGGTCGCAATTGGACGCTTATCCACTTTCCGGGCGAAAAGCCGCCATTCACAGGGTCTCATGTCAAGAAGCACCTGCAGCGGAAAGTCCTGGTCGCCGACCCAGTCAAAGATGGCACCTTCTATCTGGTCCATAGCGGCAATCCCGACAACAGGCAGTTGATGGGCCTGTGGCGAACGCAGGATGGAGGAAGCAGTTGGACGCGACTGTTCCAGGGCGAAATTGCCCCCAAAAGCGAAAATGCCGCAAAGTTGCGCGCGATGCCTGGCCGCTCGGGCGACCTGTTCTTTACCTCGGCGGTCGAAGGCACCCATGATTCGCGGTTACGGCGAAGTACCGATGGTGGCGTGACGTGGCAGATCATCCCCGGGGTCGATCAGGTCAGCGACGTCACGTTCGGGAAGGCTGCGTCCGGCAATACCGTGCCGACAATTTACCTCGCAGGGTTCGTGCATGGCAAATATGGCATCTGGCGTTCGGTCGATAACGCGCAAAGCTGGTCCCGGCTCGCCGTTTTCCCGATCGGGCGGCTCGACCGCGTGGTCGTACTCGGTGCCGATCCCGACATTTTCGGACGGTTATATATCGGTTGGCAGGGGTCGGGTTGGACCTATGGCGCGCCAGCCGCTTGCCAGGCTCGACCGGTTCGTCCATTCGACATAGCGCAATGCTACAAGGTCGATCGGCCCTGATCCGTGCTTGCGCACGGAGCGGACGGCAGCAGAACGGTAAAGGGGCGATCGATGGAGTGGCTTAATGTCGTCGCCGGGCTGTTGGTCGGCATCATTGTAGGCATTACGGGTGTCGGCGGCGGATCGCTGATGTCGCCGCTGCTCATTCTGCTTTTCGGCGTCGCTCCGGCGACGGCGATCGGCACGGATCTTTGGTTCGCGGCCATCACGAAAAGCGTTGGTGGCTATATTCACCACCGCCATGCCAGCGTCGATCTGGGGGTTGTGCGCCTTCTGGCCATAGGCAGCATACCTGCCGCGATCCTGGTCGGGCTTTGGCTCGGCTATTCCGAAGGCGGACGTTTCACCTCGCAAACCCTGGCCACCGCGCTTGGCAGCGTCCTCGTGCTGACCGCCGTGACCACCCTGTTCCGCGCGCAAATCGCCAAGCATGTGCGAACCTTGGCAATACGCTCCAATCCGCGCTTCTTGGCGTTCAAGACGATTGCGACCGTGTTTGCTGGTGCAATACTCGGCACCATGGTGACGCTGACCTCGGTGGGCGCAGGCGCGCTGGGCGCGACGATATTGATGATCCTCTATCCCCGCCGGCTTTCGCTGCGGCGACTGGTCGGGACCGACATCGCCCATGCCGTCCCGATTGCCTTTGTTGGCGGCATCGTTCACGCGGTAGTCGGAACCGTCGATCTCGAACTGCTGGCAATGCTCCTTCTCGGCTCCTTGCCCGGCATCATCATCGGGTCGAAAGTGGCCGCCTTGATGAATGAAAAGATCGTTCAGACGATCCTGGCTGTCGTGCTGCTGATCGCCGGAATGAAATTGCTGCTGTGAATGTCAACTCAACGGCAAAAGGCTGACAAGTTCGGCCACAATTTGTGCACTGCGGAAGATTACTTTACCTCAGCTAGTGTAGGCGGTAACAGGCTTTTACCCATGAGGAGCGACCAGACCAGTGGCAGCGCGAAAATATCTCGATCTCAAATGTTTGAATCCTGGCTTCGTTCTGCGCCGGTTGGCGCGACTATCCACATTTGACGCCAATGAATTCAATCTTGCCGTCGCGCCAGAGGTGCTTGCGCAATTGCACACAGTGTCGCTCTCGGCCCAGAGTGACTTTTCTGGTCGGGAACTGCTCTTCGTTTTCGGCCTGATGCCCCGCAGCGGCACCAACTTCCTGTTCGAGATGCTGCTGCGCATTCCAGGCGTCGAACGCACGCGCATCGCTTTCGATGAACTGCCCATCCTGGTCCGTCCGCAGGCATTCGAACATGTCAGCACGATGATCCGCGCCTATCATCCGCCCAGCGCGGACGCCTTTGCACCCCTGAGCTGGTTGGCATTTTCTGCGGCTGGGCTGCGCAATCACCTGCTCAACCTGGCGCCGGATGGATCGTTGACGCTCATCAAGGAGCCGCATCCCAATAATCTGAGCCTGTTTCCCTCGATATTCCCGAAGGATCGGGCTTTGGTCATCTTGCGCGACGGGCGTTATGTCGTGGACAGTTTCGCCCGCAGCTTCGCGCGCAGCCGTTTGAGCCGCAGCTTCACGGAGATTTGCGAGGAATATCGCGCATCGGCGGAAACCGTCGCGGACTTTCTGGAGAGCGACCACGCCAATGTGAAGGTCGTGCGGTATGAGCAGGCCAACCGGGAACGTGCGGCGACGATCGAGGATATTTTCAACTGGCTCTATCGCCCGATAGACAGGACCGCGCTCGCCGCGCTGGAGGCGCTTCCCATCTATGGTTCCTCCGTGAAATCGGTTGCCAACAGCGGCGCAGTCGACTGGACGCCGGTACAAGCCGATGCCTCTTTCGATCCGTCCAGTCGCAAACTGGGATGGAGTGCCGGCCAGACCCGGACATTTGACCGCATCGCCGGCGCCGTCAATCGCAGACTAGGTTATGAATAACCATGGCCAAGCAGTTGGCATTGACTGATTTGTCGGCTGGGCGGGGCGCGAATATGCCCGGTCGCGGTCAGCTTGAGCGGGGGCCGGTCGGCGCGGGCGGTCGCCTTGGTCGTGCGGACAGGCGGAAATTGTGGCTTCCCTATGTTGCCGCCGGCGTTTTCCTCGGCCTCATCATCTTCGGCTTCCTCATCTTCACCTATCCGGTCGGCGCGCAGGGAAAGGGACGGGGCAGTCCCCTGTACCAGATTGCGCTTCTATCATCCTTCGCATTGACGGTGCTGGCGCTACGGCCTTGGGTCGATTTCAGGCGTCTGTTCGTACTGCCGCTTGGGCTGGTGCTGGCGCTTGGCTGGTGTTGGCTCAGCGTCAGTTGGGCGATTTCTCCTGCCGATTCCATTCGACGGGTGGCGCAGGCGACATTGGTCCCACTGAGCACCTTCTACATCGTCAAAAGCCTTGGCTATGAGCGGTTCATGACCATGCTTCGCTGGTCATTGGTCGGTGCATTGTCGTTATGCTATCTGGCGGTCTTTCTCATTCCCGAAATCGGTATTCAGCATGCGGTCGTTCTGACCGACGCGGGAAATGAAGGAACCTGGCGCGGGATCATGCAGGATAAGAATACGGCCGGATCGCTTTGCGCCGTGACCATCATCATTCTCCTTTTCGACGCAGGCACGCTTAAGCGCGCCCTGCGCGCCATTCTTATCGTGGCGACGGCTATCTTCCTGTTCAAATCCGGGTCCAAAACCGCCATGGGGATCGTGTTGCTCACGGCACCAATTGGCGCGATGGTGAAGATCTATAATCCGAAATACCGGATTTATCTGCTCCCGCTGGCGGCGGTGGCGGCGATCGCCATCATGCTCGGTCATGATTTGGTCACAGCGCCGTTCCGCAATGCTATCTATGAACCGCTATCGTTTACCGGTCGCGGCATGATATGGGCCGGGCTGTGGGGCTATATTCAGGACCATTGGGTATTGGGCTCGGGCTTTGGGTCGTTCTGGTCGATCCAATCCGTCAGCCCGATCACGCAATATTCGGAATATGAATGGGTACGCAAAGGGGTGTTCGTCGGGCATAACGGCTATCTCGACCTGTGGGCGACGATAGGATTGCCCGGCCTCATTCTCGCCGTGCTGGCGGTTCTTGTGTGGCCGCTCATCAAGGTGATGATTTCGAAGAATCTTTCGCGAGGACGTGCAGCCTTGATCGTCGGGCTGATCATCTTCTGCGCAGGCGACAATCTGACGGAGTCGACCCTCTTGAACGGCGATTCTTTCCTGAACGTCGTCTTGATGTTTGCGCTGGCCATGCTGCATCTGAAGACGTCCATCGTACCGCCGATCGTTGATGAGCGTCGGCTTGCCGCTACTTCATCGTAACGATCGACCGCCTAGCTGCTCATCGTAAGTTCGCTCATAAGCGCAAATTACTTTCCTATGACCGGCATGCTGAGCAACTTGGGCAGGCGCAGAGCCACCAAATGCATGATCACCGGTGCGGCAAGGCCGACCGTCAACCCCGCAACGAACAGCAACGGCGTGCTTTGGACCCCCAGTTTCCAAAGCAACATGCGGGTCGCAGCGCTCGCCGCCGGGTGCCAAAGATAGATAGTGAACGAATACGCCGCCAGCAATTCCAGACCTGCTATTCTTGGCACATAGAGTAGCAGCAGAATGACGGCGCTGCCGCCACCCAGCCAGGTGACCAGCCCGGCTTCATCGAGTCCCACGGCTTCGGGCTGACCCAACGGAACCGATGCAACGGAACCGATCAACAATATCAGCGCGATCAGGCGGGTTATCGGGCTCTTCATCCAGTCGGACCGCCGCTGGATGACGATGCCGAACAGGAAGAAAGGCAGGAGCAGGACGCCCGTCTTGACGTAGGGAATGACGTCCACCGGAATGAGCCGGTAGATCACCATGAAGGCCGCGATGAGAATGACCCACAGCCTGACTTTCGGGCGGAGAAACTGGTCGAGGAGAGCGACACAGGCAAACATGAGCAGGATGGAGTAGATGTACCATAAATGCTCGTAACCATGCACATATGTCGCGACTAGACCGCGTCCTGGTTCGTTCAGCACGAAATTTTTGACCGACCAGAAAAACGCCGTCGCAAAGAGGAGCGGTATCGCCAGTTGTTTCAGCTTCGTGCGCATATAGGGCCAAAAACCGTCGCGGGTGGCGGGCATGGCACCGTAGATATAACCCGACATGGCGGTAAAAAGGGGCAGTCGCACCACCTCCAACGCATCCATCACGCCATGCCAGAGCGAAGGACGCGGTATTTCCAGCCCTTGTTCGCCACGTGCGCCGACGACGTGGAGCGCGACGATGAGAATGCAGGCCAGACCACGAACGGCGTCCAGGTTCGACGGCCTATAGCCTATCTTCCGCTTGCCCTCGGTGGCTGTCGATCGCTCGGCGGTCAGGCTGCTCAGGGCGCCGATCGACATATGGCGCCAGTCTTCGGGGAGCGGGGCGAAATGCGCCTCCAGCTCTCTTTCCAGTTTCGCGGCTTGTGCGTCATCAGCGCCAAGCGATTCGAAGCTGGCACCAGCGTCCCTGGCGTCGTCGCCAAAGGCCGCTACGAAAATATCCTCGACGTCTCGGCGAGAGCCTTCTGCGGCGGCAGCCCCCAATGCGTTGATCGACAGAGCATCCCAGTCGTCCGGCAGATTGGGGATATGCCGTTCCAGCTGGAGCATCATGTCGATATAGCTCAGGGAGTCGCCCTCAAGCCTTTGGTAGCTGACAGTGCGGTCCCGGGCGACATCGCCGAATTTCGCCAGGAAAATGGCTGCAATCGCTTCGGCCGCATCTACCGGGGGCGCGCCATCTGCGCCGTTTGCGTCCCGCGGATCAGCGTCTTTCGCCTCTTCTTGTGCGGCGATTAAAGAGGCGACTAGTCTGGCGACGGCACTCGTATCGGTCTTGCCGCTTTCGCGCCGCGGAATATCGGCAACGGCATGAACATGCAGCACGCTTGACGGCACACCGAGCCACCGCCCGAGATCCGCCCGCACGGCGTTCACGTCAACGCTATCTTCGCCTGCGATCAGTACCCAGAGCGACTCCTGGGGGCCGGCCGAGCAGGCGACCGAAAGGCCTTGCCCTTCCAGCCGCGCCTCGACCTCTTCCATACTGATGCGCAGGCCGAACGGCTTGATGAAGCGGCTGCGCCGTCCCACGATGCGGTAGAGCCCCTCCGGCGTGCGCAATGCCATATCGCCCGTGTGGAGGCTTTGATATGTGGGCGGCTCTGCCAGATCCTTGATCTTCGTGGCATAGCCCATCATGACGTTGGGGCCTTCGTAGATCAGCTCACCCGTTTCGCCTGGTGCCAAAATCTCATTGCCTGCATCGTCCAGCAGCCGAAAACGGCCCTGGGGGATGGCATGGCCGATGCAATCCGGATGCGTTTGCGCCAATTCCGGTGGCAGATAGGCCATGCGCGGTGCGGCTTCGGTCTGGCCATACATGACGAAGAACTGCCAATTGCCCTTGGCGGCGCGCGCCGCCCAACTTGCCACGCGCTCTGGTGCCAGCTTGCCGCCCGCTTGGGTCGCATAGCGCAAGGTCGGCAATGCCGCTTCGCGCATGGGGCTTTTGTCCAGGAGTTCGTAAGTGTGCGGCACCCCGGCAAACCCCGTGCAATTGGCCGCTGCGAAAGCGGACCAGAATTCCGGGTCCAATACCGTCCGATCAGTGAGCAGCAATGCGCCCCCCGCGGCCAGATGGGAGTTCAGAATGGAAAGCCCGTAGGAATAATGCAGCGGCAAATTGGTCGGCGCACGGTCTTTTGATCCCAGCCCGAGATATTCGACGATCGCGTCCGCATTGGAATCAAGATTTGCGTAGGAAAGCCGCACGCTCTTGGCCGCGCCGGTCGATCCGGAAGTGGAGAGCAAAAGCGCCAGGTCATCGTGCAAAGCCAGGTGTGCCGCCGTCGGATCGACATCCAACACGTCGCTGACGGAATCATAGCGATAGAGGCACGGAAAAGGCCGTGGTCCTGTCGATTCGAACAGCACCGGACATTTGGCACGCAGTGCCCCGACATAGGCCGCAATACATTCCACCGTGTTTGCGGCGCGCAATGCGAACAAGCCCCGGCCATGGTTTAGTCGCTCAGCAAAGATCGCGGCCCGAGCGTCTAGGTCGAGATAGGAGATTGTCGTACCATCCTCGCCGATCAAGGCGGGGGCATCACCCAGATACTGAAAATGCTCGCTGTCGAAGAACATCTTGCCTCCAATCTGGCTCATTGTTTGGGCATCAACGGGGATAGGGCAGGGCGCTCCGAATGAGGTGAGAACCAGTCGATTGGGTGAATGCTTAACCGTCCCGACCTATATGTCGGACATTATTAACAGGCAACTATGATCTAACCCACTCTATGCATTTGGCCGATAACCGCTAAGCGCGCCCATTGTAAAGGCGAGAACTGGGCAGGGAAGCCGCTTAGGGCAACAATGCTGTAAAACGATAGAATCCAAGGGCAGTTCGCCAACTGCTGCTCGGCAGGTGCGTTTACTTCCTTCTTTAGGTCACCTATGCATTCGAATATCCACTGGACAATGCGCAGGGGCGAGAAAAGGCAAGCGGGTCCGCGAAAGACGCCTCGGTAACCGGATCGTAAGGCAGGTGCGTCTAAGTGTAGATGTCACCGATTAGCCAATTCGAAGGAGCAATCTCCATTTCCAAATATGCTTCAACGATGAATGGAGATCGTTCAGGGCAAGATACTAAGCCCGCCAAGAGGCAGCATCGCAATGTTCTGCCCGGTGTCCAATATTTACGGGGTTGGGCTGCTCTGTTCGTCGTCATCGCTCACATGAACGGCATGATGCTGAAGGAGCGGTATTTCGGCGTCAGTCCGATGGAAGTGGAAGCGATCGGCGCTTTTGGCGTGGCCGTTTTCTTTTGCATTAGCGGTTTCATCATCGCTTTGGTTTCACTGGATCGAGACCTCAAGCCGAAGATCAGCATCGCCAATTACACGCGCCGCCGGATCGAGCGTATCATCCCGTTTCTGTGGGTTTGCGTCTTGGGATATGCCGTGTTGCACAGTATGTTTGGCGAATTCGAACTGGCACCTATGCTGCGGGCGCTCTTCATTTGGCCTGTTGGTGAAATGCGGCCAAATGTGGTGTGGTCGCTCCGTCACGAATTTCTATTCTATGTGCTGTTTGCCGCAACGATGCTGGGGAAGAGAAGGCTTATCTGGCCGCTGGTAGTCTGGTGTCTGGTGCCATTGATCGCATCGCCCTTTTATCACGGGGTCGCCGACGCCCTTGGTGGACCTCAATCGACTTGGTCCCAGTTGTATTTCGTGGTGCTTTGCGGAAGCAACTCGGGTGCGAATGTGCAGTTCGGGGCCGGATTGCTGATTGCCATCGCCTATCTGAAAGGGGGGCGGTTCATGAATCCTTCGCTCCGCCATGGCCCGTTGCTCTGTCTACTGGCATTCATCCTCGGTGGGGCGTTCATCCAGTGGACCAATTTGGAACCTGTAACCTGGCGACCATTCCTATGGACGCCAGTGGCGGCCTGTATTTTGCTGATCGGCGTCTTAATCGCTCCGCCCACAGGCCCCCTTCATCGGCTCGGCCTGATCCTGGGCAATGCATCCTTCGCCATCTACCTGGTCCATAACCCGGTACTCTTGGCAATATTGGAGGCGACCCGGTTCGTGCCATCGCTGCCACCATTCCCGGCGTTGGTCGGCGCGGTGATCGTTACCGCGGCCGCCGGGGTGGCTGCGCACAAGTTGGTCGAGGTTCCGCTTCTCAACCTGTTTCACCCCAAGCGGACTCCGGTGGCTGCCATGTCGTCGTCCGACAAGGACTGATCGACGAACCGGGCGGCGAGAGACTGGCGCGAAACGCTACCGAAAGGACATATTAAAATCCGGTGCACAAGACTTGCTGCGCCGCAACAATGCAGGCATAAGGCGGCGTGCATTTGTTTGGCTACATTGGTCCGGGCGAATATCCATCAGGTCAAATTATCGGATGAATAGGCTGTGCATAACTTCGGTGATTTGGCGAATAGGCAGGACGGTGCGGCGGGACCAAATCCTGGCAACCGCATGATGACGTCTCGGCAGATGTGGTTGCTGGTCGCGATCATCACTGTCGCGGGCGCTATTCTGCGCTTCCTGGGCCTCGATTGGCAGTCTTTGTGGCTTGATGAAGCGTCTTCGCTTCGCAACGCGCATGCCTTTGGCAGAGAGGGTATTCAGGGGCTCGCTCATGTAGATCAGATCGCCCCTTTGCATTCCGTCGTGTTGTGGCTGTCCACCAGCCTTGGCGGGGATACCGAGTTCGCGATTCGTTTGCCCTCCGTCATTGCCGGCATCCTTTCCATCCCGCTCACCTTCATCGTTGCAAAGCGTATGTTCGGTTCCCGCAGTGCAGCACTGGTCAGTGCCGCGCTCGTCGCGCTGTCGCCCTTTGCGATCTGGTTTTCGCAGGAGGGGCGCATGTACGCGCTGCTCCTGCTCGCAGGCCTCGCTTATATCGCGCTGGTTTGGCCCATCGTCGAGCGGCCGCTCAAGATGTCCGAACTGGTGCTGCTTACCTTATGCACCACGCTTGGCCTTGGCATGCACCATTATATGGCGCTGCTCATGCTGTCGTTCGGGCTGTTCCTGCTGATTAAGGACCGCACGATCACCAAACGCGCATGGGCCTGGGGCTTCACCCAGATTGTCGCGTCTCTGATCTTTTCCTATTGGATGCTGCTTACGATCCACACGCTGGATAATCCGGCGGGCAATGCCAAGCCGGGTTTCCTCTTTTGGGTTCCCTACGCCTATTATTCGTTCGTGGCTGGTTTCTCGTTCGGGCCGTCAACCCAGGAACTGGCATCGGCCGGCAGAAATCTCGTCAACATTGTGCTTACCCACGCAATCCCGGTCCTGTTATTGGCAGTGGCGACGATGACTCTGATCGCGTTCGGTGTTGCGAAGGCGTTGCGTTCGCGGGACAAATCCGCCGCGCTCTGGCTGGCGATTTGGCTCGTGGGACCGGTGCTTCTGTCGGTAATCGCCACCTTCATATCCAACGTGCAGTTCAACGTGCGGTACGTCATCATATCGTTTCCTCCGCTCATGATCCTGCTCGCCCTTGGCATCGCCACGCTACCCTGGTCCAGCCTTCGACGCAGTAGGTCTGATGCACAGGCTTCGCTCGACCCGGTCAAGCCTGGAACGGCAAGTTTGGCCGGGATGGCGGCGACGGTCGTGCTGACGGCCTGTCTCTCGATCGCGACGATTAACCTGTACACCGTGCCGGGCTATGCGAAGACGGACTCGCGCTCGCTGGCGCGCTTCCTTCGCACCATGCCGCCCAATGCCCTGCTTGCCACGGACAATAACCGGGTCATCAAAATGTTGAAACATTATGGTGGGCCGCTGCCTGAGCTAAAGTTGCAAGTCGACTACAGGACCGAGGATATGTCGCCCGAACGCGTAGTGGCCAATATGCGCCGCTTGCCCGCAAATGCCGGCGATGAAATCTGGCTGATCGAATATCGGTCGTGGGAAGCTGACCCCAATCATCTTCTCCGCGCAGAACTCGACCGGGATTCAAAGCCATTGGCCGTTCACACCTGGCCTGGCGTCACCGTGCGCCGCTATCGTCCCACATGGATAGGCGGATCGGCGTGGCGCGAAGCCCGCCCGTCTCTCGTCCCTGTCAATCAATCCTGAAGGAGCGGCCGATGCCCGAAGCGACTGCCCAGTTGAACGCCGTTCCCCTCATGTCGCCAAGTGTCGGCAGGGGGGCCGAACTTGCTGTTGTCGTCCCCACCTTCAACGAACGCGATAATGTCCGCGCCATTACACAAGCGCTGGAAACCGCGCTGGAAGGCATCCGGTTCGAGATCGTTTTCGTTGATGACGATTCGGGGGACGGCACGCGGGACGTCATGGCGGAACTCGCCGAAGCGAAGAACAATATTCGCGTGATCCACAGGATCGGACGCCGGGGCCTGTCGACGGCCGTTACCGAGGGCATGTTGAGCACGACCGCGCCCTATATCGCCGTGATCGATGCCGACCTGCAACATGATGAGACCGCGCTGCGGCCGATGCTCGAACTGTTGCGCGCCGATGAGGCTGATCTGGTCGTCGGCTCACGCTACACTGAAGGCGGCGGGGTCGGCAGTTGGGATGCGAGCCGCGTCCGCGTTAGCTCGACGGCTACCAAATTGGCGAGGCTGATCACCTCGACCGACATTACCGACCCCATGAGCGGTTTCTTCGCCATCACACGTCAGGCATTCAACAATTCCGTCCGCGAGCTTTCGGGGCAGGGGTATAAAATCCTGCTCGACATCGTCGCTTCGGCCCCAGCGCCCATGCGCATTCGCGAAGTGCCCTATCAGTTCCGGAATCGTCAGGCTGGCGAGAGCAAACTGGATGCCCTGATCATCTGGGAATATCTACTCCTGCTGGTGGATAAGCTGGTGGGGCATATCGTCCCGGCGCGGTTCCTGTCGTTCATGTTCATCGGCGGCCTGGGCGTCTTCGTCCACATGGCGGTTCTAAGCACCTTGGTGGC
>TARA_R110000787_G_scaffold132412_2_pt1 | contig 14243 bp, 12 predicted proteins | sample TARA_R110000787 | Tara Oceans TARA_R110000787 (sample SAMEA4397920) | marine metagenome | biome: Polar Biome; feature: [DCM] deep chlorophyll maximum layer (ENVO:01000326); material: water (ENVO:00002006), including particulate matter (ENVO:01000060) such as... | depth 35 m
CCTGTTGTTGGCTTCTTTAATGGTCAGCCCAGTATTTGCTGAAGAAATGAAAATCGGCGTAGTTAATGCCAGTGTTGTATTAGATCAATCGCCACAAAAAGAACGTGCTTTAGCCCGATTGGAAAAAGAATTTTCAACTCGTAGCAAGTCACTCGAAAACAAACACAAAGAATTACGTGCAGCGCAGGATAAATTAAATCGTGATGCAGCCGTGCTTAGTAATGAAGATCGTCAAGTTCAAGAACGTAAGATCATCAATGACCAACGTGAACTGAAGCGTCTGCAAGACGAATACAGTGAAGACTTATCTATTCGCCGTAATGAAGAATTACGCAAATTAGAAGAAGAAATTGCAGAAACGATTGTTGAACTTGCTAAAAAAGAAGCTTATGACTTGGTACTTTACCAAGGTGTTATTTTTGCCAGTGAAAAAGCAGATTTAACTGCTAAGGTGCTGGAAAGACTGAAAACGAAATAAGAGTCTGGATGTGGTCTGGACGTTAGAAAAAATTGCATCTGAAATTGATGCGAAGCTTGTTGGTGAAGCAAAAAAAGTTATAACAGGTGTTGGTACATTGCATAATGCTACTGATACCGATATCAGTTTTTTAGCTAATCCTAAGTACCGTCAGTATCTTAAGTCTACTTCAGCAGGTTGTGTGATTGTTACACCTGCTGATTTAGCTGAAGTTAACACTAATGCTTTAGTCATTGAAGATACCTATGTTGCTTATGCCAAAGTGGCTTCGTTGCTTTATCCTGAAGAAAAACCCGAGACTGGAGTTCATCCAAGTGCTGTAATTGGTGACAATTGCAGCATTGCTGATTCTGCAAGAATTGCTGGCCAGGTGTTTATAGGCTCTAATGTCCAGATTGGAGAAAACGCTATTATTGGTCCTGGCTGCATCATTGAAAATGATGTCGTTATAAAGGCTAATAGTATGCTTGTTGCAAACGTCACTTTGTGTCGCAAAGTAATAATCGGCGAGCACGTTCGGATCCATCCTGGTGTTGTAATCGGCGCAGATGGTTTTGGTATTGCTAACAATAACGGCCAATGGTTGAAGATTCCACAAGTGGGTAAGGTCATCATTGGTAACGATGTAGAAATCGGTGCTAATACAACCATCGATCGGGGCGCGATTGATGACACCATCATCAGTGATGGCGTCAAACTAGATAATCAAATTCAAATTGGTCATAACGTTTTCATCGGCGAACATACAGTTATCGCTGGTTGTGTCGGTATTTCTGGTAGTACTCGAATTGGTTCCCATTGTGCTATAGGTGGTGGTACTGGTATTGCTGGCCATATTGAAATCACTGACGGCGTTCAACTCACCGGGATGAGTATGGTGACTAAGTCAATTATGACTGCAGGAAGTTATTCTTCCGGAATACCTGTAGAGCCCACCAGAGAATGGCATAGGAATGTGGTTCGCTACAGACAGCTTGATAAATTAAACGACAAAATAAAACAATTGGAAGCCAAGTTGGAACAGTGAGTTTTCACAGACTTATTACATACTTAGCTTTACCGTAACAGGGTCTCAACGTAAGATTATTGTACGCAAAAAATATAAATCCTAAAGGATAAAAAGATTGAACACCATTGACATACATGAAATTCAACGCTTGCTGCCACATCGATACCCATTCCTGTTGATTGACAGGGTGATTGAATTTACACCAGGTGAACATCTCGTTGGTATTAAAAATGTCAGTTTCAATGAACCTCACTTTACAGGCCACTTTCCACAGCGCGTGATTATGCCAGGAGTACTCATTCTTGAAGCTTTAGCCCAGGCGACAGGTTTATTAGCATTTAAGACAGCCGCTCAAATTCGCTCTGATGAAGCATTGTATTATCTGGCTGGCATTGACAACGCCCGCTTTAAAAAACCTGTAGAACCAGGCGATCAACTACGTCTTGAAGTTAAGCTAATTAAGAATAAACGTAATTTATGGAAATTTTACGGTCAGGCTACTGTTGACGGCGAGATCGTTGTCAGCGCTGACATTATGTGTGTTAACCAAGAAATGCCTTCGTGATTCATCAAACTGCCTTAATTGACCCAAGTGCTAAAATTGCCGATGACGTCATTATCGGTGCTTACAGTATTGTTGGAGCGAATGTAGAAATCGCTTCCGGCACTGAAATTTCGTCACATGTAGTGATCAATGGTCCAACCAAAATAGGTCTGAATAACCGTATATTTCAGTTTTCATCTATTGGCGAAGAGCCCCAGGATAAGAAATATCATGGCGAACCTACCTTGTTGGAAATTGGTGATAACAACCTGATCCGTGAATCCGTAACGATTAATCGAGGCACAGTTCAAGGTGGGGGCATCACCAAGGTTGGTAGTAATAATTGGATCATGGCTTATGTCCATATTGCCCATGATTGCATTATTGGAGACGACAATATTTTTGCTAATAACGCTTCGTTGGCAGGACATGTGATTGTCGATCAACATGTGATTTTGGGTGGCTTCACATTAGTCAGCCAGTTTAATCATCTTGGTTCACATTGTTTTAGCGCAATGGGAAGTGTGATTTCGCGTAATGTACCGCCTTATGTACTGGTATCTGGTCATATGGCTGAGCCAGTGGGGATTAATGTTGAAGGCTTGCGCAGACGAGCATTTACCGATACCCAGATTAGAAACATTCGCCAGGCTTATAAAGTAGTTTATCGTTCGGGTTTACGCATGGAACAGGCAAGAGAACGCTTAAACGATATTCAGCAAGAAGCAAAAGAATTGGATATATTCATTGAGTTTTTGGATAAACAACAAGGTGGAATCATCCGGTAGTTTTCCACCGGATGATTTTTACTCGACAACTTAATCTAATCGTTAGCAGGAGTTGAGCTGATTTTATGGATGCTCAAGTCAGCACCATTAAATTCTTCTTCCTCAGTTAATCTTAAGCCCATAATGGCTTTCAAACCCCCATATACGATAAGACCTCCTACAAAGGCAATACTGACACCAATGGCCGTCCCGATGAACTGAGATGCCAGACTTACGCCTCCCATACCACCCAGTGCTACCTGACCAAAAATTCCCGCTGCAATTGCGCCCCACACACCACACAGACCATGCAAAGGCCAGACCCCTAATACATCGTCAATTTTCCATTTGTTCTGTGCTAGGGTGAACGTAATAACAAATAAACCACCAGCAAGTGCGCCTGTAATCAACGCACCAAGTGGGTGCATTATGTCTGAGCCAGCACAGATTGCTACCAAACCTGCTAATGGTCCGTTATGAACAAATCCTGGGTCATTCCGGCCAATCAAACAAGCCGCTAATGTCCCACCAACCATCGCCATCAAAGAGTTGATCGCAACTAAACCACTAATGCCTTCAATTTGTTGTGCAGACATCACATTAAAGCCAAACCAACCGACAGTTAGAATCCACGCACCCAATGCTAAAAAAGGAATATTAGAGGGAGGATGAGCATAGATTTCGCCTTGTTTTCCATAACGACCCTGTCTTGGCCCCAATAACAATACTGCGGCTAATGCTATCCAGCCACCGACAGCATGAACCACCACCGAGCCAGCAAAGTCATGGAAACCTGCACCATATTGATTTTCCAACCACGCTTGAATTCCAAATAAACCATTCCAGCTTATGCCTTCGAAAAGCGGATAAACAAAACCGGCAATTAAAAAAGTCGCAATTAATTGAGGGTTAAACTTTGCACGTTCGGCTATACCACCGGAAACAATGGCAGGAATAGCGGCTGCAAAAGTGAGTAAGAAGAAAAACTTCACTAAAGCATAGCCATTATTTTCAGCCAGAAGAGGTGAGGGTTCGAAGAAATTCAAACCATAAGCAATGCTATAGCCAATAAAAAAATAGGCAATGGTGGACATGCCAAAATCAGTGATGATTTTTACTAAGGCATTAACCTGATTTTTCTTGCGGACAGTACCGACTTCTAAAAAAGCAAAGCCAGCATGCATAGCCAGCACCATAATGGCGCCGATTAATATAAAAAGTACGTCGCTTGCGTTTTGCACAATAGGTTTTCCTTATAATTAGTGTTGAGCAAGCACCAAAATAGCAAGACTTGCACCAATTTAGACAAATTCATATAAAACAGTCATCTAGTGTTTTTCTGGTCATAAATAATCTCAATAATTGAACTTATATGGTGCATGTTGTGGTTCTTAGGCACTCATATGGTGCGATATGCTGGTGCGCTCCGTGGTTAGCACAATTAGCGGATAAACACGTATAATCTGGCACTTTAATTCACTTATGAAATAGTGGTGTCTTAACTATCCTTAAATTGCAGTAAGCAAGGAGTAAACGATGGATATCTACGCATCGGATGATGAAAAAGGCGAAGCGATAAAAAGTTGGTGGCGAGAAAATGGCCGATCAGTAATCACCGGGGTGGTATTGGGTGGTGCCGTAATCTTTGGTGGTCGTTATTGGATTAATTACCAACAAGTGAAGACTGAACAAGCTGCAGCAATGTATCAACAAGTACAGATGAATATTAGCGAAGCTGATTTGACCGCTGCAGAAGACCTGACTCAAGAACTGATGCAATCACATTCTTCAACGCCTTACGCTGCTTTTGCTACGCTAGAACTTGCTGCTGAACAGATGCGAAATGATCAAGCCGCAGCGGCATTGGAATATTTACAGTGGACAGCTGACAAGGCAACACTAACCGGACAAAAAGATTTAGCCAGATTACGCATGGCTCGTGTATTGGTTGATCAAGGTGAGTATGAAAAAGCCTTGGAGTTAACACAACAGACTGTTTCAGAGGCCTTTACGTCATTATTTGCTGAACTTGAAGGTGACATTTATCTGGCTCAAGAAGATAAACAACAAGCTTATGAAGCATATCGCAATGCTATTTCCAGTATGGATGTAGATGATCCACGTAAAACCCTTTTAGAGATGAAGCGTGATGATGTGGCTGTTATCAATGAAGGCTAATCTAATAAAAAACATATTTGTAGGCTTACTGCTCACAACTCTTACGGCTTGTGGAACGGTCAAAGAATTTTTTGCTGCCGATAGCTATGAAGCTCCTCCAACAGAGTTGACGGAGTTTGAGGCTGAATTTGAACCCAAAACCTTGTGGTCAACGAATACCGGGGATGGAGCAAATACAGCTTATGCGAATCTTGCACCCTGGTTGCAAGGTAGCTTTATTATTACGGTGGATCATGAAGGTGACGTTCGGAGTCATCATGTTGAAAATGGTAAGCGTGTATGGCGTACTAAATTAGATATTCCTATCGCTACCGGTGTAGGTGGTGGTGAAGGTCTGATTATTGTTGGTTCTCAATCCGGTGAAGTAGTGGCTTTGGATGAGAGTTCAGGTGAAGAACTCTGGCGTCAACGTCTAAGTAGTGAAGTGCTCGCTCCAGCAAAAGTGGGTGGCGATAAGGTCATAGTTAGAACTGCTGATGGAAGATTAACCGCTATTTCGGCAACTGATGGCAATGTTCTGTGGAATTATCAGCGTGCTGTACCGCTTTTAAGTTTACGTGGAGTTAGCTCGCCAGTGATTGATGGCCAAACAGTGCTTGCTGGCTATGATAACGGCAAGCTGGTCGCACTTTCATTAAGTGATGGAAAAGTCATTTGGGAGAAAAGTGTGGCTGTACCAACGGGGCGAACTGAATTAGAACGGTTAGTTGATATTGATGCCGAGCTAGTTATCCAGAATGGCATCGTATATGTTGTTGCTTTTCAAGGTAATCTGGCAGCAATGGATGTGGAAACCGGGCAAACCTTTTGGGATAGGGAAATGTCTTCTACCACAGGGATCGCCGTTGCTCAAAATGACGCAATTTACGTCAGCGACGATGAAAGTTATCTATGGGCTGTCGCTGATGGATCTGGTGATTCATTATGGCGACAAACACTACTGCTGAGACGGACCATTTCTGCTCCAGTCATTGCTGGCGATTATGTTGTAGTGGGTGATTTTGAAGGTTATCTTCACTGGCTCGCCCGTTCCGACGGCCGATTCGTTGCTCGTCAAAGACTTGATAAAGACTCTATTCGTAGCCAACCAGTCGTGCGTGATGGTGTGCTCTATGTGATGACTACTGGCGGCAAGTTGTCCGCCATACGGATCCCGTAACTGTGAAACCTGTTATTGCTCTTGTTGGGCGGCCAAATGTTGGCAAATCTACATTATTCAATCGTTTAACTAAAACCCGTAATGCGTTGGTGGCAGATCATGAGGGTTTGACCCGTGATCGTATCTATGGGAATGCTCGCCATGATGAAGCAGAATTTATTCTTATCGACACTGGTGGTTTGACCGTGCAGGGTGACGATATGTCAGATCTGATGCGTAAACAAGCTGAATTGGCGATTGTGGAAGCAGATCTGATCTTGTTTTTAGTGGATGGTAAAGCTGGTGTTGTGCCGGCAGATGAATTAATTGCTAAGCAATTACGTAATGTAGGTAAACCGGTTTTATTAGTGATTAATAAAACTGAGAGCGAACAACGCGAACTAGCAGCTGCTGATTTTTATCGACTTGGATTGGGTGAGCCAGAAGTGATTTCTGCTACTCAAGGTCGTGGCATTAGTAATTTAATGAATACCTTGATGCGTGAACTCCCATCTATCCGAATTGTTGAGTCGGAAGAGGAAGACGCAGAAGAAGATACATCTGGTGATATTCGACTGGCCGTTGTTGGCCGACCAAACGTAGGTAAATCTACGTTGGTTAATCGCCTGTTGGGGGAAGAACGTGTAGTTGCTTTTGATGAGCCTGGCACCACACGTGACAGTATCTATATTCCCTTTGAGAAAGATGGCACCAACTACATCATGATTGATACTGCAGGTGTTAGACGGCGCTCAAAAGTGTCAGAAGCCTTAGAAAAATTCAGTATTGTTAAAACACTACAAGCAATAGAAGCGGCCAATGTAGTGTTGTTAGTGTTAGATGCCCATGAAGGCATAGTGGATCAGGATTTGCATTTGGCCGGCTTGATTATTGAAAGTGGTCGTGCTGTGGTGATTGCAGTCAATAAATGGGATGGTTTAGAGAAGCAAGAACGTGAGTGGGTTGCCACCAATATTGAACGTCGTCTGCCATTTTTAAGTTTTGCTAAAACCCATTTTATTTCAGCTTTACATGGCAGTGGTGTGGGCTTATTACTTAAATCTGTGAAAACAGCTTATGGTTCGGCTTTAGCCAAGATCCCGACTCCACAATTAACGCGAGTACTTGAAGAGGCTGTTGCAGATCATCAGCCGCCACTAGTCAATGGGCGCCGTATTAAATATCGCTATGCTCATTTGGGCGGTAAAAATCCTCCTCGCATAATTATTCACGGTAATCAGACGGAAGCAACGCCGAACAGTTATCGCCGATATCTGGAAAATTACTTCCGTACTGCACTTAAATTGCAGGGTACACCAGTGATGATTGAATTTAAGACCAGTGAAAATCCGTTTCAAGAGCGCAAAAAAAAGCAACCTGAAACCCCACAGGAAAAGCGCAAGCGAGTAATAGCGAGTCGAGCTAAAAAGAGAGAGTCTTAAAAACTTAGGTTCTACAGAACAATGACAAGACCTAGAGCAAGCCTTCATCTTCGTTCATTAAATTTTCCAGTGAATTAAGATGATGGCGTATTTTTTTACGCTGGACTAATTTGTCACGTGCCGCATCAGGTAAGTCGGTAAATAAAATCACACCTTTGTCTATCAGCGTATTCACCAAGTCTTCGATAACCCGAACCATGGCCATATCAGATGCCGTAAGGATGGTATGAATATCTTCATGTCGATTAGATTGACCAAGAAACTCCAATAATTCCGGCGCTTGAGGCGAGATATATTGGCTACTATCGCTCTGCGGTGAATTAAATACCCCAATTATCTGGCCCTTCTCATCGCGATCGACATATACCATCTTTATTGTTCCCGCTAATTCAGTTTATGCTACTTTGAGCAAGGTTAAGCGGTCATAGGTTTACAGTAAAGAAAAAAACTGTGAAACTCCTCACATTTTGGTTTGGATAGTATCGTCGGATAACATGGAACATCAAGCAACCAATGAACATAGTCAAAATCGGCAATGGAACGCAGATGCCGCCTATCTGACACATGATGATCCGTTATTAGCCTGCCTGACGGTTCTCACTAAACTTTTACATAAACCTCACAGCCCCGATTCAATGGTCGCAGGTCTGCCGTTGGTGGATAATCGTCTGACTCCAGATCTGTTTTCCAGAGCTGCCGAGCGCGCCGGACTTGCTTCAAAAGTTGTTAAACGGCCTCTACGCAAAATTTCTCCTTTAGTACTACCAGCCGTATTGTTACTTAACGATGGCAATGCCTGCATTTTGCTTAAAGTTAAGGAAAAGCAAGCTACAGTGATTTATCCGGAGGCGGGTGATAGTGAAACTCTGGTTGATTTGGCTGAACTTCAGGAGCATTACACGGGTTACGCCATTTTTATTAAAGCGGTGCAGCACTTTGATAAACGCGGTGAGAATTCGGCTATTCCTCGGGCCAGACATTGGTTCTGGGGCACACTGACACGCTTTTGGCCAATCTATAGTGAAGTGTTTATAGCGTCGATTCTGGTAAATTTATTTGCCATCGCATCGCCGTTATTTGTGATGAATGTCTATGACCGTGTGGTCCCCAACAATGCATTAGCGACGTTGTGGGTCTTAGCAATAGGCTTAGCAATTGTTTTTGTCTTTGACTTATTACTGCGTACCTTGCGCGGCTATTTCATAGACGTTGCGGGCAAAAAAGCAGACGTGATTCTATCTGCCACCATTTTCGAAAAAGTGCTGGGTATCAAAATGGCAGCTCGGCCCAACTCTGTGGGAAGTTTTGCCAATAGCATGCAAGAGTTTGAGTCATTTCGTGACTTTTTCACCTCGGCTACTCTGGCAACGTTGATTGATTTACCGTTTACCTTTTTGTTTATTGCCGTTATCTGGATGATTGCTGGAGATTTGGCTTATATCCCGTTGGCTGTTATTCCAATAACCATAGTGATTAGTTTAATTATTCAAATTCCACTTGGCCGGGCAATCAAGCAGTTATTTCGTCATGCGGGGCAAAAAAGTGCCACGCTTATTGAAACATTAACCGGACTTGAGACAATCAAAAGCCTGGGAGCTGAAACCCCATTACAGCGTAAATGGGAGCAAACTGCTGGATCAATATCCAAGTACAGTCAACGTGCAAAACTGTTGTCATCAGCTGCGGTGAATCTAACCAGTTTTGTTCAACAAATGACCACGATTGCAGTGGTGGTTTATGGCGTATACAAAATCAGTGAAAATGAAATCAGTATGGGGGCCTTGATTGCCAGCACCATATTAGCGGGGAGAGCCTTAGCACCAATGGGACAGCTTGCAGGTATTTTGACCCGTTTTCATCATTCAAAAGCGGCTTTAGGTTCATTGAATAATATGATGAACTTACCCGTTGAGCGGCCCAACGGCAGAGAGTTTTTACACCGTGAGAAATTCCTCGGTGGTATTGAATTTAAACAGGTCAGTTTCCGTTACCCAGAACAGGCTATTGAGGCATTAAGTGAAGTTTCATTTAAACTTAGCTCAGGTGAAAAAGTAGCGATAATTGGACGAATTGGTTCCGGAAAAAGCTCCATCGAAAAATTAATTCTGGGCTTGTATGAGCCTGCAGAAGGAGCTGTTTTGCTGGATGAAACGGATTTACGGCAAATTGACCCGGTGGATTTAAGACGTTCTATTGGTTACGTACCTCAGGATGTCATGCTGTTTTATGGCAGTGTCCGGGACAATATAGCTTTGGGAGCGCCATTTGCTGACGATTCAGCGGTGCTTCGGGCAGCAGAAATTGCGGGAGTAACAGAATTTATTAACCGGCATCCCTCGGGTTTTGATATGCCTGTCGGTGAACGTGGTGAAGGCCTGTCAGGTGGGCAACGTCAAAGTATTGCTGTCGCTCGGGCCTTATTACTAGATCCACCTGTATTGGTATTGGATGAACCAACCAACGCGATGGATAACAGTAGTGAAGAACGTTTCAAATCCAAACTGGGTGAAATTATCAAAGATAAAACACTTATTCTGGTGACGCATCGTGCGTCTTTATTAAGTCTGGTGGATCGTGTTTTGGTGATGGATCAAGGGAAATTAGTGGCCGATGGGCCACGTGAACAAATTCTGGCTGCGTTAAAAAGCGGACATATCCGGGTTTCGAAAGGGTAAATGGATGGCCTGGTTTAAAAAAAATAATGACGATGTCAGTTTCATGTCCGAAATTAGTGCGGCAACGATGGCATCAACCCACTGGGGCGGACATATTTTATTATTGCTGATCGCTGCGTTTATAGGCATTGCTTTGTGGTGGGCAAGCGTTGCTGAGATTGATGAGGTAACACGTGGGCAGGGCAAAGTGGTCCCCTCAAGTAAGGTTCAGGTGATACAAAACCTTGAAGGCGGAATACTGGCAGATGTATTGGTCAGTGAAGGACAAATGGTCGAAAAAGACGATGTCTTGTTAAAAATTGATGACACACGATTTTCGTCATCTTTCCGTGAATCGAAATTAACCTATTGGGAGCTGGTGGCTCGAACAGCCAGATTGAGTGCAGAGAGTGAAGGCAAGCCATTGGAGCTTCCAGATGAATTGATGATCAAGCAGCCGGATTTGGCTGCAGAAGAACGGGCTTTATATCAATCCCGCCAGTTACAGTTACAAAGTACGATTGATGTTTTAAAAAGCCAAGCTGAACAACGGCGGCAAGAGTTGGTAGAAAAGCAGGCGAGACAACAGCAACTTAGTCGCGGTTTTGAATTAAGTAATCAGGAATTGCAAATGTCGGAGCCCTTGGTTGCCGCTGGTGTAATGTCTGAAGTTGAGTTGCTCAGGTTGAGGCGCACAGTTAATGATCTTAAAGGCGAGATGGACTCAAACCGACTGGCGATTCCTCGTATTCGTTCTTCAATAGATGAAGTGCAGCAGAAAATTACTGAAGCTGTGACACAGTTTAAATCTGAAGCTGCGAGAGAACTGAGTGAAGTTCGCGCTGAAATGGCACGTACTGAAGAATCGGTGTCGGCATTGGCCGATCGCGTCACGCGTACTCATGTTCGATCACCAATGAAAGGCACCATCAAACGATTAATGATTAATACAATCGGTGGGGTAATACAGCCAGGAATGGATCTAGTAGAAATTGTGCCTTTAGAAGATAATCTGCTAATTGAAGCTCAAATACGACCTGCAGATATTGCTTTTTTAAGACCAGGCCAGGAAGCGATAATAAAGTTTACAGCGTATGACTTTTCCATTTATGGTGGTTTGCAAGCAAAACTCGAACGTATAAGTGCAGACACAATAACTAATGAAGAAGATGAAAGTTTTTATCTTATCTATTTACGCACAGAACAAAATTATATAAAAAGTAGTTTGGGCGAATTAGGAATTATTCCAGGGATGACGGTTACTGTAGATATTCTGACGGGTGAAAAAACCGTGCTTGATTACCTATTAAAGCCCATACTAAAGGCAAAAAATGAAGCGTTGAGAGAGCGTTGAGGCTAAGGTTGAACCATGACAATAATAACAGAGACTGAAAAAAGTCTTTATCTGGCGACAGCAGATTCGGATGTGGCGCGAGTCATAACCGATGCATTGCCTGCTATTTATGATGTCAGCCTGTATAAAGACATCAATGGTTTACTTGATGCTTTAAAAAAACAAACAGCTGAGTTGGTGCTTTGTCACCAATTCTTACTAGATGATAATCCATCACAAGTGATTAGCCAGCTGAAAAAAATCTGTCCTGATAGTCGTATTCTGGTGATCGGTCCGCCGCGCCCTATTCCGGTACAAATTGCAGCGTTGAAGCAGGGAGCTCGCGGTTATTTCAATCAAAATTTGCCAATGAGCAAACTGCAGGGAGCTTTACTGTTGATTTCTAATGGTGAAGTTTGGGTTGAAAGACATGTTATTTCTGGGCTAATTGATGAAATTAGTCATATACCGGAAGTCAGTGAACAGCAGCGTCGAGCTGCTCAAACACTTTCACCCAAAGAATTAGAAGTAGCAAAAATGGTTAGTCATGGCGCTACCAATAAGATGATCGCACGCAATATGAATATCACCGAAAGAACTGTAAAAGCTCATCTCACCACTATTTTCCAGAAAATGAATTTACCTGATCGCCTTTCATTGGCAATTGTATTTCGAGATCTTCGTTAAGCCTGGATTGTGTAGTTGGGTTGTTTTGTCTACAATCAACACGAAATGGAAGAGAAGGTAATGCTTTGGGGGGGCAGCTAAAGGTGGTAAACCACCCTTGAAAAGCATACCGATTATTGCTTTGAATTAGGAAGAGATTATGAACAAAGCGCTTTTTTTAATCCCATCATTGTTGTGCTTTAGTTCAGTGCATGCTGAAACTTTACAAGAAGCCATTCATATCACGTTAAAAACCAATCCTGATGTATTAGCTTCAATCAGTGAACGCCAGGCAGTTTCTAAAGAAATTAATCAGGCAAGAGCAGGTTATTTTCCGACAGTTGATTTAGGTGTTGGAACCGGGTGGGAGTCAACAGATAATCCTGCTACGCGAAATCGTGGTGATGGTGAGATTCATTTAAATCGAGATGAAGCTAGTCTGAATTTACGTCAGATGCTGTATGACGGCAGTCTGACTAAAAATGAAGTTGAGCGTCAGGAAGCTAGAACGGATTCTCGAGCTCATTCAGTATACAGTGTGGCTGAAAACACAGCTTTAGAGGCCACAGAAGCATATATTAACGTGCTGCGCCAACAACAATTGGTAGAGTTAGCACAAACGAATCTTGAGTCTCACCAGCGCACTCATGATCAAATTACTTTACGTAGTGAACGAGGTGTTGGGCGACGCGCAGACATGGATCAAAGTTTTGGTCGTTTGGCATTAGCTGAAACAAATTTAATGGCAGAGCAAAGCAATTTGCGTGACGCCGAAACCAATTATTTACGAGTCATTGGAGCGACACCTGTTTCTTTGACTGAGCCACCAGCACCTCAACCATTCCTGCCTGAGACAGTGGAAGAGGCAGTTAATATAGCAATTCAAAATCATCCGACTTTACGTTCGGCTCAGGCGGATGTTGAATCTGCCAATGCACAACATGATGTAACGCGAGCTGCCTTTTTACCGCGTGTTGACTTTGAATTAGGTACCCGTTCAGATCATGACATTGATGGTGTGCGTGGCACGGATAAAGATGTCACTGCCATGTTCAGATTGCGTTATAACCTGCTAAATGGCGGAAGAGATAAAGCAAGACGAGAAGAGACAGCATTTTTAATTAACCAAGCAGCAGAAATTCGTAATAATACCCACCGGCAAGTAGAGCAAAGTGTTCGTTTGTCCTGGAATGCTTTAGAAACCGTACGTAGACAGATGTCTTATTTCGAACAATATGCAGCTGCAGCAGAAACTACTCGTGATGCTTATCAGCAACAGTTCAATATTGGTCAGCGCACATTGCTAGATTTGTTGGACTCGGAAAATGAATTGTTCAGGGCACGTACTTCTTTAACAAATGCACTTTATGATGAACTTTTCACCATGTACCGAGTACTGAATAGCACTGGTTCATTGTTAGAAAGCTTGGAGATTATTGCTCCTGCTGCAACAACAACAGTTGCCGAAAACCAGAACTAATTATTCCATAGCTGAACATCGATAAGCCATGCCCGGTGGGTATGGCTTTTTTTTAGAACCTGTACGGTGATAGCTGCAACTTTTTCTGCAATCAAACTATCATGCTATTATGTCGTGCTTAATTTGTAGGGTTATTTTAGAAATTCATGAGTAAGCAATCATCTTTTTCCTTTGAGGAACTCTTGCAGTGTGGCCACGGAGAAATGTTCGGCCCGGGCAATGCCCAACTGCCAGTACCGAATATGCTGATGATGGATCGAATCAGTCATATTTCCAATGATGGTGGTGCCTATGGAAAAGGTGAAATCATTGCTGAACTAGATATCCATCCGGATTTATGGTTTTTCCAATGCCATTTTCCGGGTGATCCTGTTATGCCGGGCTGCCTTGGTTTAGATGCTATGTGGCAGTTACTGGGATTTTTTCTGGCGTGGGATGGAAATCCCGGTAGAGGAAGGGCGCTTGGCTCAGGTGAAGTAAAATTCACCGGACAAGTATTGCCTACTGCAAAAAAAGTGACTTACCGTATTGATTTGAAACGAGTAATTTCACGC
>TARA_R110000787_G_scaffold2739_7_pt1 | contig 14219 bp, 24 predicted proteins | sample TARA_R110000787 | Tara Oceans TARA_R110000787 (sample SAMEA4397920) | marine metagenome | biome: Polar Biome; feature: [DCM] deep chlorophyll maximum layer (ENVO:01000326); material: water (ENVO:00002006), including particulate matter (ENVO:01000060) such as... | depth 35 m
GATTTACTAGGCGGATTGCGTAGTACTTGCACTTATGCAGGCGCATTAAGATTAAAGCATCTTATGCGATGCACAACGTTTGTACGCTGTAGCCAGCAATTTAACGGTGTTTATGCGTCAAATGATAAATAAATGTGTACAAAGAGAAGAGCTCAATGTACATGCAGTGCCCATTAGGGACTGTAAAATATATAAATCTTGCTTATCATAAGGAGAAAACAATGACAAGACTAACAACTCTAGACCTACCACACTTCCACAGAGCTACTATTGGCTTTGATAGACTATTTAATGAACTCGAAAGAGGATTTGCAAATAGCCCAAATGGAAATGGTTATCCCCCATACAATATCGCACAAGTCAACGAAGACGAGTATATGATCTCAGTCGCAGTGGCTGGCTTTAGTATGCACAATCTTGATGTTACCAAAGATGGTGATCAATTACAGATTGTAGGGACAGCCCCTAAAGGAGATGAAGATGTCAACTACCTACACAAAGGTATTGGTGGACGCAACTTCCGCAGGGAGTTTACACTTGCTGACCATGTTAATGTTGCAGGCGCAACACTAGAACTAGGTATGCTAAATGTTCATCTAGTACGTGAAGTACCGGACGCATTAAAACCTAAGACAATTAAGATCAATGATGGTCTTACAATTGACGGCAAAAAAAAGTAAGTAAACAGTCTAGGGGGAGTGAAATACCTCCCCCGAATTAAGGAAAGATGATATGAGCGTAGAACTAGAAACAGAAATTAATGTAAAAGAAAAGATCAAGGAAGTGGTCCAAGATCCAGGCAAGTATAAGGTAATATTTGCCAATGACAACGAAACTCCAATGGATTTTGTTGTAAGTTTACTAGTAGATATCTTTAGACATTCTGCACAAACTGCACAAGAACTAACTATGGCAATACATGATAAAGGCTCAGCAGTTGTTGGACTGTACACATTTGAAATTGCCGAGCAAAAAGCAGTAGAATGTACTAAGATTTCAAGGGAACGTGGCTATCCGTTACAGGTAGCAATTGAAAAAGAATAGTATAAATACACTAGTAAATTGAATGATAACTATTACACAAGGAGTAATTAAATGAGTTTAGCATCACTAACAAAAGTCGCTCATCAGAACGCAGAACGTCAAGAATTCGCAAGAGAAATGATGTCAGGTAATATGAGCAACGAAAAATATAAAACGTACCTATACAACATGTGGCTAGTATACGACCTCTTAGAAGATGTTGCACTAAGCATGGGTTGTTTTGGTCCAGAAGACTTATCAATGCCAGAAGACGACCTACCATTAGATGGGTTAACACAAGCAGATGATATTTGGGCAGACTATACAGAATTAGGTGGAACAGAAGAAAATCCACCACAAGTTGTACCTTCAGCAGAAGCATACAGAAGTCACATTGTAACAAACTGTCAACATGATAAAGACAAGTTATTTGCACACGTTTATGTAAGGCACATGGGCGATTTAAGTGGCGGACAAATGATTAAGAACAAAGTTCCAGGATCAGGAAAAATGTATACATTCGAAGCAATGACACACTCTGTAGATGAAATGAAAACATTAATTCGCAAGCGTACTAAAGATAGTATGTCTGATGAAGCAAACATTGCTTTTGATTTCTCAACTAAGATTTTTGAAGAACTAAACAATTTAACTTACTAAAGTAAAGTAAGGGAGAGTAAAGTGATCTGGGATCAACTCGTCGACTGTCAAGAAGATATCATTCAAATGTTCAATGCCCGCGGCACTGAAATAAATGAACCAGGAATGGAACATTTTAATCAGTCCGACGGAAGTTGGATTAACAGAGTATGGGAAAACGAACATGTTCGCAGAGCTCATATTGATGTAGTCGACGCAAGAGATACTAAAGGTTTGTGGATGATGCATGTTTGCGTATTTCCACAACTTAACAATAACGCTCCAATTTACGGATTTGACGTTATTGCAGGAAAGACTAAGATGACTGGTGCTTTCCATGATTTTTCTGCTAGTTCAGGCGGAGAAGATCACCCTATGGTTGAGTGGTATCAAAGTGCAGTACAAGACTTTGTGCCAGAAAAGAAACGTGAGTTACCTGAGTGGGCAACAAACATCTTTACTCCAAGTATGATTGCGGCAAGCAATGTAAGAGAAGAAGAAGCAGGTGTTATTATTCAACTGGCTTTAGACAACCTTGAAACGTACTTTGATTCCGTTGGTCAGTACACTGGTGAAGGCGATAGAGATTTAACTATTGCAAGCCAAAACTATTACTGTCATAACCAACAACAAAATCCACACACTCCAAGAGTAATGAAAAGTCTAGGACTTAACGAAGATGACGTTGATAAGTTCTGTACAGATATGCTCTTTCCAAAAATTAACTAGTCGGTTTATATCACACCATAAAATTGTAAATACTTGTAGTAGAGCGTGAGGGCGCCTTACTCCAAAGTATAAGGAGTTTTATGTATAATGATCGATCCGTTCACCGCGATCGCGGCGGCTACTACAGCATTCAATACAGTTAAAAAATTTGTACACGCAGGACAAGAATTCGAAAACTGTATGGGCCAAATGGGAAAGTGGTACACTAGTGTATCTGACTTCCGTAAAGGCCAAGCGATGCAGAAGAATCCCCCAATATTTAAAAAACTATTAGCCGCAGGCTCTATTGAAGAAGAAGCTCTTAATCTATTAATACATGAAAAGAAGATCATGGAGATGGAGTTAGAACTTCAACAAATGTTGAACATGCGTTTTGGCTTTGGCACCTGGGACGAACTAAAAGAAATGCAACGTAAGATACGTGCTGACCGACAGAAACAAGTATATGCGGCCGCTGAGGCCCGACAAGCAGTAATTAACGGAGTAGCAATTATTGCACTATTGTTTGCAGGTTGTGCAATGCTGTTTGGTATTGTGTATTTTATAGCAAAGGCAAAAGGAATGATCTAGTTGGTTTATGTATATGAAAACTTTAAGTATGTAAATCAAGACAACAAAGGCATACTTTACAAAGATGAACGTATACTGTTTATAGGCAACAGCTGGAGTGGTATACTACAATTTTTAGCATTAAGCGGAAACGCACCTGAGGTAAGAGAAATGTTTAAAGCACAGTTAGAACAAAGAGAAAAGCCTAAGTTCCAGTCAAATTTAGAGAACGAAAAATGATACATGCATTTATGTTGATGGTGCTTATAGCAGACAAGCAACAACCTAATCCTATGTACTTTAGAAGCATTGATGTTTGTCAATACTATGCTGTACGTGTAGTTAGACAATACGGCAACTATGACCACAGTTATCTAGTACCTAAAGAACATAGACTTACAGCGTATTGTAAGCCTGTAAAAGTACAAGACGGACCAAATATATATGATCATTAAACTAGTTCGTATTTTTTTGCTTTAGCAATAAATGTAACTCTACCTAAGTCTAATGCTTTAGCGGCTTTAGTTTGGTTTCCATCGTGTTCTCTTAGAGCTTCACTTATACGTTCAATCTCTAGTTGAGCAACTTCATTATTTAGATTTGTTTGTAAATTAGTCTCAGGAAACGCTTCACCTAGTGCTTCCCATAGTCCATCTTGTTCATTTTTATATGTTGTCATACATATATTTATACTCCTATACTTTTGTGTTATAAACCTATTATTAAGTTGGTGTAAAATATTTTACACCAAACTATAAATAGTAGTACTAAGTTCGAGGAGGGCAGTTTCTAAAAACAAGATAAATATTGATGTAGGAGTCTGACAAATGTACAAAAAGTTTTTATATATAAGCAGTGTATTATTAGTAGTTTTTAGTAACGCGGCGGCCGCCGAAATGATATGGAGTTTTAAATCTCCAGCCTTCCATTATGGGAATGGTTATTCTTCACACGTTTTAAGTGTTGAACAGCTACAACATAATAGAAAGCAAGATCTTAAAGACAAGGCAGAAGCAGAGGCAAAGCGACTAGAAAGAGAATTAGAAAATACTACCCTAAACAAATTTGTTAAGAACGTTGAGTCGAGAATATACGCAACGTTAAGTAAACAGATGGTAGATAGTATGTTTGCTGATTGTGGCGCAAGTTGTGCTACCAGTGGAACAGCAGAAATCGAAGGCTCAAGCATTAGCTGGGTTAAAGACACAACAACAGGAGCGATTACGCTAACTGTTATTGAAGCCGATGGAAGCACAACTACTATTGAAATACCAGGAACAGGGAATTTTAACTTTTGAATCGCATAATATTTTTGATAGGCATATTGTTACTTACTGGGTGCAGTAATACCATGCAACAGTCGCTGACTATAAAGGAAAATGCTGGACCACCACGTGTACAGCCGGCTCCGTTAGCTGACAGAATGGTTTCAGTACCTGAGCTAGATGGCAAGAGAATAACTATAGCAGTTTACAGTTTTTTAGACAAAACAGGGCAACGTAAACCAGCAGATAGTATTGCTAATCTATCGAGTGCAGTAACACAAGGATCAGAAGTGTGGGTTATAAAAGCACTAGCTGAAGTAGGCAACGAAACATGGTTCGAAGTTGTAGAACGTATAGGGATGGATAACTTGATTAAAGAAAGACAGTTGATCCGTAACACTAGAGAAGTATACGAGAAAAACTTACCGAACGGTCCAAGAGCATTGAAACCAATGGTGTTCGCAGGATTAATACTAGAAGGCGGCATAATTGGTTACGATAGCAACGTTGCTGTTGGTGGAGTAGGAGGCAGATATTTAGGCGTAGGTGCTCAAACAGAGTACAGGGTTGACACAGTCACAATAGTGATGAGAGTGGTGTCAGTCAGCACTGGTAAAGTGTTGTTAAGTATTGCAACAGAAAAGACTATTGCAAGTTCAAGGTCCGGAGCGGACGTTTTTAAGTTTTTAGACTTAGGAACTAAATTAATAGAATCGGAAACAGGTTACTCTGTTAACGAGCCAGTAAATTATGCTGTAAGGGCGGCTATTGAAGCAGGTGTAGTTCAACTGGTATACGAAGGTGAAAAGAAAGGACTTTGGAAGTTTAAAGATACAACATATAAGGGCAAGACACCAAGGCCAAGACCTCTACCATTTAACGATGCTTTAGAGAAATGGCCGGAAGATAGACTATACTGCAACAATCAAGACTTATGTTGGCCTATAAATGACACCAAAGAATAAGGAGAGCAATGAAAACAATAATAAGAGGGCTTTTATTTTTAATTTTACTAGCATCACCAACTTGGGCAAATGATATCTACATTGAGCAAGTAGGAGACACTTTAGATTTAGATATAACACAAGACGGACAAGACAACGTAATTGGTACTAGCAGTACCGACGTTAATTTAGCAGGAGCGAATATGACTTTTGCAATAACACAAACAGGTAGTTTTAACCAAATTATCGCAGACATACAAGGTGCCAGTTATACAGGCTCTTGGACATTTACAGGCGATAGTAACACAGTGGATCTAAGTTGTGATAGCACAACAGGAACTAATTGTGAAAACATTACCATGAACATAACCGCATCAGGTAGCTCAAATGCATTTACATTTGATATAGGTGATACAGCAGATGCTGATGGATCAACCATTGGATTTACAGTTACGGGATCAAACAACGTAATTAATTCAAACGTTGACGGCAAGAGTGCTGTAATAGCAGTTACAGTTAACAACAGTTCAAGTTTAGCAAGTGGAGGTGCATCTAATACAGCAGGCACACTTTCATCAACTGGATCAGGTAATGTTGTTGATTTTAATATCGACGGTGACGGAGATAGTGCTGGACATTCAGTAACACTAAATGTTACAGGTGGCGGAAGTAGTTACGATGTTACACAAAGTGGTGTATATGATAATACGATAGACGCTGACTTCTCTGGGGACGGTCAAGACGTTGACATTATACAAAGGGACTAACATGGCTCCAAACAGGCTAACATTTATATTGTTGGCAATGTTATTTTTACTCGCTACGCTGATAGAACCAGCCTATGGTAAAAATGCGGGATCAATTAGTCAAGTAAAAGGAAGTGGTGTGTTAGAGCGTGGCGCCGATGTCGTTATAGACGGCAAAGTAGGTGCCGGCGTTCAAAGTATGGACACAGCCGTAACAGCAAACGGTACAATGCGTATCGACTTTATTGACGAAACAAGAGTTGATATTACAGAACAATCTAGATTAGTAATTGACGAGTTTGTATATGATCCTGCTAACGATATAGGATCATTAAGCATAAAAGCGTCACTAGGAACAGTAAGGTATGCATCTGGACAAATTGCTAAAAAATATAAACAAAATGTAAAGATAAGAACACCCAGTGCTACTATTGGTGTACGTGGTACAGACTTCATAATGGTTGTTGATGAAGTTGGAGGAAGTATGATTACACTACTTCCAAGTTGTGATACAGCAGGTATGTGTTATGTAGGTGAAATAAAAGTAGAAACTGATGCTGGATTTGTAGTTCTTAATCAAGCATTTCAAGCAACAGCAACAACACACGGTATGCGTAAACCAACTCCTCCAGTAATACTAGAGCTAAACGAAGATCAAATTAACAACTTATTACTATTACGTAAGAAATCTCCTATTGATGAATACGCAGAAGAAGAAATGCAAAGACGTAGAAAACTAGCAGACTTTTTAGGAGTTGACTTTTTAGAGTTTGATGGGCTAGACGGAGACGCTCTCAAAGACAGTATTGAAGGCATTTGGGCAACAGCACTAGACGAAACAGACTTTATGTTAGCAGATATGCTACATGATATGTTAGACAAACTTAACGAAGCACTGGCGGCATTATTTAAAGATGAACTAGCAAGACAAAATGCTAGACTGTTAACAAACGTACCAACAGTAGGATTTGATCCTAAAACACAAATTAGATTAGATATTGAAGAGCCGTTTTATGTTTGGCAACGTGAAGACTTTGGCCAAGGCGGATTTATTAGGTTAAGATTAAATAACATGCACGATTATACACTAGACATACAACAAGGGGAGTTCTTTCTATATGACTATAGATTGGGTAGCGAAGGCACTAATAGTATTAATATTATTCAAACCAATAACTAGTTGGGCGAACGATATTTCAATAGCACAAGTTGGTGATGATTTCACGTTGACCGTTGTACAAGACGGCGAGAATAATTCCATTGGAGGATTGCCAGGTAATACAACACCTATTACTGGTGATGGTAATACAATGACAATGACTCAACAAGGCGATGATATGGTTGTTCAAGGATACATATACGGTGATGATAATACTATAACTACATACCAAGGTGGCAGTGCTGACAATAGTTTTATGAGGGGCACTGTGGTTGGCAAGAATAACACAATAGACGCACGACAAGGCAAGAAGATAGACGGCAGTGTTGATGGTAATGACAGTGGCAACTTTGAACAGTACCTAACAGTACTAGGTGATGATAATAATGTTATTACATCACAAGTAAATAGTGGCGGCACAGGATCTGGACATCATATGGCACATATCATAGACGGTGATAGCAACTCACTAAGTCACTTACAATATGCAGATGGTAAAAAGAATGGCTTCATTGAAATAACAGGCAATGACAATACAGTTACACTTGAACAAAGAAATTCAGCAAGCCACTTTACAGACATAGTGTTAACTGGTGACGATCATACTGTATACGGTGAGCAACGTGGTGGAATGTATGGCGCACACAGTATGACAATGGATCTTACTAATAACGGTGGCGCATACAATATATCAACTATACAAAATTCGGCAAACGCACAAACATATAGTATCACAGGTTCGTGTGCGACTATAGGCGGATGTGCAGTAACAGTTACACAAAATTAATTAACATAAATACAGTATGACGAAGTATATCACACATTGGGCCGTGGTTTTTATTACGGCTTTTATCATGATAGGTTTACACTACGGTGATGGTTCCCTGGTGCAAACGGCTCGCCTTAAGCAATTCGACTTACTTCAGCAAACTGATAAGGCAACATTATCCCAAGATGTTGGCATCGTAACCATTGACGAAGCCGCCATTGAAAAGTACGGTCAGTGGCCTTGGAAGCGTGATATAATTGCAGATATAATCTGGAAACTTCGCGAAGCAGGTGCTGGTATCATCGTAATCCCTGTTATCATGTCAGAGACAGATAGATTAGGTGGTGATATTGAATTAGCCAAAGCACTTGCGGGTAACGGTGTTGTAATAGCACAAGTAGGAAGTACCCAAGCCAATCGTAATGCGGTCCCAAGAGGCATTGCGAAAATTGGCGAGCCTGTGCCATATATGTTTGAATGGCCAGGTATGTTAGGACCAATCCAATTGCTAGGAGATAATGCCGACGGTGTGGGCGTGTTGAACACGAATCCAGAAATCGACGGTGTAGTAAGACGAGTACCTCTCCTGATGCGTGTCGGCGAAGATACGTATCCCGCTTTAGCAATTGAAGTTATTCGTGTTGCAACAGGAAACCCTAGTTACCAAGTTAAGGAAGCTGGCGGTGGAATTGAAGCAGTACGAGTTCCTGGTTACCCAATTATAAAAACAGATCCTAATGCACAGATATGGTTACGTTGGAATAAAGAATTCGAAACTATTAGTGCGGCTTCAGATGATTATAGATTATTTGAAGGTAAGACTGTTATTATAGGAGTAACCGCAGAAGGCATAGGTGGTTTAATCGCTAGTCCGACTGGACCACAACACAACTATATACCAGCCGCAGTAACACTTCAAACTGTGATAGATGGCGATCAAATCGAGCGTCCCTATTGGGCATTCTTAGCAGAGCTTATCACAACCGGACTACTAGGCATAGCTTTAGTGTGCGTTGGAAGGTTTGCCCCTTACTGGTTAGCTGGAGGATTATTAGTTGTGTTTGTGGGAGGACTCACTTATGGCGTACACTATGCATGGGTAAACTATTTGTACTTGTTAGATGGTACAATGCCTATGGTAACAATATTTGTAGTAGGCTTACATGCAATTTTTAATAGATTTGTAAGTGAGTATACACAGAAACAAGCAATTAAGAAACAGTTTGGGGGCTATGCTAGTCCTACTGTAGTTAAACTGTTACAAGAGAATCCAGCACTTATCAAAGACGGTCAGAAGAAAGAAGTCTCAATTGTATTCTCAGACTTGCGTGGCTTTACTCCTTTGGGCGAAAGCTTCGGTGATGACGTTAAAGGATTGACTAAGATTATGAATGGGTATATGGACAGCATTACGCAACCTGTACTCGACAGTGACGGAATGATTATTAAATACATTGGGGACGCAAGTATGCACATACACAATGCACCCATAGACGATGTAAATCACGCTAAGACAGCAGTACAGTGCGGCTTAGACATGCTTAAAGCAGTGGAGAAGTTCAATGACGAAGTTATTAAACCAGAAGGAAGACCACCAGTTGGAATGGGGGCAGGAATCAATACCGGCCTTGGCTATATTGGAGAAATGGGTAGCACCGCAAGACATTCGTACGATGTACTCGGGGACGCCGTTAGTACAGCCGCAAGAATTGAAAGCAAGTGTAAAGAATACGGTTGCGTCCTCTTAGTAGGAGGAGCTACAGTTGAACAATGTAAAGATGACTTTATGTTCCTTAAAGTAGACGACTTAGCTGTTAAAGGTAAAACAGTTGGTGTTGCTATATACACAGTATTAGATGATGTTAAGAAGCATTACGAAGCAAGCAAACGCAGACACGATGGAATGCATACACTATATCAGCAACAGAAGTTTAGTGAAGCAATTAAAGAGTGCGATAAGTTAAAGCCGCAGTTTGAAGGCAAACTAGAAGGCTATTACGACATGTGGATTGAACGCTGTGAGTATATGCTAACACAAGACCTTCCTAAAGATTGGAATGGTGTGTTTATTGCTACAACGAAATAATTAGTCCAACAACAATACCTAAACCAAACCCAAAACACACAGCATAAAATAAATCTTTACCGTGCCATATAGGTTGTTTCTTTAAATATTCAATTGTTGGTTTGTGATCTGTCCAAGTTATCATGACAATTTTTCCTTACTCTTTACAATCTTTGCAGTCGCATTTAAAACATACATCGTTTGCACATTCCTTGCAATCGTTATCTCTGTGGCACTTGTGACCACATTTACTACATTGGCTATCGTCGCCAATCAATTTTTTTTACCCGTACTATCAAAAGGGTCGTTAGTTGTGTCTGAATACTTTGCAACTATATCTTCTAGTTCAGCTCTACGATCTTTATCTAGTTTAGCCGTGTTCTCAAGCACCATACTTAACTTTGTGTTCAATCGTATAATGTCATTGTCTAACATACGCACACGATCAACTAGTTTAATTAATGTTCCCATAGTAGCACCTATAACAGGGTCGATAGTTTCAGTTACCCACTTCCATATAAAGTATATAAAATACCCCATACCTAATGCCGCAACTACTGGAAATCCTAAGTCTTTAATTGTGTTAGTTAATTCTGCTTCCATAAATTAAGCTAGTTCCTTTTTCTTCTCGCTGTGTTTAATTACCATTGCTGATAGTTCATCTGACTTAACTAGCCAGCCGCCTTCATTAACAATAAACACATCGCCTGGCTTGTACAAGCCCTTGTCCATTACTTCAGTTGGAGTGTCACCTTCGACTTTGAAGCCTTTACCTGGTAAGCTATTAATTGTATAATCTACCCACATCATTTTAGTCTCTCCTTTAATCGCGTCTTGCGTCATCCTTGCCTTCGTTAGCGGCAATCCTATCTACATTTGGTTTTATATGTAGTGCGTGGCTCATTAATGCATCAATCTTAACTAAGTCGTTGTTCATAGTTTGAACACGATTGTCAAGAGATCCGATAATATTTTTGAGTGTGGTTACTGAATCAGTAACTCCAGCTAGTATAAATTTTAGTGTTAGGAAAACAAAGGCCCCTGCACCCAGTGCTCCGGCTATTGGAAACCCCAAATCTTTTGCTAATGTTAAAAAATCCATATTTACTTTGCCCTCTATACTTCGTTGACCCTACTATTATTTAGCCGGTTTAGTAGTGCAACAAACACACATTTTATAAATATTTGTATAGTATATCATACTATTAACTCAGGAGATAATTAATATGATTGAAGGTTTTAGATTACCTAAAGTGACATTTAAAACAAGAATCCGTGACGAAGAAGTCAACGGTGACAATCCATATCGTTGGCAGGACACTACTACCGACGACTACTTTAAAGGTAAACGTGTAGTATTGTTTAGCTTGCCAGGTGCGTTTACGCCTACTTGCAGTGAATATCAGCTACCGGGCTTTGAAGAAAACTACGATAAAATTCGTAACTTTGATATTGACGAAGTATACTGTATGAGCGTTAATGATGCATTTGTAATGAATGCCTGGTCAAAGTCTATGGATATTCAAAACGTAAAATGCATTCCAGATGGAAGCGGTAATATGACCCGTTTCTTAGGCATGCTTATTGGTAAGAACCATTTAGGATTTGGTCTACGTAGCTGGCGCTTTATGTGTGTTATTAATGACGGCGTAGTAGAGCAGTGGTGGCAAGAGCCAGGTATTAACAATGACGGGTTAGATGAAGATCCGTATGAGCAGTCAACACCGTTGAATTGTATCGAGTACCTAAAAGGCAATATATAATGAGTAGACAACGGTGTGACGATGATTAAAAGTATATGGAAATATTGGTGCAAGGCTATGGGTAGTAGTGCATACAATGACGATAAGAAAGATGACCATATACATTTGATTATTAGAACGCCGTGGTTTGTATTACATATAGTGACTTGTCTAATGATAATCGCAGGTAATGGCAGAGTGCTAGGATGGTGGTAAAAACTTATGACTGACGAACAACACAAACAAGCATACCGATTGTTTTGGTTAACAAAAGGACATTTTAACACAACTGAAGAAACTATTCTTGCATCAGCAAAAGGATACTTTAATAGACTTTGGACTAATAATGAAAGAGTTGTTTATGCCGAAGAAGGCTTTGAAGAAGCATACGAGAATCGACATACTTGATGAGATTTTTTCTAACTCAATGTGAATACAAATGGTCACATGCACACAAGAGAATGGAAACCTTATGGGTGCGTCGAGAGTTGGGAAATGAACTTTCAAAGTACATTGTAAAACAAGGCTATAAGTTAGTATTAATAAGATCAAAATCACAATCGTTACCTGAGGATTTATATTGTAGATGTGACATCTATGTTGATATTCCAAATAACAAAGAATCAACATTGTTTGCACTTAAATATAGTAAAGCACTACCATTAAAAAGAGGAAAGTATGATAACGAATATTGGTAAAGAAGTAGTAGAAAGTATTATAAAGGACGATCCTGTCAGACCGCATTTGACAACCAATTTTAGAACTAGTTCTAATAGAGAAGTCTATGCACTATACGAAGACAAGTATGCAGAACAGCATTTTCCCTCTGATGATATCAAAGCAATTATATGTGTAGCATACACAAATGAAGTTCCTAAAAATGAATACGAACTTGAACTGTTTAGTCAGGCCGCATGCCAAGACGGTCAACGAGGACATATTGCAGTATTTTATACTGTTTGGAGCTACGCAAAAGGAGCAGGACGACAAGTAGTATTTGACGTTGCAAAACACCTTGTTGAAAGTGAAAAAGCTAAAAAATTCGTAACTTTGAGTCCATTAACTACAATGGCAGAACGTTTTCACTTACGAAACGGCGCCGAACTAATTTCAAAACACGATTCTTGTCAGAATTTTGAGTATACTTTATAACCAAAACACTTGACTAATCGTACGAAATTGTGTATAATTGTATGTATTAGTTAGGAGTGATCATGTTTTTAGAAGTTATCGGCGGTTCAAAATCTCAAAAGAAACATACCCAAGGCATGGTTGAATTCTGTGCTAATAAACTAATGCCACGTTTATATAATTTGGATATTACTGTCCGTTTGTGTAAGCCTAAAGGTGCATTAGGTTATTGTTTAGAATTAGAAGATAAAAGAACCTTTGAATTAGAAATTGATCGAACACAACCGTTACGTCAGTTACTTGAAACTGTAGCACACGAAATGGTACATGTTAAACAATATGCAAGACGTGAGTTGCACCCAAGCAAAGAGGCTTGGTTAGGCAAAACTGTTAATCCTAAAAAAGTAAGTTATTGGGATTTGCCCTGGGAAATTGAAGCACATGGGCGAGAAGTAGGGTTATTTGTAAGGTATTGTGAGGAAAATAAGTTAGGAAAGTATAAATGGACAAATCTGTAATAAATAGGTATATAATAAATTATGCCTAAATACGATAGTTGGAACAGCTCAGATGCAGTAGATAGATCGTTACTTGATAACGACATACACTATCTAAGCGGAGAGATTACTAACGAAAATATAGGTGAAGCCATTAAATGGATTATTAGTGCTAACCTAATAAAAAAACCTAAACGAACACTTGAACTTTATGTTAATACTACAGGCGGGGATCTATACGAGATGTTTGCCCTTATTGATGTTATGAAGAATAGTTACCACAACATAAGCACAGTAGGTATTGGTGCTGTTATGAGTGCAGGGTTTATGATCTTTGCAAGTGGCACAAAAGGATATCGTTGGATTGGTAAGAACGCCGGCATCATGAATCATCAACACAGTGATAACATGGACGCTAAGATGCATGATATGAAAGCACAGATGAAAGAAAACAAAAACTGTGAAATGAGATGTATGCAAATACTACGTGAAGCAACAGGTATGACTGTACCAGAAGTTAATACTAAATTTATTAAGAACCCTTCCGATCAATACTACACAGCCAAACAATTGGTTGATTTAGGTATAGCAGACGACATTTTATAGGTTGACAACTCAAACTTAAGGTGCTATAATACTTGTAACAATTAAATAATAGGCACACACAATGATTAGCGATGTTAAAATTAAAAACGGATATCTAAGTAAGGATTCACTTGCATTGAAAACAGTTCCTACACAAGAAGCACTTGCTATGGCCGTTGCGGCACAACGTATTAACGGTGCTTATATAAAAGACACTAGACGCTTTTCGGAACCTGATAACAAAACACAGTTTAGCAACAAAGAAATTGTAAAGTTTTCTTTTGAACAACGTCCAGGTATGCTACCTATGGACTTTATACGCCCTACTCCAACAGCAGACGACTATGCTGAAGTAGCAGAAATACATAAGTGGATG
>TARA_R110000787_G_scaffold60220_1_pt1 | contig 14209 bp, 16 predicted proteins | sample TARA_R110000787 | Tara Oceans TARA_R110000787 (sample SAMEA4397920) | marine metagenome | biome: Polar Biome; feature: [DCM] deep chlorophyll maximum layer (ENVO:01000326); material: water (ENVO:00002006), including particulate matter (ENVO:01000060) such as... | depth 35 m
TAGAGAATGTATTGCGTATTTCGAAACTTGAAAAAGATGAGTTGGATTTAGAAAAGGGAGAAGTGAATCTTCATTATATTATTGAGGATGCAATTACGCATGTTAGTTTAATTGTAGAAAATAAAGGAGGTTATATTAAAACTCATTTAAACGCGTTAAATTCATCTGTATACGGGAGTGATATTCATTTAACTAATATTATAGTAAACATTATCGACAACGGAATTAAATATACAGAAGGTATTCCAGAAATAGATGTATTTACCGAAAATGAAGGAAACAACATTATACTTAAGATTGTAGATAAGGGGATAGGGATGAGTAAAGTAGTACAAAAAAAAATATTTGAAAAATTTTATAGAGAGCAAATGGGGAATATTCATAACGTAAAAGGTCACGGTTTGGGGCTTTCTTATGTAAAAAGGATATTAGACGACCATAATGCAGAAATAAACGTAGAAAGCGAGAAGGGAAAAGGGAGTACCTTTATCATAAAATTACACTTAATATCATAATAATATGGAAACTGAAAACAAAAAAATTCTTTTAGTAGAAGACGATCCAAATTTTGGAACTGTACTTAAAGATTATCTTGCAATGAATGACTATGATGTTGTTCATGCTAAAAACGGAATGGAAGGATTTGAGAAATTTAAAAAAGGAGATTTTGACCTTTGTATTCTAGATGTAATGATGCCATATAAAGATGGATTTACTTTAGCGAAGGAAATTCGTGAGAAAAATAAAGAAATTCCAATCATTTTCTTAACGGCTAAAGCTTTAAAAGAAGATGTTTTAAAAGGTTATAAAGTAGGAGCAGATGACTATTTAAATAAACCATTTGATAGTGAGGTTTTATTAATGAAAATAAAAGCGATTATTCAACGTAAAGCTACAGATACTGTTGCAGACAGTAAAGAGTTTGAGTTTAAAGTTGGAAACTTTTTCTTAAATTCAAGATTACGTTTTTTAACGCTTAATAAAGAAAATCCTGTAAAATTATCTCCAAAAGAGAATGATTTACTACGTTTATTAGCATTACACAAAAACGATTTAATGCCTCGTGAATTAGCGTTAACAAAAATATGGAGAGATGATAATTATTTCACTTCTCGTAGTATGGATGTATATATTGCTAAATTACGTAAGTATTTAAGTAAAGATGATGATGTAGAAATCATCAATATTCATGGTGAAGGGTTTAGGCTAGTTGTAAAAAGCGAAGTAGAACATTAATTAAGTGTTATTTTTTGACGTCTTCCTATTTTTGATTAATTTTCAGAAATAGGAAGCTCGTTTTCTATAAACTGAATAACTTCGGAAGCTTCTGTAGTATAATCAAACCAATTGATTTTTTCATTTTTCCGAAACCAAGTACCTTGCCTTTTTGCAAATCGTCTTGTGTTTTTCTTGATTTCTTCAATAGCTACTTCTTTAGTAACGCTACCTTCAAAATAGTTAAATAACTCTTTGTACCCAACAGTTTGTAGTGCATTTAATGTTTTGTGGGGAAGTAATTTTTTTGCTTCTTCTATTAAGCCTTCATTAATCATCAAATCTACCCTCTGGTTAATTTTATTATAAACTAGTTGTCTATCAGCTTGTAAGCCAATAAAAATAGTTTCAAACTCACGAGTTTTATTTTCAGATTTTAAAAAAGAAGAATAGGGTAGCTTTTGAGACCTACAAACTTCAAGAGCTCTTATAACTCTGTGGTGATTTTGTAAATCTACTTTATTATAATAAGTTGGATCTTTTTGTTTTAATTCTTCCTGAAGAAATTCAATGCCGTGTTTTTCGTAATCATTATTAAGAGTAATTCTTATCTCTTGAGAAACTTCAGGAAATACATCTAACCCATTAATAACAGCATCTACATAGAGTCCAGATCCTCCTACCATAACCATTACTGGATGTACTTTAAATAGGTCACCTAATAACTGAATTGCATCCTTTTCAAAACTTCCAACATTATAATCTTCAAAAATACTTTTGTTTTGTACGAAGTGATGCTTCACTGCTTTTAATTCATTAGAAGAAGGAACCGCAGTTCCTATATTCATTTCTTTATAAAATTGTCTAGAATCTGCAGAGATTATTTCAGTAGAAAAATGATTAGCTAATTTAATAGAAAGTGCTGTTTTTCCAATGGCAGTAGGACCGACAATACAAATAAGTGTTTTTTTATTTCGCAATTTAATCTTCTATTTCTGGATGTAATATTGCTCCACAATGATGGCAATAATTTGAATCGTCCACATGTAATTCTTCATGACATTGACGACAAACTCTCGTATTTACATTCACCTTTACATCACTTGCTTTCGAATATTCTGCACTAACAATTCCGGTAGGAACAGCAATGATACCATAACCCAAAATCATTATAAAAGAAGCAATTAATTGGCCTAATGGTGTTATTGGAGCAATATCTCCATATCCAACTGTAGTTAGAGTAACAATACTCCAGTAAATACTAACAGGGATATTTGTGAATCCACTTTCCTCTCCTTCAACTAAATACATTATTGTACCCGATATAATGGCAATAATAAAAACAGTAAATAGGAAAATAAATATTTTAACTCGACTATGTATTAATGCATTTGTTAATTTATTAGATTCTCCAATATAACGAGTAACTTTTAGTATTCTAAAAACCCTAAGTAATCGCAAAGCTCTTACCGTTAATAACGTTTGCGAACCTACTATGAAAAATGATAGGTACAACGGTATGGTAGAAAGAAAATCGATAATACCATAAAAACTAAATATATATTTTGAAGGTTTTTTTACGGTAACAATTCTAGCAATATATTCAATTGAAAAAAAGATGGTAATGATCCATTCTCCATAATTTAAGATTTTATGATACTTTTGATCAATATCCTGAACACTCTCCAGCATGACCAAAACAATACTTAATACAATAAGTATTAGCAAAATAACATCGAAAAATTTCCCCATTGGAGTATCTGCTTCATAAATGATTTCATGAATTTTTTTACGCCAATTACTTTCTGCTAGATTTTTGATAAAATTAATTTAATTTATAAAGTTAATGAAAACAAAGTTCATCTAAAAGTTAATCCAATTTTAGAATTTTTTGAACTTTATATTTTCTTAAATATCCCTGTATAATATGTTGTGTATCTCTATTGTTTTCCATGGGATTTATAATGGATTTTAAAACTTCAGGATTGTTAATCTGAAAATTAAGATTAAAATAACCGTATCCTTTATAGGTTCCATTTTTAATTAAAATCACAGAATGTTCATGGATAGACCTTCCTTTATCAATTAAAAGCATATTATCGAATTCATACCTGCTGTCATTAATAAATTTTTGAACTCTTGTATTGTAATCAACAGGAGTTTCTAAGTCAACACAAGCTCCGTGGCACATTTTTATACCATGATTAAAACAACCTCCCTCGGTTTTCTCTAGATGATTTAATTTTTGACAAAGATTAAATTCATCTGTTATTTTATATAATAAGCTTTTTGCTTGTTGGTAATTAGTGAAAGTAGTAATTATATTTTTTTCTACTTCATCTTCTTCTTGTTCTGTTGGAACTTTTTCAATTCTTAAATTAACATAGCCATTATCATCTAAATATGAATATAGTTGACACTGAAATATATTTCTTTTTAGTGCGTGATTAAAAATAGGTTTCAACTTTTTTATTTCTTGACTTTCTTTTAGTTGAGCTATTAAATCGTTTCCTGTTTCTTCATAACTAACAGAAACTACTTCCAGTTGGATTTTTTTAGACTTTTTATTATCATTTGTAAAATGCTGAATAAGTCTTTTTTTTATGTTTTTACTTTTACCAACATAAATAATTTTTCCATTTTTTCGATGCATATAATATACACCTGTAGTTGTTGGAGCAGATTCAATGATGTCTAATAGTTTAGGCTCTAACTGTCTTTTAGGGTCTTTTTTTATGGTATCCGAAATTATTATCTTTTCAATATCCTTTTCTAATAATAACTTAAATAACTCTACAGTAGCTTTCGCATCGCCTTGTGCTCGATGACGATCTGTAATTGGAATGCCAAGAGATCTTACTAATTTCCCTAAACTGTAGGAGGGAAGATCTGGAATTAATTTTTTAGATAATTCGACAGTACAAAGCATGTTTTTTTCAAAAGGATACCCTAATCTGTCAAACTCGGTAGTAAGAATTCTATTGTCAAATTGAGCGTTATGTGCTACAATAGTACAATCATCTGTTATTTCAATAATTCGTTTAGCAACTTCATGAAATTTTGGAGCATTCCGAAGCATTTGATTGTTAATTCCTGTTAGGTTAACAACAAAAGGTTGAATGTTCTTTTCTGGATTAACTAAACTGCAAAATTGATCAACTATTTGATGGCCATCAAACTTATAAATGGCAATTTCGGTGATACCTTCTTCATTGTATTTGCCACCAGTGGTTTCTATGTCTAGGATTGCGTACAAAATCTTATTTTATGCTAAGGCTCTTTTACCAAATATTGAACTTCCAACTCGAATCATAGTACTTCCATTATTTATAGCAATTGGGTAATCATCACTCATACCCATAGAAAGAGTTTTTAAATTACAATTATTAGCCTTCAGGTGAGTAAGATTATCAAAAATACATTTTAACATTTCAAATTCTTTCTGAAGTTGTTCTTGATTGTTTGTAAATGTAGCCATTCCCATTAATCCAACAATTTTTATATTTTGAAAAGTTTTAATTTCTTCTGAAGCTAATAAATCCAATACTTCCTTTTCTGACAAGCCAAATTTAGTTTCTTCGGAAGCTATTTTTACCTGAAGTAAACAATCTATAATTCGATTGTTCTTTAAAGCTTGCTTATTTATTTCGGCCAACAATCGTAAACTATCGACCGCGTGAATTAAACTCACAAAAGGAGCCATGTATTTTACTTTATTTCTTTGAATATGACCAATCATATGCCATTCAATATCTTTTGGCATTTCATCATGTTTAGAAACCATTTCCTGAATTTTATTTTCTCCGAAAACACGTTGCCCAGTATCATAAGCTTCTAATATATCACTAACGGGTTTAGTTTTTGAAACTGCTACTAAAGCAACATTTTGAGGTAGTTTTAATTTTATTTTTAATAGATTTTCTGTAATACTCATTTTCTAAAATTCATAAATTGTTATCCCACTTCGTAATTTAGGTTCAATAAATGTACTCTTTGGAGGCATTGTAAGTCCTTCGTCTGCAACATTTTTCAGTTCTTTAATGCTTATTGGCAATAAGCTAAAACCAACTTTAAACTCATTAGAATCAATCATAGATTTAATGTATGCTAAATCTGTTTTACCGTGTGGATATTCAATTCGATTGTTATTTCGTACATCTTTAATTCCTAAAATAGGTTTTAAAATAGTATCAAATAATATTTGAACATCTAAGATGTCTAAAGAATTTTTAATTTCATATTCTTCTTTACGAAGATAAAGTGAGTAATATTCACCATCAAGATACATACTAAAATGATGCTTTTTACTTGGTTTATAATAAGTGTTACCACGGTTTTCAATCCTGAATGATTCATCCAAAGAAATTAAAAACTCTTCTTTACTCAAACCATTTAAGTCCCTTATTAGCCTATTGAATTCATAGATTTTTAAATCACTTTCAGGAATTAAGTAACTCATAAAAAAGTTGTAGGGTTCATCTCCATTATGATCTGGATTTTCATTTTTTAATTGGCTTGCTAATAAACTAGAAGAAGCAGATCTATGGTGTCCGTCTGCTATATAGAGTTTATTCATTATAGAAAATATAGATTCAATTTTTTTGATAATTTTTTCATCGTCTACATTCCAAACGTAATGAGTATCTCTGTAAGTGGTGGTAAATTCGTATTCTGCTCTTGTTAACATTACAGCATCGATAATCTCTTTTAATTGAGTATTATCGGGATAGGTGAGGAGTACTGGTTCAGCATTAAAGCCAACAGTTTTTAAATATTGTTCAAATATAATTTCTTTTCTTTCTAATGTTTTTTCGTGTTTTTTTATAACATTATTTTGATAATCTAAAGTACTTGCTCCAGCTATAATACCGTTAAATTCGTGACCTTCTCTATTGATTATTTTATAAAAATAAAAATTAGGTTTTTCATCTTGTATAAAAATACCATCTTCTTTAAACTCTCTATATCTGTTTCTAACTAAAGTATACCTTCTTTCTCCAGTAATTGTTTTTTGATATTTATATCCCGGATTTACAATATGTAAAAATGAAAATGGATTGTCTCTTAACCGAGCATTTTTTTTCTTGGTTGAATAATCATCATAAGATCTAGAAGCAATTAATCCCACTTTATCTCGAGTAGGTCTTACTGCCTTAAAAGGAATAATTTTTGCCATAGTAATCGGGTTTAGTATTTATTTAAAAAAACACTAATATGAAATTATATGAATTGCTTTGAAACATTTTCAGCTCTTCTACTTTCGCTATAATCGTAAAATCCTTCTCCACTTTTAATACCTAGTTTACCAGCTCTAACCATATTTACTAGTAATGGACAAGGTGCGTATTTTGGATTTTTAAACCCATCATGCATTACATTTAAAATAGACAAACAAACATCTAGGCCAATAAAATCTGCCAATTGCAATGGTCCCATTGGGTGTGCCATTCCTAATTTCATTACGGTATCTATTTCCTGAACACCTGCAACACCATTGTATAATGTTTCAACTGCCTCATTAATCATAGGCATTAAAATACGGTTTGCAACAAAACCAGGATAATCATTAACTTCAACAGGTATTTTATTTAATTTTTCTGAAATTGCTTTTACAATATCATAGGTTCCTTTACTCGTATTATAACCTTTTATAATTTCAACCAATTTCATAATTGGAACAGGGTTCATAAAGTGCATCCCGATAACCATTTCTGGTCTAGATGTTACTGCTGCAATTTGCGTGATAGAAATAGAAGAAGTATTACTCGCAAGAATTGTATCTTCAGGACAGAATTTATCTAAATCTCTAAAGATATTTAGTTTTAACTCTAAATTTTCAGTTGCAGCTTCTACTACTAAGCTTGCATTTTTAACACCTTCTTGTAAACTAGTGTTCGTAGTTATATTATTAAGAGTAAGTTGCTTGTCTTCTTCCGTAATTTTTTCTTTAGCAACCATTCTATCCAAATTTTTGGTAATAGTCGCAATTCCTTTGTTCAATGAATTTTCTGAAAGATCAATTAATTGTACTTTATAATCAAATTGAGCAAAAGTGTGAGCAATACCATTTCCCATAGTTCCTGCTCCTATAACTGCAATATTTTTCATATGTATGCCCGCAAACACGGGTGAGTTTAATTAAACTTAATTTTATATTTCTTTAAAGTTTTCTATTACTTGCATGGCAACTCTTAAGGCTTCCGTTCCTTGAGCTAACGTTACAATAGGTGTAGTGTTATTATTAATAGCATCTGCAAATGTTTCTAATTCATCTAAAATGGCATTATTAGAATCCACATCTGGGTTTTCGAAATATATTTGCTTTTTAACTCCTTCGGCATTGGTTAAAATCATTGCAAAATCATCTGGACTTTTTGGAGCGTCTTTCATTTTTACCACTTCACATTTCTTTTCTAAGAAATCGACAGATATATAGGCGTCTTTTTGAAAGAACCTAGACTTACGCATATTCTTCATGGAGATCCTACTAGCAGTAAGATTGGCTACACAGCCATTTTCAAATTCAATACGAGCATTGGCAATATCTGGGGTTTGACTTATTACTGAAACGCCATTTGCGGTTACTGTTTTTACTTTAGATTTTACCACACTTAAAATAGCGTCAATATCATGAATCATTAAATCTAGAACCACCGATACATCGGTACCTCTAGGATTAAATTCGGCTAATCGATGTGACTCAATAAACATTGGATTATCAATTTGCTTGTTTACAGCAGTAAATGCTGGGTTAAATCGCTCTACTTGACCTACTTGACCTCTAACACTATTTTTCTTAGCCAACTCTCTAATAGTTTCAGCTTCTTCAACAGTTTTTGTAATTGGCTTTTCAATAAATAAATGCCTACCAGCATCTAGCACTTTTTTGGCACAATCAAAATGAAATAGCGTAGGAGTTACCACATCAACCATATCACAAGCTTCGATTAAAGCCTCCATCGTAGGAAAGCTTTTATAACCAAATTCTTCTGAAATTCTTTTTGCTGCTTCAGAATCGGAATCGTGAAAGCCAACAAGGTTGTATTTTGTCGATTGATTTAATAGTTTTAAATGAATTTTACCTAGGTGACCTGCACCTATAACTCCTGCGTTTAACATCGAAATCTGTTTTTTACAAAGATAATAGTATTTATCTAAATGTTCTTATAAAGACGCTTAGTTATTGACTTGTTCTAAATGCAAAAAATAAGAATGTTTTTTATTTATAAGACAGTGACTTCGCAGCTTAAGTTTGTACTTTTGTTAAAATTAAAACCTACTATCTAGTGAAAGTTTCTTTTTCAATCTTATTATTTGTTTTCCCTTTAACTTTTTTTGCTCAGAATTATACAAGTTATTTTACAGGAGATACAGCAGATGTTACAACAAATCATCAATATGGAGTTTGTTTAATGGGCGGTGCTACAGAACATGATGAGGCAATGAAATGGTTTTTGTTGAAAGCTGATGGAGGTGATGTTGTAGTACTTAGAGCTAGTGGTAGTGATGGTTATAATGATTATTTCTATTCAGAGTTAGGAGTTACTATAAATTCTGTCGAAACCCTTGTTATTAATAATGCAGCAGGAGGTATAGATCCTTATGTTCTTGAACAAGTAACAAATGCTGAAGCTATTTGGTTTGCAGGTGGAGATCAATATAATTATGTGAGTTTTTTTAAAGATAATGAAATGGAAGCATTATTAAATGAGCATATTAATGTAAAACAAGCTGTTATAGGAGGAACCAGTGCAGGAATGGCAATTATGGGAGGATATTATTTTGATGCTGCAAATGGTACTGTTACCTCTAGTCAAGCACTTAATAACCCTTATCATTCAAAAGTTTCTTTAGGTATTAATGACTTTATCGAACTCCCTTTTTTTGAAAATGTAATTACCGATAGTCATTATGACGATCCGGATAGGAGAGGTAGACATACCGCATTCTTAGCACGTTTCTCAACAGATCTAGGTTTGCGTTCATTTGGTATTGCGTGTAATGAATATACAGCAGTTTGTATAGATGAAAATGCTAATGCATCTGTATATGGAGATTATCCAAATTATGAAGAATACGCTTATTTTCTTCAAGCAAATTGTGTAACCGACTTTCAACCTGAAAACTGTACCTCAGGAAATCCTTTAACTTGGACAGGTACAAATGATGCTGTTCGTGTTTATAAAGTTCCTGGTACGCAAACAGGAGAAAATACATTTAATATTAATGATTGGAAAACGGGTAGTGGTGGTACTTGGGAACATTGGTTTGTAGATGATGGCGCCATTTCATATACACCGGGCGAAAATCCAAATTGTGAAAATTTAGGGCAAAATACTTTTGAAGAGTTACAAGTTTCAGTGTATCCTAATCCATTTATAGATCATATTTATGTGAATGGCACATCTGAAATTGAGTATGTATTATACGATCTATTCGGAAGAGAAATTAATACAGGAACTCTTAATTCTGAAATAATTAATACGCATAAACTGTCATCTGGAATATATTTTCTGAAGGTCTTTTCAGAACAGAAATCAAAAATTGTTAAACTTTATAAAAATTAATCCTTGCAAGATACTTTTACCCACAAAGGAATGAGAAAAAAATTAGTGGAGACCCTTATTAAAAAGGGTATCACTAATAAAGACGTTTTAACAGCAATTGATAAAATCCCTCGACATTTATTTATGGATTCTGGTTTTATTGATCATGCTTATGTGGATAAAGCTTTTCCAATAGGAGCCGATCAAACTATTTCTCAACCCTATACGGTTGCCAGACAATCGGAACTTTTAGCCGTTGTTAAAGGTGCTAAAATATTAGAAATTGGTACAGGAAGTGGTTATCAAACAGCTGTTTTATTAGAAATGGGAATGCAAGTGTATTCTATAGAACGCCAAAACGAATTGTTTAAAAAAACCAAACTCTTCTTACCTAAGCTTGGTTATAGAGCTAAAAAACTAATATTTGGCGATGGTTATATAGGTCTTAAAGTAGAAGCTCCTTTTGACGGTATTGTCGTAACTGCAGGTGCACCTTTTGTACCTAAACCATTATTGGCTCAATTAAAAATAGGAGCTAAGTTGGTGATTCCTGTTGGCGATGAAAGCCAAATAATGACGGTGTTTACCCGTACTTCGGCAACAGAATTTAATAAAGAAGAATTTGGAGAATTTCGATTTGTGCCTTTATTAGAAAATAAGAATTAGAAATCAAGAAAAGCTTATTTAGTTTCAAACCCATCAAGGCTTTTGTTGTTATTATCTTTCCAGTATTGTTTAACTCCGTCTCTTCCTTTTTTAATGTCTGAATCCTTTAATTGAGAACGCTCTTCGTTAAAATCCATAAATGGTACTGCATATCCGCAAGAGTTTTGCACTAAGTTAATATCCATTTCTATAATTTGTCGAGCTCCTACAAAATCTTCAAAAAGTGAACTATATGCTATATATTCTTTATCGTTTTCATGATAAATTTTGGCATTTCCGTATAGCCTTAAAATGAGCGGCATTTTTTCAAAAGAACAAAACATAATAGTCATTCGATCATTTTCTAATAAATGAGCTGCAGTTTCATTCCCACTACCGGTAAGGTTTAACCAAACTATTTTTTTAGAATTGATAATCCTAAACGTGTCCATTCCTTTTGGAGAAACGTTTACACTGCCTTGACTTCTTGCGGTACCAACAAAAAATATTTTTTGTTCTTCTATAAAATTTTGTAATGCAGGGTTTAATTCTTTTAGGCGTTTTCCCATTTTAATTCTTTTTAAAGAGTGTGTAAATGTATTCTCTTTTATCGCCAGATGGCATTGTATAAGTATAATTAAAAGAGTCTATTAATGTAAAACGACTTCCTAATTGCTTTTCAAGTATATCTTGATTATACTGAAATACAGGGAGTCCTGAACAAAATTTAGCACTATTGGTATTAAACTGTGCTAATATTACTAATCCATTAGTTTTTACAGTATTTGAAAGCAATTCAAAATAATTTCCTTGTTCTTTTGGTTTTGTAAAAAAGTGAAGCACGGCTCTATCAATCCAAAGATCTACCGGTTCTATATGTTTTAATAATTGAGGTCTTGTAAGATCGTCAACAATGGTTTTTATGTTTTCTTTTCCAACTCTTAATGCCAAATTCTTTAAAGCAATTTCACTTATATCTGTAGCAATTAAATTGGAATAATTAAGGTTTATCAATTCATCAATTAATGTGGTGCTTCCTGCTCCAATATTAATGATTCTTGCTTCTTTAGGGAGTTTTGTTTGATTGAGTAAATTAAGCATTGGGCTCAAATCCGTTTCAAACCAGCCTAATTTTTCTTTTGGATTATTGGTGTAAACGTTATTCCAATGTTCTTTTAAATTCTTTTCAGATTCCGAGTTGTTTGAAGTACTCATTTAGATTTGATAATAAAATTCCTATTTATTGAAACTCTTTTTTATTCTACTTAAATCCCGTTTGTTGTCACGGTCTTTTAAGGTTTCTCTTTTGTCGAATAATTTTTTTCCTTTACACAGAGCGATTTCAACTTTTGCTAGTCCTTTTTCTGTAGTGAACATTACTAACGGAATAATGGTAAGACCAGAATTTTTAACTTGCTTTTCTAACTTTTTTAATTCATTTCTATTAAGCAATAGTTTACGTTCACTTTTGGGAGTGTGATTAAAGTGTGCGGCGTGAGAATACTCTTGTATGGTCATATTAATAACAAACAATTCGTTATTGCTAAACTCACAAAAAGCTTCGGTAATAGACGCTTTACCTTCTCTAATGGCTTTAATTTCGGTTCCTTGTAATACAATTCCTGCGACAAATTTGTCCAAGATTTCATACTCAAATCGAGCCTTTTTATTTTTTATTTTTATTGTTTTCTGAATCGCCATAGCATTGCAAAAATAGGCAAACTATTTGTGGAATATATATAGATTTAAATATTGTCTCATTTTTTTACAATAGATATGTTTTAAATGATAGTTGTAATATTTTTTTCCGACTATATTTGAAATATAAAAAAATCACCCATGAAAATACTTTTGATAATTTTAATCCCAGTTGTACTTTTTTCTTGCAAAGATGAAGCGAAAGTTCAAAAGATTCAAAGCTTAACAGCGCAAGAAATAATTGACAAGGCCATAGATAATAGCTGCCAAGGAAATTGTGAAAGTGCTCAAATAGAATTTACATTTAGAGATAGAATTTATAAAAGCATTCGAAATGAAGGTAAATATCAATTGGAAAGAACGAAAATTGATGGAGAAGATACGATTCAGGATATTATTTCAAATGCAGGTTTAAAACGTTATATAAATGAATTTGAAGCAATAGTTAATGATTCTATGGTTACTAGTATTAGTGATGGAGTAAATTCAGTTCATTATTTTGCTCAATTACCATTTGGTTTAAATAATCAAGCAGTACAAAAGAAGTTAATTGGCGAAGATTCAATTAACAATAACAACTATTATAAAATTGAAGTTACTTTTAAAGAAGAGGGTGGGGGTACCGATTTTGACGATGTTTTTGTTTATTGGATACATAAACAAGATTTTACCATAGATTATTTAGCATATAGTTATGCTGTTAATGGTGGAGGAATTAGGTTTAGAGAAGCTTATAATACTAGAGTAATCAATGGAATTCGATTTGTAGATTATAACAATTACAAGCCTGAAAGCAAAGAAATTATGCTTTCAGATCTTGATAGTTTATTTATTAAAGGGGAATTAAAATTATTGTCAAAAATTGAAACTGAAAATATAACAGTTTCTCTTTTAGATTAATTATTCATTATGGTCTTCAATAATTACGGAAGATTCACCATTATTAATAGTTACTATAAAAAGTTTTCCATTATCACTATCATCAATTTGCGAATGTTCTTGTGTTCCAATTATTGTATTGACAAAGGCTGGAGTCGTATTGCTATGACCAACAATTAAAACGGTTTGTTTTTCTGTTTGTGTTTTAAATTCTTCATTAAACAATTTCTCTGTACCATAACTTAGTACTTCTAAACCCTTTGACTTTGCTGTTGGTAAAGCTGTTTGTTGAGTTCTTTTGTAGTCTGTCGAATAAACTTGATCAAAAGGTATATCCTTAAAAACACGTGCCCAGTTTTCAGCTCTTAGTAAACCAACATCCGTTAATTCTGGATCACTATCTTCTGTACTTCTATTTTTTTCGGCGTGTCTAATTAAATAATAAACAGTTGTAGTATTATTAATTTCTACTTGTTCCTTTTTATCCGATTTACAAGAAAGAATAACTGTTGAAATTATAATTAGGAATAAAAACTTTTTCATATTAATATATTTATTACAAATTTAATTTATTTTTAGACAACCGCCGTTTTTTTTGAAAATTTGAAATTCTTCTTAAAATAATCAACCCTAGATTCAAATACATGGGTGTCTACAGGGTTTTCTACACTTTTAAACAATTCCATTAAATCTTCAGAGTGTAGTTCTCTTTTTTGCTTCATTAAATTAAAATGAACAAAAGTACTCCACATGATTGCTTTTATTTTGGTCTTATCCTTATTCCACATTTTCAATTCTACATGCAAACTAGAAGTATCAAATTTTAATAACTGAGATTCAATAACGACTTCTTCCATTAAAAAAGCAGGATTGATGTATGCTATTTGATTGCTACCAACAACCCAACTTATTCCTATGGTTCTGGCCATTTTATAGATGTCGATTCCGTATTTTTCTAGTATTTGATCTTCTCTAGCGTTGACAAAATAATTTAAATAGGCTGCATTGTTTAAGTGGTTAAACGGATCACAATCTTGAAACCTTATTTTAACGATACTTTGTAATGTATTTGGTAATTTTTTCATGTAATTTTTAGTTTTCAATTTCATTTTTAATGATGGAATTCATTTCTATCATTGCTTGTTTTAAATAGTGTTCATCATCCATCGTATAAGTCATAAATATTGCCCCTTGGATATGACTGTATAAACGTTTTGCGAAAAGTT
>TARA_R110000787_G_scaffold3020_14_pt1 | contig 14198 bp, 13 predicted proteins | sample TARA_R110000787 | Tara Oceans TARA_R110000787 (sample SAMEA4397920) | marine metagenome | biome: Polar Biome; feature: [DCM] deep chlorophyll maximum layer (ENVO:01000326); material: water (ENVO:00002006), including particulate matter (ENVO:01000060) such as... | depth 35 m
CGGCAAGGAAGACCCTGCGACTTGCGTCGAATGCGGGGAAAGCTTTGTGCCGGAAGCAGTGCTGAAATCCAAACAGCCTATGCCTTTCGAAGCGCCCAAGAAGGCCGTGAAGAAGGAAGAAGATTCGGTTGACGATGATGATTTGGACGTCAACATCGATGATGATGAGCCATCTCCGGACAATGAAGTTGATCTGGGCGGTGACGATGATCTGGGTGTCAGCAAAGGCAAAGGCGACGACGAGCCTGACGATACCTAATTTTTGATTTGCTTTCTGAAGGGCGTCTGGATTAAAGGCGCTCTTCAAATGGGGCCTTAGCTCAGCTGGGAGAGCGCTTCGCTGGCAGCGAAGAGGTCAGCGGTTCGATCCCGCTAGGCTCCACCAACCTTCGCTCGCTTCGCGAGCTACGGTTGGCAGGCCGATTTCCTTCTCCCGCAAAATATTGTTTGGAAATCGGTACGAGTGTAGGTTGCCCGCCGAAGCCTTGGCGAAGGAGGGCTATATCGGCATGCACTATGTTTATTTTCTCCAGAGTGTTGCATTCCCTGATCAATATTACACTGGTCTAACAAAAGATGTTCAAGCCCGACTGGCCGATCATAATGCTGGAAAATCCAAGCATACGGCCAAGTATAAACCATGGCAGCTTGTTTCGTCTCACTATTTTGTTTCCGAAGAAGTCGCGTTGGCGTTCGAGAAATATTTGAAAACCGGCTCCGGCAGAGCGTTTGCGAAAAAACGTCTGCGCTAACCAATGCCCAAGACTGAGTCGGGGTAGTCCGATATTTTTCGGCGCGGGCGGGCTCCACCAGATTTGCGCAATGCTCCAACGATGAGAAAAAGCGTCGAGCTAGTTCTGGTCGTTTTGACGACCGCGTGATTCGCTCTGATTATCTTCCGGAGAATCGAACAACGGCTCTCCCAGAATGAAGCCGATAATATTCGGACTCCCCGTTTGAGTGAGCAATGCTTTGCCCACGATCAGCAAGGGGACCGCTATCAAGGCTCCACCCAATCCCCATATCCAGGTGAAATAGCTGATCGCCAGCAGGATGACGACCGGGTTCATCGAGAATCGCCGCCCCAGAATCGAGGGCGTGATCAAATTGGCTTCGATCGCCTGCAGGCCGATATAGGCCGCTGTGGGGACCAGTCCGCCCCCCAGATCGCCGGTCGAGGCCGCGCCGAAGCCGAATAGAAGCACCGCCATCAGCATGGGCCCGAGATAGGGAATGAAGTTCAATATGGCCGCCAGACCGCCCCACATCAGAGGCGATTCTATATCCAGCGTCCATGCACCGAGTGCGACTATGATCCCGACTGCAATATTGATCGTGGTGACGGCACCGATATAGTGGGACAGGTCTCCGGTAATGCTTCGTCCGGCCCGCGCCGCTTTCAGACTGGTCGCCAACGTCGACCGTTTTGATAAAATGATTCGCTTCAACCGGAGGCGGGATTCGAGCATGAAATATACCAGCAGGAGGACGAGCAGAAGTTCGAGGAGCACTGCCGGCGTGGCATAGGCCGCTTCTTCCATGACGGTGGGGCTTGCGAGGACCACTTCGCGTCCTGTGGTCTCGCCGATTGTCGAAGAGAATTCCGTGCCCATTTGCGATACAGAAGCGGTGAACTGGCGCATATCAACGAGCCGTTCCTGCAAGATATTCGTGATATCGGGAAACCGCTCTGCGAGTTCCAGAGCCGGCTGCAGGATAAGCAGAAATCCGAAAGCCAGAAATAAAAGAAATGTCAGCACGGAAAGAAAGGCGGCAATCGCGTTCGGTAGTCCCAGCTTCGTCAATCCGCCGGTTAGCGGCAGTAACATCAGCATGATGACCATCGCCGCGAATAAAGGTCTGAAAAACACAGCGCCCGCGGACAGAACGAATGGCAAAGCCATAAACAGGCCGAGCGACAAAAGAAAAATTGCTGTCGAGAGCTGTCTTTTGGTCGGCATTTGCTGGCTGAGGGGCAGTTCGGTTGCGGGTGTTAGCCTAGCCTCTCCGGTGACGAGATCATCATTATCCGTCAATATCGGTCGCGCCTTTCCGGGCAAATTTCTTTGCGCCTGCAGCACATTTGGTCGCTACGACCGGATAGTCAATTTCCAGCGCCACGTCGGATTGCAGAACCATGGCCTCTGTTCTCTCGCATTCTTGCAGCGTTGCGAAGACGCGCTTGTCTCTTGTCATTTCACGACAGAGGGTCATGTCATCCGAACATCCCATCAAGATGATTGCGTAAGCGAGGCTGCTGATCATTTCCGGCTCCATCGAATTTCCATTGCACTTGGTTTGAAAACGCGGCCATCTTCAAAAGGTTGCGAAGGGCCGATTGATCGATCTGACGGGGAAGCAGAATCTATCCGGAGATTGCGGCACGCGGGATCGTTCATGGCGGATGGTTTGCGATGATGGCAAAAGACAGAGTTTACCTGCAAAGACGGGCTGGGAAGACGCCAGCCCGCTAGACGTTGCCAACGGCAGACATCGCTGATAAAGGCGCGATCGCGCAGTCTCGGCTTCGCTTGAGCGGTCGCTCGCGGGACAGGCTGGTTTTAATACCAAAATAATTTGGCGAGATCGGCCGGAGCTTATCTTGGCGACAACCAAAACCCTGCGCAGACGGCAATCGCGAATCTGCTGATATTAGAGAGTTTTCGATAATCCATGCGCAAAGTCCCAACCCATTATGATGCGATAATCCTGGGAGCTGGCGGAGCTGGCCTGATGTGTGCTGCCGTTGCCGGCCAGCGCGGGCGGAAGGTTCTTCTGATCGATCATGCCGATGAACCGGGCAAGAAAATCCTGATTTCCGGTGGTGGCCGTTGCAATTTCACCAATATCGGCACTGCGCCCGATCGCTATCTGTCCCAGAACAAGCATTTCGCGAAATCGGCGCTGAGTCGCTATACCGCCGCTGATTTTGTCGCACTGGTTGATCGCTACGGCATCGACTGGCACGAAAAGACACTGGGGCAGCTCTTCTGTGACGGTTCCGCCAGGCAGATTGTCGCGATGCTGATGGACGAGTGTCCGGCCGACACGGTCAGCCTGTCACTGGGGAAGGCGATAACCGATATCGGCCACAGCGATGGTCGCTATCGCGTCGAATATGGCGGAGAGACCGCTTTTGCGCCGTCACTTGTCGTTGCCACCGGTGGCCCGTCGATTCCGAAAATGGGTGCGACTGGATTCGCTTATGATCTGGCGCGAAAATTCGGCTTGAAGATAGTTGAGCCTCGGCCGGCGCTCGTGCCATTGACCCTGGGCGGAGAAGAAACCCTGTTCCGTGAGCTGTCCGGCGTGTCGGCACCGGTGATCGCGAAATGCGGGAAAACGGCCTTTCGGGAAGCCGCGCTGTTCACGCACAAAGGATTGTCAGGGCCTGCGATTCTGCAGATTTCATCTTATTGGCAGCATGGCGAATCGGTCGAGATTGATTTTCTGCCCGATTTGTCTGCCGATTGGCTCAGCCAGGCAAAGAAGCAACTGCCCCGCTTGTCCCTGAAAAAGGCAATTAACGCTCATTTACCCACGCGCCTGACCGAGACGCTGATCGAACGAATCGCCCTCGAAGGGGAACTGGGCAATTTGACCGACAAGAAGCTCGACGAGGCGGCGCGCCGTCTGTCCCACTGGCGCTTCATGCCCAATGGAACCGAGGGTTTTGCCAAGGCGGAAGTCACCGCTGGCGGGATAAGTACAGCGGAAATTTCGTCCAAAAATATGGAAGCTGGTCAAGTGCCCGGTTTATATGCTATTGGCGAAGCAGTTGATGTCACCGGCTGGCTCGGTGGCTATAATTTTCAATGGGCTTGGGCGAGTGGCCATGCTGCCGGCAAGGCAATATGATCCCCAGTGCAGACCGTTTAATTACAACATAATCTTCATAAACCGCAGGCGACTGGCAGTTCCGCGCGGCTTTCACAATTGCCACGGAATTAGAACATTATGCCTTTCTCGAAATTATCCCCGCTTCTCGCTGAGGCGCTTGCGGCGCACGAATATGACAAGCCTACGCCGGTTCAGGCCGCTGTGCTTGAACCAGAAGCGGATGGCCGCGACCTTATCGTATCCGCCCAGACTGGCTCCGGCAAGACCGTAGCCTTCGGTCTGGCTATGGCCCCTCAATTGCTCGATGACAACGGGCGTTTCCCGTTTCTGGTCGAGCCGCTGGCCTTGGTCATTGCCCCAACCCGCGAGCTTGCGCTGCAAGTGAGTCGCGAACTGACCTGGCTCTATCAGCCAGCCGGCGCGCAGATCGCGACCTGCGTTGGCGGGATGGATGCATCGAAGGAACGGCGTCAGCTGCGCCGCGGCGCGCATGTTATCGTCGGTACGCCTGGCCGTTTGCGCGATCACCTCGAACGCGGAGCGCTCGACCTTAAAAATCTGCGTGCAGCGGTTCTCGATGAAGCGGATGAAATGCTCGACATGGGCTTCCGCGAAGATCTCGAAGAAATTCTCGATGCAACCGGTGAAAATCGCCGGACATTGATGTTCTCGGCGACGATCCCGAAACCGATTATCAATCTTGCCAAACGTTATCAGAATGATGCGCTGCGCATTTCTACCGTCGGCGAAGACCGTGGCCATGGCGATATCGCCTATCAGGCAATCACCGTCGCTCCTGCCGATACCGAAAACGCGGTGGTCAATCTGCTGCGCTTTCATGAAGCGGAATCGGCGATGCTGTTCTGTGGCACGCGCGAAGCGGTTCGCCGCCTGCACGCAAGCCTTGTGGATCGCGGGTTCAGTGCTGTGGCGCTGTCCGGTGAACACACCCAGAGCGAACGCAACCAGGCGATGCAAGCCTTGCGCAGCAAGCGCGCACGCGTCTGTGTCGCAACCGACGTTGCTGCCCGCGGCCTCGATCTGCCGACCCTGAGCCTCGTTGTGCATGTCGACATGCCACGCGACGCCGAGACTTTGCAGCATCGCTCCGGACGTACGGGCCGTGCGGGTAAAAAGGGTACGGCGGTTATCATCGTGCCTTACCAGCGGCGCAAGCGGGTTGAATCCATGCTGCGTGGTGCAAAAATCAATGCCGAATGGAAAGATGCACCGACACGCGCCGACATTCGCAAGAATGATGCCGAGCGGCTGATCGAAACATTGTTGCAGCCAGTCGAGATTGACGAAGATGATCTGGCACTGGCGAAGCGTCTGATGGCCGAAAAAACGCCGGAAGAAATCGCAGCCATGCTGGTACAATCGCACCGCGCGAAAATGCCGGCGCCGGAACAGATGCTCGATCGCGGCGCCCAGTCGCAAGCTGCGCCAGGCGGTCCGCGTCCCGGATTTGAAGATACGGTCTGGTTCAAGATGAACGTCGGTCATAATCAGCGTGCTGACGCCCGCTGGCTGTTACCGGTATTGTGCCGCCGTGGCCATATCACCAAGAATGAAATCGGCGCGATCCGGATCAACGGCGACGATACATTGTTCGAAATCCCGCGTCGGGTAGTCGACAAATTTACTGCTGCGATTGCTGAAAAGAGAGAGTCCGGCGGGGATGATACCGATGATATCGTGATCACCCAGTTTGAAGGCAAGCCACGCGATGAAGCCAAGCGTAACCGCAAGGGCGGACGCGGCGACGGTGGCGGTCAGCGCGATTACAGCAACGCCAGCAAGAAACATGGCGGCAAGCAGTTCGGCAAGAACAAGTTCGGTGACAAGAAATTTGGCGACAAGAAATTCGGTGACAGAGCGGGTGGCGGCGGCAAGCCTTACCAGAAGCGCAAACCGGACGGCGAAGGCGGTTCTGACGGCGGCGGACCAAAGCGCGAATTTGGCGGCGGTTTCAAAAAGAAAACCGACTTTAAAGGCGATCGCAAATCCGGTTCCGGCGGCAATTTCGGTGGTGGTGACAAAAAGCCGCACCGCGGAAAACGTTCGTTTGAAGGCGGAAAGCCGAGCGCCCCCAAAGCCGACTGAACTAAACTATGACCACCGCCATTCAAATATTGGTTGATGCGGACGCCTGCCCGGTAAAAGACGAAATTTACCGGGTGGCGGACCGTCATCAAGTGGCGGTGGTGATTGTCAGTAACAGCCCGTTCCGCGTGCCAGATCATCCGCTGGTCAGCAGGGTGGTGGTCAGCGATGCTTTTGATGCAGCTGATGACTATATTGCCGAACGCACTGGCGCCCGCACTGTTGTGGTTACCTCCGACATATTGCTGGCCGATCGCTGCGTGAAGGCCGGTGCGTCCGTAGTAGGTTCCAACGGCAAGCCCTTCACCGCTGATTCCATCGGAGCAGCGGTAGCGACACGGGCGATCATGGCCGATTTGCGCGCCGGTATGGGCACAGAGAATATCGGCGGTCCGCCGCCATTCAGCAAGGCGGATCGTTCCCGCTTTCTGTCGTCACTGGATGAAATATTGGTGCGCCTGAAACGCCTCGGCTAGTCTACTGTAACCCGGAAGGTCAGCGCAAAGCTGCTTGCCGGACCCAATGCCGCCGCCGTCGCGGTGATGGTTGAGCCGGATATGGATGCACCATATGGGTTGCTCTCGTCGGCGCCGGTGGCGTTATCATCTTCCTCGGTTGTCGCAGATCCGCAATTGCTACCGCTTTTCATCGTGCCCGGGGTGTAGGTGAAGGGTCCGGTTAGCGTGTCGGTCGCGGTGACCGCATTTGCCGTCGCAGACCCGCTGTTGCTGATCAGGATACAATATTGGACAATTGCATCGGGGATGCGTTTGGGATTGGTGGTACCGTTGACCGGATCACTGATCACCGAACTGATCTTGGTGACGCTCATCGTGGTTACCGGGCGACAGAAGTTGATATCGTGGATTGAAATGGCTTGTCCGTCCGGATCGGCTGGTGCGGTCGTGTGGTTACCATAGATGATATCAACCCTGTCCACCGGAGAGGTGAAGGTGACTACCACATTGCCATTGGCCGAGTTGGAATTGGATCCGGCATCACCAATTGCGACATTGCCCGTGACATAGTTGGCGATACCGTTGGTCAGCGTCGGGAAGACGGTCGAGCCGTTGAAACTGCCGACAACCGTCAGTTTGTCGGAAAAGTCATTATTGGCATAATCGACGTCGAAAACGGTGAACTGAAGCCCCGGTACCGCCGTTGGCAGGGTTAAGCTCGTGGTTGCGGTTTGCGACTGGGTGGTAAATTGGAGATTTTCATATAGCGACTGTTCCGTATTCGCCAGGCTGCCGTAATTGTTGTTGTTCACAGCGGGCGAGCCATCATCATAGCTGCCGCCCGTATTGGTGATCGCAAAATTGATCGATCCGATACCGCTCACCGTATAACTGTTGTTTGTCGAGCCGCCCACCCAGGCTTTGCCATTCCAGTCGAACAATATCTGATTGGAGACAGGGCAAACGCTGGTCAGGCTAGGTGGAATGCCCGCGGTACGTGATCCCGATACAGTAAAAGCCCGGCTCGCGTAATCATCTTCGCCGGTGATCCCGTTGTTGGGCGTGGAATCCGGGTCTACCCGATCGGACGACGCCACCTCGGCGTTATTGGTAACGGTGGCTCCTGATGTGGCCGTGACATTGACCACTATGTTTATAGCTCGGGTCTGCCCGGGAGCAATCGACGGTACCGTCCATATGCCGGTGCCGCTATTATAGGTTCCGTAACCGGATGCACTGACGAACGTCACGCCCAGTGGAAGCAAGTCATTGACGGTTGCTGCCGCGGTCTGGTTCGATGCGGCGGAATTATTGAGGGAGAGCGTGTAGGTGATGTTGGCACCGTTTGCCGGGGTCGCATTGCTGACGGTCTTGGCCAATGACAGGTCGGCAAAATTGGTGGGTGCTGAAGTCAGCCATAAGTCTGCTCTCAGAAAATTTCCGTCATCGGCGCTCGGGTACATGTCGCAGATTTCCATGCGCCAGGTACCGATTGAATTTTGCCCATCGAACACGCTCAGCGGGTTATTGGGAGAGAACTGCCGCTGATAGGCAACGGTCGGCGGGTTAGGCGTTGGCGTCAAATTGTCACTGCCGTGACCGCCGCTGTTTACCGCAGGGCTGGACTCATCGCTCAGCCGGACGTTCAAATGATTATTGCCCCCCGCGGTGGAACCAACGACAAGAATAGCCCGCGTTCCTGCAGGGGATTGTAAAATGACCTGAATATCTGTGCGATAGGCATGGGAAGCGAGAAAACCCAGGTCGACGTCGGCAACGGTGAAATTGGTGCCGACCGAAAAATTCTTGACCAGTGGTGACCCGCCGGTTCCACCGGTGCCGGTTCCGCAAGTGCGAGCCGCGACAATGTCGTTTGAACCGCCGGGTTCACTGATTGTATATTGTGTGACGGTCTGGGCCTGGACAGCCGAGGGATATATCAAGGCAAGGCAGATCAAGACGAGGCAGGAAAGCATCTTTCCCACCGCGACTAAATTCCTCGGGATGGTCAGTCCCGGAAAATTTTGTCCCCACTTCATAGCGCTAATAGGTAGAGGAATACTCTGAAAGATTGGTTAAATTTTGGGTTTCCAGGAATGATTAACGCGATTTTACCAACCCGTCATGAACTGCCGAATCAGCACGAACAAGCCGGATTTAGCCGTTCCAGTCGCCACGGCCCGCCATCCATAGACTGATCGCCGCTAGCGCTGCGGTATCGGCGCGCAATATTCTCGGGCCAAGCGATACCGGCACCGACTGGGGCAGGGCGCGGATCATTTCGTTTTCCGCATCGGAGAAGCCGCCTTCGGGGCCGATCAGGATTGCCGCTGGCCCAGCATGGGCTACCAACGCCTTGCGGAAGCTGCCCTCACCGGTTGAGTGTATTCGTTCGTCGGCGAAGAACAGATGGCGTTCGGCAGGCCATTGTTCGAGCATGTCGGTCAATTTTACCAACGGATCAAGGGCGGGAAGGGCGGTGCGCTCGCATTGTTCCGCTGCCTCGATCATATGGGCATGCAGCTTTTCCGTCTTGATATTATGACTCTGGGTGCGTTCGGTCTGTACCGGCATGATCCTGTCGACGCCGAGTTCGGTTGCTTTCTCCGCGATCCAGTTGAAGCGGTCTTTCTTGATCGGCGCGGTGCACAGCCAAAGATCGGGAACCGCCTCCCGTTCCCGTGTCTTGCCATCAACCATCAGGATCAGATCGCGTTTGCCGAGCGCCGTTACATGGGCAAGATATTCACCAGTGCGGTTGTCGAACAATTTTATTGGATCGCCTTGCCTGATCCGCATAACTTTCAGCAGATAATGGGCGTGGCTGCCGTCGAGCCGGATTTCTGCGCCGTCGGATATTTCGACATCGACATAGAGGCGCGGGGCGCTGTGCGGGGGATAGGCGGGTGTGGCTGGCATGGATGTTGTTTAGCGCGGGCTTTCATTCTCGTCATGCTGAATTTATTTCAGCATCTCTTCGGAAGAATGCACATGTCCGGCTGAGGTCCTGAAACAAGTTCAGGATGACGAGTTAGAGAAGTTCAGGATGACGCGTTGGAGAAATGACGATAAACGGCTGTCATGTCGAACCCGTCAGAACAGATCGTCCCCGATTCCGAACATAAGGGCATTGTCGGCCTGCTGCCCGTTGCAGCCCGGCCCTTTGCCCTGCTTGCCCGTTTTGACCGCCCGATCGGCTGGTGGCTATTGTTCTGGCCGTGCGCCTGGGGCGTGGCGCTTGCCGGCGGTGCGATCGAGCGCTGGGACCTGCTCCTCTGGCTGCTGGTCGGTGCGATCGCGATGCGTGGCGCGGGCTGTGTCTATAATGATATTGTCGACCGGGATCTCGACCGTCAGGTGGAGCGGACCCGCTCGCGGCCTTTAGCCAGCGGTGTCACGTCGCTGAAAGCCGCTTGGGCGTGGCTCGGCATATTATGCCTGATCGGGCTGCTGGTCTGGCTCCAGATCAATGGCACGGCCAAGCTGGTGGCGCTGGGCAGCCTCGCTCTGGTCGCCGCCTATCCGTTCATGAAACGGATCACCTGGTGGCCGCAGGCGTGGCTGGGACTGGTGTTCAGCTGGGGTGCGCTGGTCGGCTGGCTGGCGATTATACCGCAATTCCACTGGGCGATGCTGCTGCTCTATCTCGGTTCGATATTCCTGGTGATCGGCTATGACACGATTTACGCGCTGCAAGATAAAGAAGACGATGCTTTGGTCGGGATACGGTCGAGCGCGTTGCGACTGGGGGATAATGTGCGTTCCGGCGTGCTCCTCTTTTATCTGGTCGCGCTCGGGAGCTGGGCCGCCGCATTCTGGATGCTGCGCCCCCAATGGCTTGGTCTCGTGGCTCTTGTACCCGTCGGACTGCATCTTTTTTGGCAGGTTGCGACCCTGAAAAGCGGTGATGGGGACGATGCGCTTGCCAAGTTCCGGTCCAATCGCTTTGCCGGCCTACTGATGTTTCTCGCCTGTCTGGTTTTAGGGCAGGCCGGCTAGCTATCAGCGGAATTGGATTGCATTTCGCAACCCGTGCGGGTTATGCTAGTTAACTGTACAGTTAATCCAGCATCCTATCTCCCGGAGACATTTGCATGAAAAAACGCCGCCTGGGCCGAAGCCCGATTTATGTATCCGAGATCTGCATGGGGACGATGACCTTCGGCAGCAGCGCCGACGAGGCGATGTCGCACAGGATCATGGATGAATCGGTCGAAGCGGGGATCAACTTCTTCGATACCGCAGAAAATTATCCGGTGCCGCCGAAGCGTGAATGGGCAGGGGAGACCGAGAATATTGTCGGCCGCTGGATGAAGGGCAAGGATCGCGACAGTCTGATCATCGCCACCAAGGTTTCCGGTCCAAGCCACGGCTGGATTGAATCAGCACAGCGCGCCGGTATGACCGCGATGGATCGACACAATATCGTCAAGGCGCTCGACGACAGTCTCAAGCGGCTCCAGACCGACTATATCGACCTTTACCAGACCCACTGGCCCGATCATGGCACTGCCTATGACGAAACGATGGAAGTGCTCGACGAGGAAATCCGCAAGGGCAAGATCCGAGCGATCGGCTGTTCCAACGAAACCAGCTGGGGCCTGATGAAATCGCTCGAGGCTTCAGAGCGGCTGGGTGTCACCCGCTATTGCACAATCCAGAATAATTTCAGCATGAACAACCGTCGGTTCGAGGATGAACTGGCGCAGGTCTGCCGGCAGGAAGGGGTCAGCCTGATCCCTTATTCGCCGCTCGCCGGCGGGGCCCTGTCGGGCAAATATAATGATGGCGCGACGCCAGAGGGGGCGCGTTTCTCTGCCTATCTTAATCTGGGTGGCCGCCAGAAGAAAATGGCGGAACGGTTCGTCAATCCCAAGTCGGAGGAATCGACCAAGCGGTTCATGGCGATTGCCGAAGAACTGGGCGTTGCCCCGGTGACGCTGGCAACCGCATGGTCGAAACAGCATGATTTTGTCGCTTCGACCATTGTCGGTGCAACCCACACTGATCAACTTCCCGAGATTTTTGCCGCTACCGATCTGGTGCTCAGCGACGAGATGATGAAACGGATTTACAAGATCAGTCGGGAAATCATGTACCCGATGGGTTGATTCACGAGGTTTGAATGACGAGGTTAAGACTGCCAAACAGATTGTCGATGAAACGGTGACCGGTTTTTTCGGGATTACCGCAAGATTGGGGGCACTCGCGGCCACCACAAATTTCTAGAAACACAAGAGAGAGAGGAATTTCCAATGAGTCAATTTCCCGACGCAAAGCAACTGTTCACCACCGTCACGGAGGATGGCAAATCGATATTGTCGATCGAGCCGTATGAAGTGCCGGAATTGAAGGACCATGAAGTCGTCGTTCAAATGGAAGCGGTTCCGATCAACCCATCCGATCTCGGCTTGCTGACCGCAGCCGCCAATATGGACACCGTCCGCAGCGAAACCGTCGACGGCCATCCGGCGCTGGTTGCCGATGTGGAGCCTGCGATGCAGCCATTCTTCAAGGGGCGCGCCGGCAAGAAACTGGCCGCCGGCAATGAAGGCGCGGGCACTGTGGTTGCAGCCGGTTCATCCGACGCGGCGCAGGCACTGATGGGCAAGGTCGTGACGATCGTCGGTGGCGAAATGTATCGCACCCATCGCGTGATGCCCGCCATGATGTGCGTCCCGCTGCCCGAAGGCGCACCGGCCAAGGAAGGTGCTTCGCTGTTCGTCAACCCGATGACCGCGCAGGGCTTCCTCAACACGATGCGGGCCGAAGGCCATGAAGCTTTGGTGCATACCGCGGCAGCATCCAACCTCGGCCAGATGCTCGCCAAGCTCTGCCTCAAGGAAGGCGTGCCACTGGTCGCGATCGTTCGCTCCGATGCCCAGAAGAAAATCCTCACCGATATCGGCCTGACCCATGTGATCGACAGCACCAAAGGCGACTTCATGGACCAGCTGATCGCTGCCCTGGCTGAAACCGGCGCGACGCTCGGCTTTGATGCGATCGGTGGTGGCAAGATGGCCAGCTATATCCTGACCGCGATGGAAAAAGCAGCAGCCGTGCGCGGCGCGGAATTCAGCGTCTATGGTTCGACCGTCAACAAGCAGGTCTATATCTATGGCCGTCTCGACACCGGCGAAACCATCCTCGGCGGCGGTCTCGGCCTCTACTGGGGCGTTGGCGGCTGGTTGCTGACCCCGCATCTCGAAAAGGTCGGCGGCGAACGGATGATGGAAATGCGCATGTATACCGTCGCCGAACGCAACGGCATTTTCCACAGCGACTATTCCAGCGAGATCAGCCTGATGGACATGATCGATCCGGACATCGCCAAGGGCTATGACAAGAAGGCAACCGGCGAGAAGGTGCTGGTTAATCCTGCGCTCTGATAATCGGCTTAAAAAATGTTACGCATTGATGGAGTGATTACATTGATCGTTAGCAGCTTGTTGCTGACAAGCTGCGCTTGGCTGAATGATCGAGAAAAGGTCTCGGTATTGAAGGCCTTTGACCTGCGTCATGAAGTTGAGCCGGGATCAAACATTCACTCCATCAAGCTGACGCTTGAAATTGATCGCGATGACCTGAAGAAAATCGGCAGCAGATCGCTTATGGTTCAATCAGTGAATTGTGAAAACTCTGATTTGAAGGCGATGTACAGAAGACCCTATGGATTTAACGTCAATCCAGTGTCGGATGGAGATAAGTCAAACTTAGTTGATTTTTCTCTACTTGAGACAAGTGTGCCAACCCAAATTGAATCCGTAATGGCCAAGATCGAGGATAACGGTTGTGCCTTTGTTTTCGTACAAAGAGGATATGGATTAACTGAGTATTATTCTGATCCATTCGAGGTCGAGTTTGAAAGCATAGAAGCTTTGTCACCCCGGACATGATCCTGGGGCCGGAGCGGCAATGCGCCATTTTGGTGCTTGCCGCTCGGGGTCCTGAAAAGAGTTCAGGATGACGATTCCCTCTCCCTTGAGGGAGTTTGGCGCTGCTGTAGGTAAACTATGCTCCCATCGGAGCTGGGTGAGGGCGCGCTGCCGGTTGGTTTGTACGTTCAACCACCACCCGAGCACCCTCATCCAACTGCGGCTAACCAGCAGAGCTGGCAAGCCTTCGTATCCTTCTCCCTTAAGGGAGAAGGCAGTTCATCCGAATAGCATCGCGATTCGGGATGTGATCAGACGCCAGAACAGCTTCGGCCCGAACGTCCGGTAACTTGGCACATCGTCGGGCAGGGGCATGCTCGACTGTCGAAACTGGGTCTGGGTGCGCATTTCGACCGGCGGGATATCGCCCGCGAAGCGCTTTGCATAAGCCGAGGTCCAGTGACCTTTTGAAAATTTCAGATACATCGCCGTGTTGCAGCAGGACGCGACCATGCGCCGGGTCGGGGCATCGGGTGCATTCTGAAAGGCTTTCAGCCGGTCAGCGCCTGCAACACAAGAAAACCGGTCGTCGCGATAGGTCAGATAATGGGTCCCGCCATCCTCTTCGGTAACCCTGGCTGCACTGTCCAGCGCCTCGAGCATTGCCGCGCCCGCCTGACAGTCATTGCAATAGCAGACACCGCTCAGAATCGGGCGCCCGACAGCCTGAAAGCGGACTTTCCCACATTGGCAGGTGGAGATGAGGGGTGCGTTAGCCATATCGCGGAGATTAGCGCATCGGCAGCAGCTCGTCATCCCGGATCGAGCCCGGGGTGACGGGCGGCAATGCATCACAGTAGTGCTTGCCGTTCCGGGTCCTGAAACGAGTTCAGGATGAGAGTATTTAACTAAAGTTCTA
>TARA_R110000787_G_scaffold250297_1_pt1 | contig 14188 bp, 26 predicted proteins | sample TARA_R110000787 | Tara Oceans TARA_R110000787 (sample SAMEA4397920) | marine metagenome | biome: Polar Biome; feature: [DCM] deep chlorophyll maximum layer (ENVO:01000326); material: water (ENVO:00002006), including particulate matter (ENVO:01000060) such as... | depth 35 m
CGGTCAGCAGACGATATTCGCCGGCAAGGTCCGGGGCAAGACGATCCACGGGGTCACGACAAAAGCGGGCTGGAAAGCCTTTCGGGATCTCGAGCGGTTCCTGAAGTCTAGGATGGGGTGCAAGTCGGTATCGGCGGGCGACGTGATTTCGTCGGCACTGTTGGGCATGGATGCGACGCGCAAGGCCATCGCGGCGAGCCAGGCCGCCTATGCGGCCAGGAAGGCGGTGCGATGAGCCAGACCCTGCGTCTGGTAGTGCAAGACATCTACGAGAGACACACTCCAGACGGTCCTGATTTTGTGCGGCGGTGCGAGAAGCACGAGTGGCAGAGCCTTCCGGTGTTATCCAACGAGCGCCCTGGCTTGTGTCCAAAATGCGCGGAAGAGTCGATGTACAAGGGGCGCAAGCGGTATGCCGAGTTTACAGTTGAGGGGGTATGAGGTAATGGCGATCACAGCAAAATCGAGCGGAGACGGGTCGAGTTTTGAGCCAGCGCCGGAAGGCGTGCATCAGGCGGTGTGTGTCGACGTGGTGGATCTTGGGCTGCTGGACGTAACCTGGCAGGGCGTCAAGAAGGTGCAGCACAAAGTCAATCTGGCGTGGCAGATCGCGGAGGACAGGGAGGACGGCAAGCCTTTCTTGGTGTTCAAGCGATACACGCTGAGTCTGCATGAGAAGGCCGCGCTCCGTGGCGATCTCGAAAGTTGGCGTGGGCGCCGGTTTACTCGGGACGATGAGTTGGGATTCGATGTTGAGTCAGTCTTAGGTGCGAACTGTCTGCTGAACATCCAGCACCGGGAGGTGGGCGATCGGGTCTACGCCAACATCGTGAGCATCATGCCGCTGGTAAAGGGGATGCCAGCCATCAGTGTGCGAGACTTCGTGCGGAAGGTGGACCGGGAGGACGCGCCGGCAAGTGACGGGGATGGGTCGCAGCCGGCGGCCGGCGCGCAGGAAGACAGCGAACTGAACCCGCCACCCATCACGGCGGACGATATTCCCTTCGGCTGGCTCCTGCCGATGCTGCTGGCTGGGGGCACGTTGATCTCATGGGCATGAACGGAGAAGGCGTTGCTGCCGTCATGACGAAGATCACGGTCGTGCTCGACATCGAGACGGCCTCCATTGCCAATGCCGCTGACTATCTCGAGCCAGCCACGGCGCCGTCTACCTATAAAGACCCCGCGAAGATCGCGGCCTACATCGAGAACGCGTCAGCCGCACAGTTGGCAAAGGCCGCGCTCGACCCGGACCTGGCGCGCGTGGTGGCGGTCGGGCTGGGGTCAGTGGGCGGCGTCGAGGTCTTGACCGCAGGCGACGAGGAGGAGGAGCGGGCTCTTCTCGAGGGCGTATGGGCGGCTGTCAGCGGCACGACGGTGATCGGATACAACGTCGTCGGGTTCGACCTTCCCGTGCTCCTGCGGCGGTCGTTCTATCTCAACGTGAAGGCGCCAGACATCCAACTTGACCGGTTCCGGCACCCGACCGTGATCGATCTGATGCAGGTGCTGTCGTTCAACGGGGCGCAGAAGTTCCGCCGGCTGTCGTTCTACGCGAAGCGGCTAGGGTTCGAGATCGAGGATGGCGTCACGGGTGCGGACGTGCCGGGGCTCGTGGCGAGCGGTAATATAAACGCGGTTGTTCAGCACGTCACCTCAGACGTCAAACTGACGATGCAGATCGCACAGCGGATGGGGGTGCTATGACCGCGGAGTTTACCATCCGAGACATGGTGCGTGAGATTCAGAAAGAGGCCAGAGACACCGACCTGCTGCCAGAACGATCCAGGGTGCTCTTGGTGAAGCTCACGGCCCTTATGGGGAACTGCAACGATGAGATCCGCGTGGCTGATGCGGCGTATGCGAGCAGGCTTCTGGGGGAGTTGGACGCGGACGGGCCTGCGAACCGCGCGAAGATCAGGGCGGAGTGTTCACCTGAGTTTGCGCGGCGGCAGGAGGCGCGGAATACGAAAGAGCTCGTGGTCGAGATGAGCCGGGCGATCAAGGTGATGATCCGGTCGATCAGTGAAGAAATGCAACTGGCGCGATGACTGGCCCTGGAGAGGTGGCAGCATGAGCATTGGTGAACTGTTCGCTCGCGCGGGATCGTTCTTTAAGTCTGACGAGCCTTCGCGGAAGGATGTCAAAGCGAAGCGCAAGCGTGCCGCGGAGCGCACCTGGCGTAAGGTCTGCCGGGAGGTGGACATACGCGACGACGGCAAGTGCCGGGCGTGCAGTCGGCGCACGACCGTGGCCTTTCCGCCCACGCATCCACTGAGTCGGCACCGGCATCACATCGTGTTTCGCTCGCAGCGCGGGCCGGATACCACCGCAAACGTCCTGACGCTCTGTGCCATCTGCCACGCGGACGTCCACGCGCATTGGCTCGAGATCATCGGGAACGCAAACGGTGAGTTGCGCCCGGTTGTGCTGGATCAGCGAGCGCATGCGTCGAGGCAGGCTGTTTGATGACGCATAGAACATGTGACCCAACGCGCGACATGGAGACAATCGCATGAACATAAGCCTACCGTTCACCGGACCAGAGCTCAGGGACGAAGCCATGTCTCGCGTCGAAGCGCACGCGGCGCCCACGTTCAACGACCTCGCCTTTGCCGCCGTTTGCCGGGTGGCTCGGCGCCGGCACGCGTTTATTGTGGATATGGTCTGGGCGGAACTCGGCGAGGCGGCGGCGGCATCTGTTCACGAAAAGCGGGCGATGGGCGCGGTCATGGGGAAGGCGAGCCGGGCCGGGGTGATTTCGCCGACGAATGAGTTCAGAGCATCAGAGCAGCGCAACTGCCATGCAAACCCGAGGCGGGTCTGGCGCTCAAATTGGAGGAACGGCTAATGTGGGAATCTGCAACCACGCTTGAACTCGTCGTGGTCATTGTCTTTTCGATCGCTCTCGCGGCGACCGTAATCTCATGGCTGTGGCACAAGGTCCGCGGCGACTCGTGGCCGGTCGAGGAAGGGCAGTCTTCATGGTGGTTGTGACGTTTCTTCAATGGCTGCGCCGAGGCCGAAGCGTGTATGTCTCGCCGAAGTGGCTGGAGCGACAGCGCCGCCGAGAGTCGCGGGTGGAGTTTCACGGGGTGTGCTGGCGGTGGCCGGTGAATCAAGCGCACGACCACGCTCGCGGCTGGACGAAGGCTAGTTTGAGGCGGCGGGCAGCATGACTGACCGGGTGCGCTCCAGCGACGGCTCCGACACCCATCCCACGTATCACGGCGGCGACGATTACGACCAGCACCAGCGTCAGGCCGTGCGCGTAGAGTGCGAGTGCTGTGGACAGGCGTTCTACATGACGGCCATCAAGGCGCGGTGCGTGCGATGCCTGACGGTACCGGATGCGACGGGACATTCGTGACGCCGTACTACGAGCAAGACGGCATCACGATTTACCACGGGGACTGCCTGGAGGTGCTGCCGACGTTGAAAGCGGATTGTATCGTCACTAGTCCACCTTATAACAAGAAGGGTCTGCGTGGCGTAGTGGAGACAAGCAACCAGATATGGTCAAAGCATGGGATTAATTACGAAAGCTATGGAGACGACTTGACGGAGTCCGATTATCATTTGTGGCTTATATCGGCGTTGAATCTTTGTGTATCTTCCCTGCGGGCTGGCGGAAGTTTGTTCGTGAACCACAAACCAAGACGGAATGGAAATGTGGCCCACTTGCCCACGGACTTTCTAAGGTTCTTGGCGATCCCGTTGTACCAGTTGATAATATGGAATCGGAGAACTAGCGCCAATATAAGATCCGACATCCTCGTGCCTTGCACTGAGCACATCTACTGGTTTGCGAACGGGAAGCCGTCCGTGTTTAGGGACAACATCCATGCTGATTATCATGGAGAAGTGTGGACGATACCACCAGGGGATCAGGAGGTACATCCAGCCCCATTCCCAGCCTTGCTGGCATCTAACTGTATCGGGCTAACCTCGCCGACTGGATCAATAATCCTTGACCCCTTCATGGGGTCCGGCACCACCCTTCGCGCCGCGAAAGACCTTGGGCGCAAGGCCATCGGAATCGAGATCGAAGAGAAATACTGCGAAATAGCCGCCAAGCGCCTCGCCCAGCGCGTGCTGCCACTGCAACTCCATGCGTAGAGCCGCCCGCGTCGATGCCAACCATGCCGAGATCACCGGCACGCTGCGGCAATGTGGATGGGTGGTGCATGACACGTCTGGCACTGGCGCTGGGTTCCCTGATCTTCTGGCCGGCAAGGCTGGGCGGTTGGTAATGATCGAAGTAAAGGACGGCGCCAAGCCCCCAAGCGCGCGGCGGCTGACCCAAGATGAGGCGCTGTTCCACGCGAAGTTCGCCGGGGCCGGGGTGACGGTGGCCATTCTTTCGTCAGCGGAAGAGGCGGTTGCGCTGTGACGCTGACAACCATGTGGGACTATGAGCTCAACCGCCGCGTCGAAGTCGAGTCGGTCTTTGACGGTATTGCGCTCCCAGGCCAACATGCAGACGATCCGGGCTGGGAACGGCCAGGCAGCAAGCGAGAAAGTTAAAACCACGTGCCACCACAGCCACCCAAGCACGAAGGCGTCGACGCAGTCATGACGGTCCTCCGCCGGCGTATCGCTGAACGCGGCCAAGCCAGGTTCGAGCGCCAGCTTGGCATCAGTAAGGGTTCTTTGAGTCATATAATGTCCGGCAGGACACTCATCTCTCCACGGCTCGCTGCGAAACTCGGGTTCGAGGCGGTGCTGGTCTTCAGGCGCGCGCAGCGGCGTACGTAGAGCAGCCGAGGCGAGTGCCGAGACGCCATCCGACTAGTCAACCATCCCATTCTTCGGCAGCCGCGCTGTAGGTCGCCGCTGCGCTTCTCCCAGAGGCCATGTCCGCTTTTGCGCCTATAAAGCGCCTATTTTGACAACGCCTGCCAGCTTGTTGTCTAATACGTGCATGGACGCGGTCACATTGGAACCGGGGGAGGTCACAGCAATGAGAGCATTACCGGCGGATTTATTTTGCAAAGAGGTGGTTCGGGAGTGGATCGACTCAGAGGGCCGGGGTTTTCTCCTCTCATGCGGCCACACAGTCCACTTGCCGGAAGTAACGAGGGCGAAGTCAGGAACCACAACCTCGGGCGTTGGGTGCGAACAGTGCATCCGGGCGGCGGGGTTTCCGGGTTCAAGCCCAGACAAACAGTCCCCACCTCAAATCGACTTTGAGGGACTCGCGCTCGCATTCATGCCGGAACTGATGAAATACAGCGACGTGTTCACAGAGTGGACACTGGAGTTCCCCGGTATCGTCGAATTGCGCGTCGAGGGCGGTGGTGTCTGGATTATCGGCGACACGAACGGGCCGATTGGCGCAGATTACTATTTATCCGAAGAAGACTTTGGCGAGGGTGAGCCGTCACACTACTCAGTCGAAATCGCCGCATCCGATGACCCCGCCATCATCGCCGAGCGGCTATCTGCGGCCATGTCGGCAGTCTAATCGTTGCGGGGAGGGGGCGGGATTACTCGCCCCTCTCTCGGAGCGATTAGGCTTCCACATAGAAGGATGAACCCACTAATGACGTACACGATCAAAGGCTTGAAGACATGGGACACGCATGACGGCGGTGGGTGGCAAGTGTCGCTCTACGCCAATGGCAAACGCATCGCCGAAGTGACGCAACGAGGTCACGGTGGGCCATTGTGGTGGGAGTTCAAGCCTGTGGACGCGCACGCGTTGGTGGCGTTCGGAGCGTCGCAAGGGGTGAGCGACTTTCTGGATGGCAACTTCGTCAAGTTCGACACCGACGCGGACTCAGCGTTGTGCGAGATGGTGGACGACCTTGAGCATAAGCGCGAGATGAAACGCTGGTGCAAGACGAAGGTGGTCTTTCGGTTTCCACAAGACGAGGAAGGCAAGTACCGCACCATCAAGTGCGCCCACTACACGGAATCAGTCAGACGCAAGATGGTCGAGCGCTATGGCCCCGACGTGATCATCATGAACAAGGTCGTCACTACGGCAGAGGAAGACGCCATCGTGCAGTCGGCGTGTGACCGCGCCAACGCCAGCGGCGATGGGATGACCGACGACGATATTCAGACCCTCACAGACGACTTGAACGCGCTCAACGGCATAGCAGGGTAGTGGACCGAGGCTCGGGGAGGGGGATAGCATGAGCGACTACGCATTATTTCTACGTGCGAAGCAGCGCACATACACTGGCGGTGGCGTGACGGTAGACGAACTGCCGACGCAACTCTACGACTGGCAGGCGGCTATCGTGCGATGGGCGCTAAAGAAAGGCAGGGCGGCGATCTTCGCGGATTGCGGCCTGGGGAAGACCTTTATGCAGGTTGCGTGGGCAAACGCGCTCGACGTGCCGGTATTGATGCTGGCGCCGCTGTGCGTGGCAGAGCAGACGGTCAACGAGGCGGCGAAACTCGGCATCGACGTCCATTATGCGACCGACCAAGACCACGCGAACGGGCATCGGTTGGTCATCACGAATTACGAACGCCTCGACAAGTTCGACGTGACACAGTTTCAGGGTGTCGTGCTTGACGAGTCGAGCATCCTAAAAGCCTTTAACGGAAAAACACGCACGAGGCTCATCGAGGCGTTCCAGCACGCACCGTTCCGGCTGTGTTGCACGGCTACGCCTAGCCCGAACGACATATCGGAACTCGCGAACCATGCCGAGTTTCTAGGATTGATGACTCGGCCCGAGTTTCTGGCAACATGGTTTATCAACATCCAGAGTAGCGCAGCCGGGAAGACGAAAGGCTGGCGCATGAAACGCCATGCGGTGGAGCCGTTCTATCGGTGGATGTCGTCATGGGCGGTGGCCGTCCGGTCGCCATCAGATTTAGGATACAGCGATGACGGGTTCATTCTTCCACGGTTGACGATTCACGACGTAACACTCACCATCGACGGCCCGATGGGTGACTCGCTCTTCCCTGAGATGGGCGGAAAGGGATTAAGTGGCAGGCTAGCAGCTCGGCGCACGTCGATGGTGGACCGCGTGGAGGCAGTAAGCCGACTAATCGCCAACGGTGACGGCGGGCAATGGCTGCTCTGGTGCGGACTCAATGAAGAGGCGGACGCACTCACAAAGGCAATCCCTGGCGCGGTCAACGTGTCGGGCTCTGACTCTTACGACGAAAAGGTCGGAGCGGTGCAGGCGTTCATTCGTGGCGAGATCCAGCATCTAGTATCCAAGGTCCGTATCTTGGGGTTCGGCATGAACTTCCAGCACTGTCACAACATGGCATTCGTGGGGATGTCCGACAGCTACGAGGCCTACTACCAGGCGATTCGGCGATGTTGGCGCTACGGTCAATCGCAGCCCGTCTCGGCCCATGTGGTGGTGTCCGAGGCCGAGCGTGCGGTAGTGGAGAACGTGCGCCGGAAAGAGCAGAAGGCCGCCGGCCTCTCAGCTAACCTGCTTCGGCACATGCGAGACTTTGAGCGAGTGGAGATTACATAATGAACGAAAAGGTATACAAGGGCGATGAGTGGTCGGTCACGAATCAGGACTGCGTTGAAGGCGTCTCAGCGCTCGATTCAGACAGCGTGGATATGTCGGTGTATTCGCCGCCGTTTGTGTCGCTCTACACATACACGGCGAGCGAGAGGGACATGGGTAACTGCAAGTCTCCCGACGAGTTCTTCGAGCATTTCGGGTTCCTCCAGCGCGAACTGCTACGGGTCACGAAGCCGGGTCGGCTGACGTGCTGCCATGTGGCGCAGATTGCCGCGATGCTTGAGCGCGACGGCTACATCGGGATCAAAGACTTTCGCGGGTGGACGATCAAGGCGTTCGAGGCGAACGGCTGGATCTATCACGGCGAGGTCTGCATCGACAAAGATCCGCAGGCGCAGGCCATCCGCACGAAGTCGAAAGGGCTGCTGTTTGTGCAGATGCGGAAAGACTCGTCATGGAGTCGGCCGGCGCTCGCCGATTACATTTTGCTCTTTCGGAAACCGGGCGAGAACGCGGTGCCGATTCAGCCCGACATCACGAACGACCAATGGATACAGTGGGCACGGCCGATTTGGTATGGCATCCGCGAGAGCGACACGCTCCAAGTGTCAGAAGCCCGCGGGGATGACGACGAGCGGCACATTTGCCCGCTACAACTCGGCACGATTGAGCGGTGCATTCGGTTGTGGAGTAACCCCGGAGATCTCGTGCTGTCGCCATTTACCGGCATTGGGTCGGAAGGATATGAGGCTGTGCGACTTATGCGGCAGTTCGTCGGGTTCGAGCTGAAGCCGGAATACGCGGCGGTTGCGGCGAAGAATCTGATCGCGGCAGTGTTGAAGCGGTCCCAGGGCAGTCTATTTGGTGAAGCGAAGCCGGGGATGGAACCCGCCATATCCAACGTGGCGACAGTATGAGCGCCAACCCATGTGGCTGCGACCCAGAAGCCAACCACCGCTGCGAGCAGCACCCTGACGGCCACCACCGCGACTCCCTCAGCCTGGTCTGGTTCAGTCTGGTTGTCGGGATCTCAGCGGCCTTGCTGGTAGCAGCCGCATCGGGGTGGTTGTGATGAGCGAGCCGTCAGACGTCGATGATCTGCGCGAGGCGATACGTGTCGCAGCGCGATATCTCGACCGTGCGTCGGCATGGGCTAACACTCCGGCGCTCGCGCGCGAAGAGTTCGCTCGGGCCGATGCACCGCTCTGCGAAGCGCGATCGATCCTCGATCGGCTCTTCTCTGAGCGATATCCCGACCTTTATAGCTATACGCCGGGGCCGGGGTATCCGTATGGAGAGAGTTGAGTTTAGCGCCGAGCTCGCCGGCGGCCGGGAGATTGTCGTGAGTGGAACGCGTGACACGACGTGGGTCCGCGATGCTTCATATGGTGCCGATGCGGATGGCAATCGTGGGGAGGATACCGGCTGGCAGATCGAGGAAGACTTGATCTCTGACGTCCAGATCCTCGACCTCGAGACAGGAGCGGTGGTTCCGCTGGCGTCGGTTGAGCCTCGCGTGGCGGAGTTGATCGCCGACTATCTGCGGGTGACACCGCCTGATGACGGATCATGAGCGCCTACTACAACGAACACGACGCCGGCGCCGCTGCGTGGCTCCGAGAACTCATAGCCGACGGACAAATAGCCGAGGGAAAAGATGACTTGGAGCGAGAAGGTTACGCCCTCGGGTCGGTTGGTCTCCCGGCTTGCAGCGTCGAGGCACCACACATCAGGCAGCGGCTCTGGTTCGTGGCCGACGCCACGCACGCCTACAGGAGGAGCGGAGAGCGGCGAACGGAAGCAGGAACTCGGCCTGCCGGAGAGCGGCGGCGGGGATCTGCAAGCGGCGGTGCATCTGGCGAGTTGGCCGACCCCGAAGGACAGCGACAGCGACAAGGGGGTCAGGATACCGGAGGGCGCAGCGAAGGAGTTAGCACGGAAGGGGCTGGGGTCGGACCTACCGACGCTGGCTGCGAGCAGTTGGCCGACGGGTCCAGCCCCGCACGACACCGATCAGACGGCGGGTCGAGCGCGGCCGAGGAATGGATACGGGGTGGATCTGGAGATAGCAGCGTTGTGGGCCACGCCAAGCAGCACGGACTACAAAGGAGGCTACCAGGACGGGCGGACGCGCAGCACTGGGCACGAGAAGAGCGGGCGGCGGCTGGACGTACAGGCCCAGGGGTCGAGTTGGGCCACGCCGACAGTGGGGGACTCGAGCGGATCTGGGAACCGGAACCTCGCTGGGTCGAAGGCCCACGCGGGGAGCAGTCTCGTAGACCAAGCGAACGGTGGACAGAGTCCGCGCCCTGGGCTGAGGCGCACGGGGCGGCTACCACGGATACCCATGCCTCGCTTGGCAGGGTGACTATGCTCCGTGGCGCCGGCAACGCCATCGTCCCGCAGGTCGCCGCCGCGTTCATCTCAGCCTACGATGACGTTCGATGACCTCCTCCAGGACGTTGAACGTGGGCTGCACTGGTGCATGACTCTCTCAGGGGAGCGCCTGGTCGGTGAATGGCGTCCTGGGACCGAGCGAGCATGTGCGCGATGCGACCGTGACTCTTGGGAGCGCGATCGACCGGAACCAAAGTCTAGAAATAACACGCGTGGATCTGCGGCGGGTAGGCATAGAATCTCGGAAGGCTAGTCGGCACTTTATAAATGCCGATGAACGGGCGCGTCCCCCGGCGCGTCCTGCCTTCCTTCCTTTGCTGGGGCTCTGAGGGGTGAGTACATGCCAAGAACGCGCTCGATTAAACCTGAATTCTTCGACGATCCAGACATCGGCGACCTAAGCCCGTTTGCTAGGCTCCTATTCATCGGACTCTGGGTCCAGGCCGACCGGGAGGGCCGGCTCGTCGACGACCATCGGCGGCTCAAGATCCGGCTGCTGCCGTTCGACGACGTGGATGTAGAAGGGTTACTCGCAGAACTGTCATCGAAGGGCATGATCCTCCGATATCAGGACAGCGCCGGCGTCAGCCTGATCTGGGTTTGTCGGTTTCTAAAGCATCAGCGGCCGCATATCAAAGAAAACGCCAGCGTTTTGACCCCGTGCACAGAAAAGCCGGGAAAGTCCGGTGCTAGCACGGGAAAGGTTGTGTCCAGACCCGGAAAGTCCGGTACCAATCCGCCTGGTACTTGTTCCTTGGTACCTGGTACTGGTTCCTTGGTACTGGGTGCTGGGGAGGACTTGGCGGTGAACGCCAAGCCGGCGACGGCGGAGTTGACGTTCCAGTGCGTCGGTCAGAAGCCTGAGTGGTATCTCGACCTCGAGCAGGTGGACGTCTGGGCCACGGCCTACCCGAATCTCGACATCTTGGCTGAGTGCCGTCGAGCCAACGCCTACATCGACGCGAACCCGTCCAAGCGGAAGACGGCCGGAGGCATGCCGAGGTTCCTCGTGGCGTGGTTCAATCGGAGCACGGACAGCGCGCGCGGCTCGTCACAGCCAGCAGCATCTCAGGATGCGGAGGTGCTGCGGCGGTTCGTGGCACGAGGGGAGAACCTATGAGTGATAACTGCGCGACCGTATTCGACGCCCAGCAGGCAGAGATCACTCGACAAGCTGCGCTCATCGCAGAACTGGTGGCGGCGTTGGAGTCGACGCGCAGGAACATCGCCATCTCGGTGGCGTTCCCAATGCGCGCCGGTCCGCCGAGCGCCCATGATTTACAGGCTGTCGTGATGGCCGATGCCGCCCTGGCGCACGCCAAAAAGTCACAGCCATGACCACAGACGACCGACCGCGCTTCGCCGAAGGGATCGGCCTCCTATCGAGCATGCTACCGCCGCGAAAGGTTCTCAGCGACGCGATGCTCGAGGGCTACTGGTGGGCATTAAAAGACGACCTGGATCTCGCGGCGTTTACCTCCGCGGTCCGCACAGCCATGAAAACGTGCAGGTTTCTGCCTACACCGGCAGAACTCTTGGCGTTAGTGTCAGGCACCGTCCAGGACCGGGCCACGGTCGCGTGGGGTGATGTGGTGCGGCAGGTGGGCAGTGTCGGAAGTCTCGGCTCCCCCAAACTCGCTGACGAGGCCGTGAGCGCCATCAGGACGGTCTGGGGTTCCTGGGCTCAACTCGCCCGAACGCTAGCGGCTCCTGGTGAGCCGGATCATGACTGGGCGCGCAAGCGGTTCGAGGCGGCGTATGCCGCGATTGGGAGGGATGGCGGGCGGGGTCTTCTGACGCCGGCAACCGTCCATCCGTCTGTTCAGGCGTTGATAGACCGGCCGGCGCAGGATCGTGGCGGCGGGTTTACTCGACTAGTGCCGAAGGGTGACGCATGAAGGTGGCCGTCACGATCTCGGCCTCGATTCGAGGTCAGGACGTGCAGATCACGTGGACGAGAAACGTGGAACACGTACGGGATTACAGCCAGGGGCGGAACGGTGCCTGGACGGTTAGTGCCGACTACTCGACCGATATGGTGGTCCGCCATGATTTGACGCTGCGGCTGGCGAAGCTGGCCGGGCTGGAATATCTGGAGGCGCATCGGCTCGTGGCGGCCTACATGGCGCAGGTTCCGCCGCCGGAGCCATCGGAGCCCTTTGGTGGAGGCCAGGAGAAACCATGACAGACCGCAGCCTGTATATCGATCCGAAGCAGAAGCCTCGGAAGATCCCGGCATGGCTGCGGGGCATAGGCTTGCTCGTCAGGAAATGGCTGGCGCCTAAAAGGAAGCCGTATTAGAGCGGACCCGTGGGGCGGGCAACACCCAGTGAATTGAGCGATATCGCTCCGAGCGGAAAGGACGACAGGATGCAGCAGCAAGGTTACGATCGGTGGCGCGCGACTATCCCGTGGACCGATGATCAGATTGTCAATGAGCTGATCGAGTGCTCGATTCGTCAGCCAGTAGATTTTCTCAAGGTTCGGTTGCGCCTGGATGCTAACTTTATCGCGACGACGGGTCGGCTCTCGGGCCGGATACTCTCGAAGGTGCTGCCAGGGCTGATCAAGGTGTGCGAGTTCTGCCAGAAGCCGGCGCTCTACAGGTACGGCGTGCGTGGGCGCTGCGCGATGCACAGGGACAGGAGGCCGGGATACGTCGCTGTGAATGAGGAGAGCAGGGTTCTACGGTCTAGTGACAGAGCGGAAGGGAAACGGTTGAGTGATTATCATAAACTAGGGGGCTCCACTGGCCGCCTGCGTCCAAAGTTCCATGAAGTGAAGTCTGCGATCTCGAGCCGTGGCATGCGGTCACGCGCCAAGGAGGCGAAGGCATGAACGCGATCTATGTGCGCGAGCTCGGGCTGGACCGCGCCGGGTATCAGGTGACGCTGTGCCGGACCTCATGGGGTCGGTGGTCGATTGACCAGCCGAACGCGGTGACGGTGTTCACGTCAGAGCGTGCGGCGGTCGCGTTCGGGACGGTCAAACTGGCCGAGCGCAGCGATCCGCCGGTGCTGTGTTGCGCGGCATACCTGGCATCACGGGATCGGGCGCTGCCGATCGCCGAGCAGATCGCGCAGGAAACAGGGCGGGATCGTGATAGCCTTACGGTACGGGACCAGTAGTATCTGATGCCATTCGCTCCGCTCCGCTACTGTTCGGCGGTAGGCTGTTCTACGCTGAGTCGAGCCGGTCGATGCGCGGCACACACACGGGAGCGCGAGCAGCGGCGCGGCTCTGCCAACGCCCGTGGGTATACAAAGGACTGGGATGCTCGCAGCACGCGGTTCAGGCAGCGGCATCCGCTCTGTGGTATGCGTCCACGAGGACTCTTCCCAGTCATGAGCCAATGCCACGACACCGGCCTACTGACCCCAGCCGCCCATACTGACCACGTTGTACCGCACAGAGGTGACCGTGCGCTGTTCAATGACGAGGCCGGCAACTGGCAAAGCCTGTGCGCGCCCTGTCACTCCAGGAAGACACAGGCGGGGCTGTAATGGTGGAACGCTCAATGAATACGTGCGGCTCGTGTCGGTGGTGGGAAGGCACGGTAGCGGGTCGGCGCGCAGCGTGTCGGTCGAGTGCGCCTATTAGCACGGCTGGGCTAATCGTTGGTGTCTTTCCGCTTACGTCTGCGAGCGACTGGTGCCGAGAGTGGACAAGCCTGGAGCGTTACGAAGGCAGTCCGATCCACCCGAACACCGGCAGAATGCCCTGATGGCCTATTCATACGTGTGCGCTGGGTGCGGCGGCGTCTTCATTATGGGGGACGGATGGACGGACGCCGATGTCCACGCTGAGTCAGCGGATCTATTTGTGGGCTCGTCTGGGATGGTGCCAGTGTGCGATGACTGCCATAAGGCACTGCTGGCATCCCATGAGCGTCCAGGCCAATGGACATGCGTCGAGTGTGAGGCGGCCTTCACCCTGTCGTGGTCTACGCCTCACATGGTCAACGATCTACCGATGTGCCCTGACTGCTGGAGAACTATGTTCGCCCAGGCTGAAGCCGAGTGGCGGGCTCGAGGTGGGCTGACACATACCGAGCGGGCTGACCGCGGCCTCCCAGACCTCCGGTATCGCAGTGTCTAGACTGATGACGTCCAACCACCATCGACAGGCACTCGGCCCACAGAAGCCAGGCACCCAACTGTGGCGCTAGGGTTCTGGCTTGGCATCGGGCTCGGGGCGATTGCGTCAGCGGCGATCGTGGTAGTCGCCACGGTTATCCATTACAGCCTGCTGAAGTGCTGTACAGGCAGGGAGGCGCAGCATGGCGACGGTGAGCTGTAGTCACCAGCACTCAATGACTGCCAGACAGTGCAGGG
>TARA_R110000787_G_scaffold5480_2_pt1 | contig 14180 bp, 15 predicted proteins | sample TARA_R110000787 | Tara Oceans TARA_R110000787 (sample SAMEA4397920) | marine metagenome | biome: Polar Biome; feature: [DCM] deep chlorophyll maximum layer (ENVO:01000326); material: water (ENVO:00002006), including particulate matter (ENVO:01000060) such as... | depth 35 m
AACAAACAGATACACTTGACTCTCAGGTAAACCGCCCTAAAATTCGTACCACATTTTTTATAAGAAAACACCATGGCAAAAATAACCATCTACCCAAAGGACGGAAGCCCGGCGGAAAGATTCGAAACGAGCAATAAGGTGGAGATCACGGAAGTCGGACTAAAGTTCGATGACCCGGAGATCGAGATGCCTGTAGTTCGTACCTTCGATAGAATCTCTTCCTTCGAAATCTCCGTCGACGTGACCGATGAAATGGCGGAACACTCCGCGTCTTACCAAAGGTATAAGTCAGACAGCGTTGCAAAGAACAAGACGGCGGCCCAATGGACGGTTTAATTTGGTTGGTCTACATCATCTACTTGCTTTGGTGGTTCTTTAACGAAACGGTCTACAGCAAAGCAAAAAGATGACGAAAGAACTGGCAACAGAAGACGACTTCAATTTCCACTCACTACCTTATAGCGTGATTATTCTGGCGCAGGGGTGCGACACTCCAAAAGAGTTAAGTGTTGAGCTGGAATTGGAAGACGAAGTACCGGAGCTGACAAGGGGGCAGATGAGGGGGCTACTCGCTTTTGCGGCGAAGGAAAGGAACCTCGACCAAGTTGCCACCGCGCCAGATTCAAATGACTTCCTCGATCAGAAGATCACGAAGCAGTTGAACTACGAGATCGATAGGATCGTGGAGGAGAACAAAAATCTCTCGAAGATCTCTCACGCCGACCCGACCAAGAAGTTCAAGTCACAGGCGACAGGTGAGGTAATGACTCCACTAGAAGCGAGGGGGAGAGTGAGGTCGAACATCTCACACCTACTTGAAATACGGAAAAGCCTGACAGAGCAAGCGAAGTCGAAAGCTCCAGTAGACAGCAACGCGGTCAACTTGAACATCGACTTGGGTAACCTTGTGAGCTCAACGTTGCAAAACATAAAGACGTCGGAGTCGTTCATTGACATGGAGTAACCCGACTGTAGAATGACATACGCCGACGTCTAAGTATTTTAAAAAGGAGTTGTAAATGGCTTATAAGAATCATACAATAACAGTACCCGCAGGAACAACAGGTGTCTTTACGGTCAGCGTGGTGCCCGGAAGACGGATGCAGGTAGGGGTCTCAAACCCAACAGTCGATGCAGTTTACGACATCGTCAACTATCTATACACAGCAGAAAACAAACCTACTCGATTGCTTCACGCATCCGAAGTGGACGCGTCTGGCAACTATGCCAAGAGCACTGTAGCTGGGTTCGTCGAGCTAGGCATCAATGTCAAATCCGCGAGCGCCGCAGACATAGAGATGGAAATCCTCGAATGTAACATGCACTAAGATGAGAGATCAATTACAACACCAGCTCGGGACGATCTTAATTAACCCCTTCGGTCCCGAGCCTACAGCTCCCCCGATCATCGCAAACGCATTCACCTTTACGGTGGACACAGACAACGGGGTCTACACTCCCGACGACTCATTCGCTCTGCCATTAGATGGCGTGAGCACGTACAACTTCGTAGTAAACTGGGGCGACGGCACAAGTGAAACCGTCACGACCAACACGGAGCTCATCCACCAGTATCCAGCGCAGGGGTTCTACCAAGTAGAGCTGATAGGCGTCTATCCTGTCATCGCTTTTGCAGACGCAGGAGATAAGCTAAAGATCACCGACCTTCGTAACTGGGGAGACAACGTCTGGGAATCTATGGCAAACATGTTCAATGGCTGTAGCGAGATGATGTACACGGCGTGCGATGCTCCAGACGCCACGAGTATAACGTCCATGGAACGCATGTTCAGAAATTGCTCTAAGTTAAAGGTTGTGCATCTCGACAACGCGGACACAACAACCGTAACGAGTATGAGCTACATGTTCGAGGGTTGCTCCTCTATGACTCTACTGACTTTAAATAACATCAACACGTCAAACGTAACGCTTATGGACTTCATGTTCGATGGTTGCTCCGGCCTAACGACATTAGATGTCAGCGGGTTCGATACTGCAAACGTAACAAACATGGACTCGACGTTCCGGAATTGCTCTAGCCTAATGGCATTAGATGTCAGCGGATTCGTTACCACAAACGTAACAGATATGGGCTCGACGTTCCGACTATGTTCTAGCCTAACGTCGTTAGACGTCACCGGATTCAATACCGCAAACGTAACGACGATGAACTCCATGTTCGTAGGTTGTGGAAAGCTAGAGGTGATAGATGTCAGCGGATTCAATACCGCAAACGTAACGAGGATGAACTCCATGTTCGGAGGTTGCAAGACGGCAACTGTGATAGACGTCTCAGGCTTCGACACATCAAACGTAACAGAAGTTAGCGGCATGTTCAGCAGTTGCGAAAACGTAACGACGTTAGATGTCAGCGGATTCGTTACGACAAGTGTAACGAGTATGGACAACCTGTTCAGCGGTTGCTCTGGCCTAACGGCATTAGACGTCAGCGGATTCGATACCGCAAACGTAACGAATATGGGATACGTGTTCTGGAACTGCCGAGCACTAACGACGTTAGATGTCAGCGGATTCGTTACGACAAGTGTAACGAGTATGGACAACCTGTTCAGCGGTTGCTCTGGCCTAACGGCATTAGACGTCAGCGGATTCGATACCGCAAACGTAACGAATATGGGATACGTGTTCTGGAACTGCCGAGCACTAATGACGTTAGATGTCAGCGGATTCAATACCGCAAACGTAACGAGGATGAACTCCATGTTCAACAATTGCAATGACCTAACGGCATTAGACGTCAGCGGATTCAATACCGCAAACGTAACGAGGATGAACTCCATGTTCAACAATTGCAATGACCTAACGGCATTAGACGTCAGCGGATTCGTTACGACAAGTGTAACGGAGATGGGCCACATGTTCAACAATTGCTATGACCTAACGGCATTAGACGTCAGCGGATTCAATACCGCAAACGTAACGAGTATGGGCTTCATGTTTAACTCTTGCTCTGGCCTAACGACGTTAGATGTCAGCGGATTCGTTACGACAAGTGTAACGAGGATGGAATACATGTTCAACAATTGCTCTAACCTAACGGCATTAGCTGTCAGCGGATTCAATACCGCAAACGTAACGAGGATGAACTCCATGTTCAACAGTTGCTATGGCCTAACGGCATTAGACGTCACCAGCTTCAATACCGCAAACGTGATAGACATGGACTACATGTTCAACAATTGCTCTGCCCTAACGGCATTAGACGTCAGCGGATTCGATACCGCAAACGTAGAGGACCTAAGCTTTATGTTCCGACTCGTACCACTAGACATAGACGTTAGCGCATTTAATGTCACATCGCTAACAGACGCGAACGGTATGATGTCCGGAACTACGTTTTCCTCCACCAATTACAACGCTTTACTCGTAGCGTGGGAAGGACAGGCAGTGCAGGACGGCGTGGCTTTCAGTGCAGGAAACGCTCCCTACGCCTCCGGCGCTCCTGCCGCCGCACGAGCCGCATTGGTAGCCACTCATGGGTGGATCATCCAAGACGGTGGAGCATCTGGCGCACTAAACGCATTCCCATCCGTATTCCCTGTAACATTGAGTTAAGAATGAGCCAAACACAGTCAAACCTACCAGTAAAAGCCGCAGGACAGGACTTCTTTTCTGCGGAATGCAACAATCTTACTGACACGATCAACCTAAACGCCACCGATCTGGCGGCGTTGAGCGCCCAGAAGGACAACGCCCTCGCTGCGGCGCCCGTTCTCTCCCTGCCCTTGCGCGACGACCTCGTTCTCTACTTCGATAAGGTAGCGGGCGCCATCAAAACCTGTGCGTTGTACCAATTGGAGGCGGCGACAGAGGTTTACGCCTACCATGCAGGCGCAGGATCGGCAATCTCAACGGGGGTGTCCCCTGTTGCACTGGCAATATTCGACGGAGCCTTCTATTCCACGTCTGCGTCCCTAACGGACACGGGGGATGACACTGGTGTAACGACGTCGGCGGCTTTAAGGTACGAAGTGTCAGCCACGCTTTCTATAACCGCGCTGACCAGTGACGAGTTCACGTTCAGACTCTACGCTGGCGGAGTACCTATGGGAAGGGACGTCTTAGTCTCAGGACTAGGCGCAGGCAACAGCGTTAACGCCACACTAAAAGGCGTATCTGGACTGTTGACTGCGACAGACAAGATTGAGCTACGAGTCAGCTTGAGTGGCGGCACAATCACCACCATCGCGGCAGACCTAACCGTTAAACTCATCGCGATAGCGTAATCATGGAACACATAAAGGCTAACAGCGACCCGTGTTGGTTCGTCTTGGAGGACACCGATGACAAAGCGTGCGTCCTCCACGGCGAGCAGGCTTCGACGACCATGTCTTTCCCCGACGAACTACAATTCAGTTGCTACGGTTCCGAGGAAGATATGCTTGCCGGACTGGAAGCTAGAGATCTCATCTGCACTCACATCGAAGAAGAGTTTAGCTAATCTAGGTAACATGATATTTCACACTAAATGTGAAAGACAATCCACGGCGCCTTAACGGGTAGGTAATATGATAACAGAACTGCTCGGCCTAGCAGGGTCAGGCATTTTTGGCTCTGCCCTTGGAATGATCCGTACCATTATGGATTCTAGGGGTGAAATTGCTCGTAGGAAGTTAGACTTACAGCTATTACAAGAGGCTAGGTTACATGGAACTACAATTGATTATATCACGAGCAAGCTTAGTGGTGCTGATTATGGGCATGGGTTCCACGTCCTCTGTTACACGTACTGCCTCTGTACACTTATCTGCTTCATCTGGCCAGACATCCCAATACAAACCTTCAACCCCGAAGAAAACCCGCAGATGGTTGAGATTTTTTGGGGGCTCATCAAATACTCCCGAGCCAGCACTCATGTTTACACGATCACAACGGGAGGAGTCGGGTACGGGCTCCTACATCCCATCGCCTTCCAGATCGGGAGCGTTCTTCTCGGACCGCAGGCAGGACGCGGACGAGGTAACGCATAACGTGGACTCCTCGATCGTCGGCCTCTCTCGTAAAGGGCCGGGGGTCTCTATAATTAATGCTGTTGACCAATGGATGCACAATGAAGAACGCCCACCGCAGAACTAACACGGGTATTTTTACCCGACTGAAAGAAAAATTTTTTCCATCCCCCGATGAAGAAACCATCGAATGGGACGGCGAGACGCAGGCTTACCACCGAGTGGTTAAGCGAGTTGAGGATTTGAAGACAGAAGATGTCTCCGTTAACGTGCAGTACATCTGCCACAAATGCAGAGCTGAGAGCTTTTTGAAAAACGGGTTGTGCTTTATGTGCGACTTCGGAGGATTGTAAAACAATGGCCAAGGAAATCAAACACGATGAACTCAAAGAAATCATCCACCTCACCCGAGGTAGTCTACTCAACACTGGCCTTGGACTCTTCCCGGAGAATCTCAGGACTAAGTCAAGCCCTCTCCATGTCAAACTCAGTGACACTCTCGTTAACAGCGAAAGGTCCACGGCCTTCGCATTTCCGCGTGGTTTCGGAAAGTCGACCTACTGCTGGGAACTCCTAAGCGCGTGGAACATATTGCACCGGAAGTATCGGTACATCATGTTCATCGGATCGACCTCGACGATTGCGGAAGATATGTTCGCCAATGTCAGAGCGCAATTGACCTCGCACCCGTTACTGGGAGCGATGATCAAAATCGTAAAGAACACATCAAGCAAATTTTTCTATCAAATAAACGGGGTGAACTACTTCTTGGCATGCTACGGTGCGGGCCAACAATTAAGAGGTAAACGATTCGACGCTATCAGACCTGAGCTCGTGGTCATGGACGACCTTGAGACAACGGAAGGAGTGCGTAGCCAAGAACAACGAAAGAAAATGAAAGACTGGTTATTCGCTGACGTGCTGCCCCTCGACGTAAACTGCAGATTCTTCTACATTGGCACCATGTTACACGAGGACTGCCTCCTCGCTAACCTAATCTCGGAGCCATTGGACGACGAGAGGACAGGGCAGAAGTGGGCTACCATGAGGTTTGGCGTCATCGACGACCTGACCGGAGAGCCGACATGGCCTGAGAAGTACGACGAGTCTTGGATCAACACCGAGAGAAAGAAGTACATCGCGAACAACATGCTCTACCGTTTCAACACTGAGTACATGAACGTTGCAGTGGCGAGAGATGACAGAACCTTCGACCCAACACAGATCCGATTCTTCAACCCTGCTCAACTGGACTCCGCACGTAACGGAGGGATGGACATTCTGCTCACTGTGGACCCAGGAATCCATGGAGACGGAGACCATGACCCAACAGTCATAATGGCGACGGCGATGGACCGAGAGGGCAACCTGTGGATCCTCGACGTATCCAGAAGGCACATGATCCACCACGAGATCTTAGATGAGATAGTTCGCATGTACCGCTTATGGAACCCGAACAACTGTTACATCGAGGCAGTGCAGGCCCAACAGTACCTAGTCCAAGACTTGGAGCACGGCACATGGCCGGGCGGTGACATCATAAAATGTGAGCCGATCAACGGCAAGCAGATCCGGTTAGGCAAGCAAAGGATCTACGGAATCGAGTCTCTTTTCCACCAGCGCAAACTCCTCGTTCCCACCGCGCCCGTATGGTGGGTGGACTTCATGGACGAATTGGTATCCTTCCCTCGTGGAAAACACGATGACATGCTAGACTGCGTTGCCTACGCAAAGATGAACCACGTTCAACCGATGGGCCAAGTCATAGACGTGCAAGCCTATCTCAACCCAGCAAGCTCGACGGTATTTTAAATGATGACACCCGAAGAAAACAAAAACGTAACTGACCCGTTACCGAACTTCAACAAGGTATCCATTTCTCGCGTAGAGGCAGACCTAAACAGCGAGTACCTAGACCTCAAATCGGGGTACGACACCGCCAAAGCTTACCGCCTGCAGCAGTGGAGGGAGTACGCTTTCCAACCGTACGGCAATGAGAAGGACGGAGCCTCGAAGATCATCGACTCCACCATCTTCAACGCCATCGAGTGGATGGTTCCAACTCTTATCCAGCCTTTCACGCAGACCGACAGCCTCATCGACGTCTCCCCAAACGGTGGCGACGCTCGCTCGTTGATCACGGCAGGAGTCCTCAAAGAGCTATTGAACTACCAGATCAAGAAGCGAATGAATCTATACGAATTTTTGTACGACAGCATCAAGACTTTCTTGATCGGTGGAACCTCGTACATGAAACTGACTTGGGTCGACAAGAACCCCAGCAAGAACGAGCCGGTCGGACGCCCTACGTTTACGTCGGTCAACCCCGATCAGATCCGTTATGACTGGACGGCAAAGTGTTTCGCTGACTCACACGTCGTCACACAAGACGAAGAGTGGACGCGCACAGAACTGCTAGAATGGCTTGAAAAGCAGAACGAGAACACGCTTATCAAGGGAAGAAAGGACCAGATCCTCGCAAGTCCGGGCAGGGGAACGAAGGCCGCAAGGCTGAGAGAAGAACAGCAGGACAGCAAGAACTACGTTGGGGAAACAACGGTTGCCCCATCAAGCTCCATGGGTTTATACCTGCGGAGAGAGCAGTGGACCATGTACGACGTGGACGGAGACGGTAAAGCGGTTCCAGTCCTGTGCGTATTTTTCGATGACATTTTAGTACAGGTGGTAAAAAACCCTTATGATTTTCAAACTCCTCCTTTTGTTGCCGCTGAGTGCGTGCGCGACCCACTCGGCAATCCAGCCAGTGGGTGGGCGGCAAACCTTAGCGACATCCAGAAGTTCAGAACAGGTCTCATGCGGATGCTGTCTGACAACCTTAACGCTCAACAAAACGGGCTATACGAAGTCGACCGAACAAACGTGGACGACATTGGATTCCAACTCCTACGTCATGCACCCCAAGGCAGTAGAGTACCAATCCCTGTCAGAAAGCCCGGCTCGATTAACCCCCTCGCACCCGCACCAATCGCACAGCACGCTTTCACCGCGTGGGAAATGTTGGCTGTCGAAGGTGAGAACCGTAGTGGTAACACGCGGTACTCCCAAGGTCTGGACTCTGGCTCCCTTAACCAGACCGCCACGGGCATTGTCACCATCACACAGCGATCCGAAATGCGGATGTGGGAAGTGGCAACGCGCTTTGCGGAATCGGCATTTAAACCTCTTATACGGATGACCATTGCTTTAAATCAGCAAAAGTTAGACAAGATGGATTTACAATTGCAGTTCGGAATCGACACACACGACACCGATCTGAAAGAAATGAGCGAGTTCTTCGGACAGAAGCACACGTTCCAGCCGGGCGAATGGATCACCCTTAACCGCAAAGACATCGGGGGCTTCTTCTCAGTCGACCTCGATGTCATGGTGGGTTCCGATCGCCAAACAAAGATTAACAACATGCTGTCCTACATGCAGTACGTTGCCCCATATGTCGGCCAAGCAGTTCCAGCGGAAGTCATCACGACGATCGCCATTGAACTTGCTAAAGAAATGGGTTTACCAAACATTCAAGGTTTAATGAAGGATCAATATGTTGGAACAAGAGGGGTCTCAGTCCCCAGAAGCAACTTTCCAGACCAGTCGGGAGGAGTTTCAGATCCTACAGCGCAAGGAGGAAGCCCGTCTCAAGGCGGAGCTGGAGCTCAGGGCCAAGGTGGCTCTATCCCTACGGAACTTGCGGACACTGCCGGACTTCCAGCAGGTATTTAGTGAGCACTTGTTTAGAGATAAGCTGGAGGAGAATCAAGAGAATCTTCTCCACGCTGTTAAAAATGAGGACGAAGAAGCCGTCGCACAAGCAAGGAAAGCGATAGTCTTTATCTCGGGGGTACAGAACGCTTTAGATATGATTGAAGAGGACGGCACTCAAGCCGCCCGCTATTTAGAACAATACAAACAACAAGGAAAATAGATGTCGACCGAAACAGCACCACAAATGGTAGTAGAAGACGGGATGGATGGAGAGGCAATGGCCCGCATCAAATCCATGCAAGCCGAGGATCCAAACCTAAAGAACATCGAGTACGGAAAGGCCGAATACGATGAGCCAATCGAGGACGCGGAGATCAACTTAGACGCGCCAGCAGAGCCAGCAGAGAATGACGAAGTTAAAGGTAAGAAAGGAGAAGACGAGCTTAAAGTAGGGGCTGGTGGCGGAGAGTACGTCCCTGTAGATATGACAGCATTCACGAACATGGCCAAAGACCAAGGCATTAGCGAGGATGAGCTTGCTGAGAAAATTTTTCATGGTAGGAAGTTCAAAGTTAAGATGAACGGGAAGCCCCGCGAGATGGACTACTCTGCCATCAAGAACCACTTGTCACGCGAAACTACTTTCCAAAAGAAGTACGACGAAGCTAACAAGAGCGAGGAGATGAAGATGGGTACACTCGTTGCCGCCGCCAAAGGTGGAGACAAGGGCGCTCAGAAGAAACTCCAAGGCTTGCTCAAAGAGTTTACTGGCGCGGAAGACGTCGACGATATGAACGACAAGCTCGATTCTGTAGAGGGGGTTTTCGATGAAGAAGCAGGCTTGATAAAGAAGCGAAACGACGAGGCGTTCGAGACGGAATTTGAAGATGTAAAAGAAGATGTTGACTATGAAGCGAACTTAGCTACAATTCATGGCGATATTAAAGATCGAATGCCTGCGAAGATATGGGAAAGATATTGGAACAGTCCAGCCGATCGGAAATCAATGTACGCTCTAGCGGCATCAGGACGAGCAGATCTGCTTCTTGACACTTTCCAGTCAGAGGTCGACAGCCTTCCTCTTGAAAAACAGTTAGAGTTAGCCGGAGACCCCGACATGTACGGTGTAGCCTTTCTGTCTATGATCAACAGACTGAACGCGCAAAACACTAAGCCTGCCGAGGAAACCACAGAGGTGGATAACCTCGCTGCAGTTTCGTCAGGTACGAAACCCGCATCGAGAACACGAGCCTCAGAGACTCCTGACTTTGACAAGATGACCTCGCAAGAGTTCAAAGCTTGGCAGGTCAAAAATGGTCTCGCCAACTAACCCTACTTATGTTTTTCTAAGGAAGAAAGAATGCCTTTAAATGTTTCAACCGGAACGCTCGGCGATTTAGCACCCGCCGCTGGTGCGTTCCCCGCTAACCACGCTTACTTCGTTAAGGAGTTCATCGAGATCGCAAACCCTGAGTTGGTTTACGAGCAGTTCGGTACTCCTAAGCCTATTCCGCGCAACACATCAAACGAGATCACTTTCCAGAAAGTGTTAAAACTCGCAACCCTCGAAGGTTCTCCTCTTACTGAAGGCGTTACTCCCACGGAGCAGACGTTCCAGATGGTCCGCTTCAGTGCCGCTGTGAGTCAGTACGGTGGGTACGCACGAGTCACAGACCGCTTGCACGAAGAGTCCATCAACGGTGTGACTTCTGAGTTCAACAAGCGCATTGGTGAGCAAGCCGGTGAGACCATGAACAAAGTAGTTCGTGATGGTCTTCTTGGTGGGGCGAACGTCCGCCGTCGCGGTGGTGTAGCCACTATCGACGCGATCACAACCGCAGGCGTCGGAGCCGACGACTTCGACTTCATGTTCCAAGCGTTCAAAATCGAGAAAGTGAAAGCGATCTCGCCTATGACTAAAGGCTCACCGAACACAGGCACGTTGCCAGTTCGCGAAGCTTACTACATGGTTTGCGCGGTTGAGGCAATCCCCTACCTCGAAGCCCTCGACGATGGCCTTGGCAACAAGTTCATCAGTGTTGAGAAATACGCTGGTCAGTTCATGCCCCGCGAAAACGAGCACGGACGTTTCAAAAACTTTGTGTTCATCACCGATACTGAGTCTTACCTAGTGGACAACGCCGCTGCTACGCCTCAGTCAATCAACAAAGCTCTCGTATTTGGTAAGGGTGCGTATCACTACACAACCATTGCCAACTCCGACATCGAGTTGATCATCAAGCCTCTTGGTTCCTCTGGCGATTTGGATGCCCTAAACCAGCGTTCTTCTATCGGCTGGAAAGCTAAGAAAGCCGCCGTCATCGTACAACCAACGTACATGTTCCGCTACGAATTTTCTATCGGCGCTGCATAAGATTGCCTTGGTCGGCGTAGGGTGTCTCTCTTACGAGGGGCACCCGCCGTCGGCCAATTTTTCATTTCACCAAGGATAATACGAATGCCACAATCACCGACCACAGAGCCCTTTGACGACGACATGGACCTCGACATCGAAGTAGAACTTACGCCTGCCCAGAAAGGTGCCGCAACTAAACGCGCCAAAGCAGAGCTGAAAAAAGAACAAGAAGCAGAGAGCGCGGATGCTAGAGCCGTCGGCCTCAACGCTGAACAGAAAAAAGAATTAGGCCGCAAGGTGGACGACGCTGTCGACAGCTTCTTGAACGAGAAGGACACACTTACGCAGGGCCAAAAGGACTACGCCAAGAACGGCGGACGACGATGGCGTTGTAAGGTCGAGTCAACTCGTAAAGGCGTTCAGCACTTTGAGATGATCGTTGCAGACCCCCGCAACCCGAAGCGACCTATACCAGTTCGAGGTCGCTGTGGTATGATCATCGAAGAGGGACTGCCAAAATTTGTCCTCGACAACTTGCGTGCTGAGTACCGAACGGAAACTCAGGAAGTACCTCAAGACCCAACCAAGCTGTCTGGATTTTTGCACAAGCAAGTGCGAATCCCCAACTACACCGTTGAGATTTTTGAGGAGATTGAGAACCCAAAAGCCATCGGCACTGTGAAGTAAAATGCTACAGACTGAACTACGAACCCAAGTCCTCTCGGTATTAGAAGATCCGGGTGGGTTTAGGTTTAAAGACCCGATACTCACTCGGTACACCACCGAAGCAGTACGAAGGGTCAGTAGAGCAGTCGGTAACACACAGCGCAGATTAGCACTGTCGCTGGTCCAAGGTCAGCAACAGTATTTATTACCTGCATCTGGGGTGGCGAGAGTCATCTCAGTGCAGATTATTCCAGAGACAGGGTCAGGAAACCCTCCTCACCTACAGCAAGTCGACTTAAACGACATCCCTATCCTTCTCCCTGACGACGCGGAGCCAAGGATTTATTCTTTGGATCTTGCGGCAGGAGCAAACGCGGACCAGATGGGGCTCAACATGTTCCCTGCTCCCGCCCGTTCTACCGCTGACGCAATCGTCGTAACGTACGAAGCAGACTTCGTGGACGCAGTCAACCTACCCTTCCCGTCAACCTTCGACATCGTGCTCGTACGCCTCACGGCGGCAGGGTGCTTGAGCGAGTCGGACGACGAGGCGAGCGTCAAGAAAGGCGCGTTCCTTCGAATGAAAGCGGAGGACCAACTCAGCGACATCTCATGGACAGACTCGTTGAGCAGAGTAAATACGGAAAGAGCGTTCCCGTGATGAACCGCATTGTGCAGGTCTTGGAGTCGATGGACTCCAGACTCAGCACCATCGAAAAAACCCTGTTACCTTTCACTGATCAGGCCGAAGAGATAGCCCGCGCTCTCTCCTCTCCTGACGGGTTTGTTACCTTTGGCGGGCGCACGAACCTGCCCGTCGCCGAGGTAAGAAAGGCATTCGAGCAATCTGCGACAGCAGAACTAGAGGCGATAACCGTTGACTTCCGCTTCACTCAAGCGGTCTACATGGGCACTCGCCCAGAAAAGAACAAAGAGCTTGTGGACATGATGAGCGAAGGTGCCATGAGGCAGATGAAAAACATTTTGACCGATGCCAAATCTCTCAGCAACATAGTCAAGAAAGCCTCGGTCGCTGCAGAGAAAGCCACCGCTAGAGCGTCGAACGCGATAGACCTATCTACGGTAGACATACAAGCCATGGCCAAAAAGGAAGTCGAGAAAGAGATGAGGGAAGTGCGACTCGCTCAAGTAAGCGTTTTATCTCGGGAACATAAAGTTGATAGAGCATTGGCTCGCGTAGAATTAGCCATAAAGAAAGCGGAGGAGCTGACTGCTAAGGCGGGAAACTTGATCGCTTCTGGCTCCCCTCCCGACCAAAGCAATAATTTCATAAGCAGGAGAAAGGCATAATGGCTACAGGAAAGCAAGTTAACAACCCCGGCTACATCGCTTCAGCGGCGTACAAAGCGGACCCTGACAACGCTACTGTCCCAGACTCTTTGCACCAAGAGTACGAGATCGGCAAGACCTCGTTCGTCCTAACAGACGCGCAAGCTTTACTCGCCGACGTAACCGTAGCGCAGGACACCGCAGACGAAGCCGTAGTCAACGCCGCCACCGCTCAAGATCAAGCTGATCAGGCAGTTATCGACGCCGCCGCCGCTCAAAGTGAAGCTGATCAGGCAGTTATCGACGCCGCCGCCGCTCAAGCAGTTGCGGATGCGGCAGTCGTGGACGCGGCAACAGCACAAGAAAACGCAGATCAAGCTTTGTTTGGATTCACCACAGTTCCAACGATCGCGGCTCGTAACGCACTCACCCCATCAGTGGACCAACTTGTCTCCGTTACTGACTCTGGCAACGGCACACCTAAACTCTACCAGTGGAATGGCACCGCATGGCTCGATGTCACGGCGACATACGTTACCTATGCGGCACTCAACGTCGCAGTAAACGCGGACCTGATCGCGGCCAACGCCGACGCCATCGCAGCACTCGCTCAGACCGACGCAGACCAAGCGTTGACCGACGCGGCACTAGCCCAAGGGATAGCGGATAACGCCGTCGCCGACGCACTTCAAGCTCAGACTACCGCTGACATCGCAGAAAACGTGGCAGACCAAGCGGCGCTGGACGTTATCGTAGCGCAGAACGGCGTCAACGGAATCAACGCCAGCATCGGAATAGCAAACGGAGTAGCAAGTCTTGACGGCGCAGGATTAGTTCCTGCCTCTCAGTTGCCCTCGTATGTCGATGATGTGTTGGAGTTCGCAAACCTCGCGTCTTTCCCTGCAACGGGGGAGGCATCAAAGATCTACATCGCGCTCGACACCGACAAACAGTACCGTTGGGCGTCTACGGTTTACGTTCAGATATATTCTGGAGCAGTGGACTCGGTCGCAGGCAAGACAGGAGTCGTTACTCTGGTGAAAACAGACGTCGGACTATCTAACGTCGACAACACCTCAGACGCGAGCAAGCCCGTATCCGTCGCACAGCAGACAGAACTCGATCTCAAGGCCAACACGACTACCGTCAACGCGGCTTTAGCCCTCAAGATAGACGACAGTCAA
>TARA_R110000787_G_scaffold258431_1_pt1 | contig 14164 bp, 1 predicted proteins | sample TARA_R110000787 | Tara Oceans TARA_R110000787 (sample SAMEA4397920) | marine metagenome | biome: Polar Biome; feature: [DCM] deep chlorophyll maximum layer (ENVO:01000326); material: water (ENVO:00002006), including particulate matter (ENVO:01000060) such as... | depth 35 m
TAAAGTAAAAGGTGAAGGAGCTAAATCTAACAGATACGTATTCCCTAAAAACTCTGTTTTAGGAAGAATAGCGCAATCGTTAGAGAGCATATCTAAAATCCCACTTAAAATTGCTACCGGAACATCAATGGCAGAATTTGGGGCAAGCTTTAAGGCAATCGCAGGAGAGATCTATGCGGTACATAAAGGTCGTCCAGTGCGGATGGAGAAGAGAAATCTTAATGAAGCAGAGATTGAGACGGTTATACAGGTACTTACCAAATATGGTAGAGCTGTAATGTCTTCAGACCCTGAAGTTAAGGATAATGCGGACATCATAGAAGGAAGTGATAACCAATCGGTGTTTAAATACCTAAAGGAAATCATCAAGTTTGGTAGATGGGACGGATTCTCACATAACCCAAGATTTAACATCCATACTCGTATGGAAAGCGGCTTAGAGATGCTGTATGTTGGGGGAGTTAAAATGGACATACGTACACTGGATCCTCAAGGAGTTACTATCCAAAAAGGTAGAGACCCTGAGACAGGATCTATGAGAGAGGTTACAGTACCTTTATATAATGAAGCGAATGTAGAAGTTCTAAGAAAGTTCTTAGCTAACAAAACACATAACATAGATAAGAAGCTTATTGGGGATTCTCAAGCACCTTACACAGAGTTTACAATAGATTCTGAGGGGAATTATGTACAAGGTGAGACTTATACTAATTACAAGGAGTACTTAATGATGCCTAGAAATGGAGATCACGCAGGAGCTCCTTTAGGTACCGCACTAGTACAGGAAGACACGAATAATGTCAACCTTACTCAATTTAAATTTACATACTTAAAGTTTAACACTACTACGCCTGAAGTAAAACCGGTTCAAAAGCCTATTATAGAGCAGGCAGATCCTGAAGAGGGCACAGACGTTGAAGCGTTTAAGAATAGCATTCCAGTAACTGATACTAGCCCTGACATAGAGCCAGTTGTAACAAACCCGGAGGAAGCAGTATCTACAACTATAGATTCTAGTCAAATGACCCAAGGTCAACAGTATGACCTAGTGTATACGACAGCTGAGGGACAACAAAGTAAATTTAAAGTAGCTAAAACAGGAGCTAATAACGTTCTTGATCTTATAGATCCGGACAGTGCACCTGATGGTATTAAAGCTCTTATAGCGGCGACCAATAAAATGGCTCTTGAAGGTACTACGTTTGATAAAGCGTTTGGAGCTTTAGCGGCTACATCGGCAAGTATTACAGGTAACTTAGCTATTGAAAACATAGTACTTGACCCTACAGTTGTAAACAATACGACGACCATAGAGGAAGAGGTTATACAAGACTCTGAGCCTTTTGAGCCTACGGGAGCACTAGGACTAGACGCTGAAAATGAAGCATTTTTAAATAGCATGCTTGATATGGGGAGTGAAGACCCTAACGATCAAGCGGCTGAAGATCAAGTACAAAACCTTCTTAAAGAGGTAGTAACTGAGAAATATGAAAAAGCTGATATTGCAAAAGAAATAGCGTGGTTTGAAGATAAGTTTCCGGGTATCCCTATAAAAGTTATTGAAGGATTAATTGGAGGAAAAGCTTACGGTAGAACTCTAAATGCTGCAAGAGTACTTATTTCGGACTTAGCAGTACAGGGTACGACGTATCATGAGGCGTTTCACGTTGTTATGGGGTCGTTTACGACACCTGAAACTAAGTCAAAAGTATTTGAAGCGTACAGCAAGCTTACTGGAATCACTGATAATGTAGAAGAATCGTTGGCAGAGGAGTTTAGAACCTTTATGCTACTTGACGGTAACTACAAGATAGGGGACAAAGCAGGTAAAGAGAGAACACTTATTCAGAAATTCTTTAAGACTCTGAAAGACTTCTTTAACAACATGTTAGGTAGAGGTACTAAACAAGAGCAAGAAAGCCTTCAAAAATTCTTTACAGCAATACAAAAGAATACGTTTAGAGATACAGCAGTTGGAGCAGAATCGGAGGTATCCTTAGATAAGAGGATACTACTAAAGAATGGATCCAAGTTAGCTGTAGGTGTAAGTAAGGATTTAGTAGAAAGTTTAATATCTGACACGTTTGGATTCTTCTTCGCAAACAGTACTGGAGTGCAGACTGATCTATCTTTACAGGACTTACTAGAGTTAGCAGACAGACAACATTCTGAGGCTAGATCTAAAGAAATAGGTAGACTTATAAACGAGGCGTTTAACGTACGTTTAGGGAGTTTAGCTAAAACATATAAAGCGTTACCAAAAGGTTCAGCAGAGGCCTCAGGAATCATGGAGATGATGCGTATGATCGATCAAAACAGAGCTGAGATTAAAGAGAGCATGTTTGAGTGGTTGAAGCAGTTTAAAGTAGACTTCCAAGGTAAAGTAGAAGAAGAATCTACTAAGTTTAGAGACAGTTATAACGTAAATGAAGCTAATGAAGTTAACGCCAAAGAATTGGCGCCTGCACTAGTTAAGTTACTTATCGCTACTCTACCTGCAAGTAGAAGCAACAGAAATGTAAACTCTGTACATTCAACAGGTCTTGTTGATTACCGACCTTTCTTTAATCTTGTCATGAGAGAGTTAGCAGGTACGGAATCTTTTGCTGATCAAATAGCAAGCCTAGAGGCTATGAAATCTTCACATCCGGAATTCGGAGATGTAGGAGGTAGAAAAGGTACTATATCTTTCCTTGTAGACAGGTTAAAAGCTAATGAATCTGCAGAGGCTTTAAGTCCTAATGAATTTAAATTACAACGTCAATTCAGACAGCAGTTCCACAAGTTTAACAGTGAGGATATGCTAGCTATAATTGAAGATGATTCTCGTGGTGAGAATTACAATTCTATAAGATTTATAAAAGCTAATGCAGATAGAGAGTCTGCTCTTCTTATAGAGGAATTTAGAAGTAACCTAAAAGAAATGTTTAGTCTTGGTAAGGGTCCGTTTAAAAAGGATCCTAACACAGAAGAAATGCTAGTTGATATTTCCAAAAAAATGAAAATTGGAAAAAGAAGCTTAAGTCTAAATGATTTTGTAGGTGCGGGAACATTCTCTTCAGAGGATGTAATAGATTTACTAGAAAACTTTGGTATTATCTTTACAGATAGAGAGAGTTTAACTATGATAGAAAAGAACTCTATCTATGAAAATGCGGTAGAAGGTGTTATACCGGAACTAATAAAGCTTGGAGAGTCTAACGAAAGTATTGAAGACTTTTATACTGTACAAAGTGGTGCGTATACTCGTATTAAGAAAATTATAGATATACAAGCTAAGCGTACAGATAAGACAATTGATCTTCAGTTTCAAAATGCTGAAGGAAAAACGGTATACTCAATAATACTAAACAACTTCGCTACAAACATAGTAGGGAGACTTAACAGTGGTAAGGTACCGTCTTTCCTATTAGATCAAGCTGGAAATGTAAAAGAGTCTATTCAAGGGTCTTTACTTTTAGAGGGCGCTATGAAGGGTATGAAAATTAGCCTTGGTAGTATAAATGGTATTAAGAAGAAGTCAAGCAGATTTGGTAATGTATTTGAGAATGCGTCTCCTAGACGTAGGTTCAATGCAGAGTTTGCGGGTATAATGCAAGGTATCATACCAATGATTAGAGCTTCTGAAAAGAAGACAGAGTTTGTATTTGACCTTACTCAGAAGAACGAGGACGGAGAATCTATATTTAACTCAATGCCTAAAACTAGGGCGGCGTTTGTCAAGCAAATGACAAAGTACCTTAGAATGGAAATATACAAAGCTAAGATAGAGTCTGGTAATAATATAGCAGACTATAAAGATAACAAGAACAAGCTTAGGTTATTTAGTTACCTAGAAGGTGTAGTAGATTTAAATGCTATAGATGTAAACAATATAGACAAGTATTTAGAAGATAATAAAACTGCTATTTCTGCAGGCATCGTAAAGTATCTTGAAAGTCGTAATGACATCATGATTAAAGAGGGTGTTAAGACTAAGTTGTTCTATGACAACAAAGAGAACTTTGGTACCAGACTACATAAGGATGTATTAAAAGGAATGCCGGCAGGTCTTATATCTGAGAAGGGTCTTAAAGAAAAGTTACTTACAAAAAGAGATGTTACTAACCTTGTAGAAAGGTTTAACATGATCTCATTAGTAGGTAACATCGAGCAGACTGTTTTAATACTAGGGGATGTTGGGTTCTTTAAAGCTAATGCATACTTCAAGCGTACTTCTGGTCCTCACGGTCCTAAGAAGTTTGCAGATGTTAGTGCTACTGTTAATGAGTGGCTAGCTAGAAATTACAAGAGGTTAGATGGTAAGAGCCCTGACGGGAGATTACGTACTACCGTATATAAAGATGTGAAGGGTAGAGTTGCAGATGCAACCTTTGTAGATTACGCACAGGCACTAGGGGCAGACCCATTTGCTATGCAGGCGAAGCTTCTAAGCCCTGAGACAGTTGTTGATCCTAAAACAGAGGAAGTATACCAAACATTAAAAGGGTACTTAGAATTTGAAGAAGGAGATGCTCAAGGGTATATCACCATAGATGAGTACATGGAATTCTTAGAAAGGGTAGGAGATGTTACACCTAATCAAAGGTCAGCATACTCTAAACTACAGTCTGGAGAAAAGTTAAGCGCAGAGGAAGTGGCATATTTTACACCACTAAAACCTCAGTACTACGGACCTACATACAACTCTAAGATATATAGTCCAGCATTCTACAAACTTTCACTTTTACCTTTATTCCCAGCTCTTATGGAGTCTGTGAGCCCTGACAGTAACTTGGCTAGAATGTATAGCGATATGCAGAGTAACCAGGTAGGTCTTACCGTGTTCAAGAGTGGTGTAAAGATAGGTGCTATAGTTGATACTAAAGGAGAAGCTAATAACTTCTACGATGAAACTGGTATCTATGAAGGAATTAAAGGGGCTAGTGTTCAAGAGCTTTACTACGAGTACATGGGTATCCAGGTAGAGATGGGTGAAAAGGTTAAAGATAAAACTGTAAGGGGTACACAGCAGAGAGCATTATTAGCTTCTAATGCGTACGACAATGGTTATACGGTTAACGAAGATGTTGTTAAACTTGATAGAGAGCTTACAAAGTTAGAAAATGAGACAGTAGATGCTCAATTCGCTCTTCTACTTGAGGATCTTGGGATAGAGAGAGACGACGATGGTTACTATATCGATGACAAAGGTGCTGAAAAGCTTACAGACCTACTTATGCAGGAAGCAAAAAGTAGAGATATGTCTGACTCGTATATAGAAGGTCTTGAGGAATTCCTTGCTTCTGATACTAGAGTATTAGATTTACTAGGTAATAAGCCGCAGATAGAGAATTTATTATACTCTTTAGCAGCTAACAGAGTTATACGATACAAAACATTTGGAGCATCAAAGGTTCAGGTAGCTTCTACCGGATTTGAGGCACAGCGTGTTCCTACTATATACCAAGACAAGCATGCATTTGGAGCTAACGTAGACGCATTACAGTTCTACAGAAGAGAGGATGGTAAAACAATGGCCATGGAAGTTATGGTTCCTCACTACTTTAAGCAGCTTATAGGAGAAAATGTAGAAGTGCGAGAAGATGGTATTTATAAGGACGGTGAGAAGATAGGTAACTCTGATCTTTTAGAGATCTTTGGGTATCGTATCCCAACATCTGCACTTAACTCTATTGATGCAATCGTTATCAAAGGGTTCTTACCAGAGTCTGCAGGGGAGGCAATTATGACTCCTTCTGAGATTGTTGTAAAGGCTGGTTCCGATTATGATATTGATAAATTAACTTTGTATTTCCCTAACTATGAGTGGAATAAAGGTAAAAACAAGTTATCTAAAATCAAATTCTTAGGTACTGGTTCTAGCGTAGAGCAGAGAGTTAAGCAGTTAAGAAAGCATGACCCTAGAAAGTATAAACTTCTTTTAGATTCGTTAGGGTTTAAAGCAGGAGCTTTAAAGGCGTTCCAAGCTTTGTCTAAGCAATTTCAAGATACTAAGATTGAATTAGGGGAGCATCTACAAACAGTAGAAAACCAGGAAATCCTACAAAGGATTGACGAGATGTATGCGCAGAAACGAAAGTCTAACGCACAGCAGAAAGATAATCTGGACTATGAAATTGGAATAGAGTTTTCTAAGCTTATAAAGACAATTGGAATAGATGATACAGGAGCAGATGTAAGCCTTCAAAGTCAGCTTAGTAAAATTGAAAGTCTTTTTGAAAAAATGGACAGCCAGCTGGAAAGCGCTTTAACTGCTGATGCAGCTAAAAAGAATCCTACTATATCTATAGAACGTCAAAACGCACAAAAAGCAATTGACAATGCTATACTATCTAAGTCTAGAGAGATTGTATTACATCCAGGAAACTTTGAGCAACTTATACGTCCAGTAGGGGCGGATAGACTTAAAGGCCAAGCTAATGAGGTAAGGGGTGTACAGAATAAATCACAAGAAAAAGTAGACTTCTCTAAGCTTATGGAGTTTGAGTACATCCAAGAAATGGGAACTAGATTCTGGGTAGGTAAGCAAGCTTTAGGGGTAGCAGCTGTTACTAATACGCATCAGATTAAAGCACAACGTGCAGGACTACAACTTAGAGCAAAGGAACTTATTAGTATTCCTTTCCCACATCATGAAGCTATCATAGATGAGGATGGAAACATATCCTACGGTGTTGGGTATGCTAAAGATGTTGCAGGTAGTAACTATATCTCTGAAGTTATTGGAGAATTTATTAATGCTTTTGTGGATGTTGCTAATGATCCATTTGTATTTGATATAAACGCTAACTTAATAACGGCAGGTACATACTTTGGTTTACTACGAATTGGCGTACCCTTAGAGTATGCAACAAGGTACATGACCCAAGATGGGCTAGTTAAGTACGTTGCATTGCAGACAGATTCACCAGGTGTGAAAAGAGAGGATGTAGTTGCAAAAGTAATAGAGGAGCTTAACTCCTTTAGTCCTGACATGCCTGAAGGGTATACACCAACTGCAGGATTTGGTACTATCAAGGAACTAGAAATGTTGTTGAAACGAACATCTGAACTAGTTGCTTATGAGAATGCCATTACTGCTGGTATGTCCATAGCAGAGGCGGTAGGTTTAACTTCTTTAACAAAAGAAGAAATTCATGACTATTATGTGGCACAGGTAGGGGTACTTACATTATATGAATCTGTATCGTTAGAAATTGCAGGACCATTGTCTCAACTGTCTCAAGCAGTTCTAGGTGACCGTGGTGGTATGACCTCTAAGAGTAGAATGGAAACTAGAATTAGAGATTTGCAGTTGTCCACATTAATAATGGACAATAAATTTAACAACCTTGATAAGTACTTAGAAGATAGTTTCCAGAGGAGTTTTGAGGACGCACAAAGAGAAGGTGGTCAGATTTTTAACGACGTGTTTATGTCAGACAAAGATGAAAACGCTAAGGAGGTAGTTTCAAAACTACTGACGCGTGTAATGAGCCGCTCATTGTCGTTAGAAGACAAAGCTAAGTACGGAGATTTGGTAGAACATAACTTTGTATCCTTTATATTATCTACTGTTGGAGAAAAGGGGAATGAGATTTTTACTCATGCCTCTAGATTATTCCAAGGGAATGATAGTACGCCTAGTTTACCTAGACGTATTAAGCAGATGAAGGATGAAATGCGAAGTAACAACGAGAAGTCATTGATACTTAACGAGTTATTTCCTATACTTCAAAAGTACGACCCTACGGATACAAAATTCCGCATAGAGAATATTAAGAAGTTCTCTAAACGTCTTACATCGTATGACAGAAACGTACTAATAGAAGACTTCCAAATTCTTATGGATAGAGACCCTATGCTTGCAGATGACATAGTTAAATTTATCATACTGCAATCAGGTCAAATGACATCTCCTATATCGTTCTTAGATATTATACCTACAGAGCACTACATGAGAGTAGTTCAGCCTATTATTAAGAACTTCTTATTCAACCCTGGACAACAAGACTTAAGCGTATTCTCTGAACAATTCATTAGAAATAATTATAAAAATGAATTCGCAGTAGAAAGGTTTAAAACTCAATTCCTCACACGTGAAGATTATGAGGCAATGTCTATGGGACAATACAAGCGCCTTAAAAAAGATGAGGTTTCTGTAAATAAGAATATAGCATCTAGACCTATGCCTACAAAGGGGATCTTAAAAGATTACATAACTGTAGACTTAGAAGATGTATCACTTAACGCTGCGGAAAAGACTTTACGAAAGAAAAGAGGTCAAAGCATAAAAGAGATATACCTATTTAAATTGGCTCCAGGAATGTTAGAAAACCAAGCCCTATTAATACAATGGTTGGATGAAGGAAAATCTTACGCGAACGCTCCGAGAGAATGGAAAACAGTTAAGTGGGTTCAAACTCCTACTCTAGGAGACGGGATGTTCTTAAAGGAATATGGATTAGGTAAGCCTATATCTATTATTCGTAAAAACAATATCACAAGGGATAATATAGATTGGACGTCTAAAACAGCAGATAGAAATCTTAAAGATATTCTCGCACCCTTAGAGGTTGCACCTAAAAAGGTTGATCCAACTCAAAAGGTAGTGAAAGGTGATATATTCTCTATGGATGGTATTCCTGTAATAGCAACGACACAAGATGGAAGTTTAGGTGGGCTTTCATCTATAGCAAAGACTAAAGGTTTGGAAGTTGGTAGAGTTTATACAGCTAAGCCTGGCCTAGTATCAGTCCCTATGAAGGCTTCTAAAGATGCTGCTCCAACACTGCAGGACTTTATCCTACATATTGGAAACCTAAATAATACAATGCAAAAGAGTCCTAATAAGAAATTCTTAGTATCTTTGCTAGGTTTGGGGCCAGTAGATGCGCAGAGCATTCCAGGAGCTACTTATGATGCTATGCTCTCAGGTTTAAAAGCTCTGATAGATACAAATGATAATGCTGTATTGGTATTACCTGACACTGCTAATCCTGCTCTTACAGGATTTATCCAAACAATGGAAACTTACTTTAAATGTTAATCTATGGCAACTTGTCCTAATAAATCACATCCAGATTGGAAAAAATTATCTGGAGCAATAGGTGATTTTTCTACACACTCTTTATATATAAAGAATAACAATAAGATACCTAATGCTCAGATAGACCTAAAGTTGCCAGCTAACCCAAAGAAAGGGTTATCTAGCGCTCAGGTTAAGAGCACGCTTGTACGTTTGAAAGCGTACAATAAGAAAATGGGGACGTTACATCGAATAAACTTTAAGCAGTTAGGTCAATCTACTTTATATGAATATAAAGTAATTGAAAACTTTAACAGAGAGAAGTTTATGCAATCCCCTACAGAGATGTCTGCGGGCCAGATGAACAATGTAGGAGATTTTATGCCTCCAGAGTATCAAATGGTAGCAGACGGTGATCCTATGCTAGCGCTTGATCTTAAGATGCAAGACTTCTTTAAGCTTATAGGGGTAGATTACAAGATTGTAAGTGAAATATTAGATCCAACCGGAAAACCTGTAAGTGCTGTAGCAAAAGCTGACATGCTTAACAGAGTTGTAGAAGTTGTTGAAGGTAAGGCTGGTATTAGTACCTTACCAGAAGAGGCCGCTCACTTCTTTGTAAAAATACTTAAGTCAGAGAATAGCCCATTGTATAGAACTATGATGGATGAGATAGTTAGTTATGATATATACCAAGAAGTGGTAGATACTTACTCTGAAGTATATAGTAATGACGTTGAAAGACTTAAAGAGGAAGCTATAGGTAAGGTTATCGCAAAGATAATTGTAGCTAGAGAAGCGTCCGGAGAGTTACCAGCTAAGGTTGCTAGGATAGAACGTTGGTTTGATAAGGTTTTAAGGCTTATCAAAAAGATGTTCAAGAAACCTAGCGAAGATCCGTACATGAGAGCTGCTTTAGGTATTATCAATAAGCAGGTAAACAATATAAACAATGCGCGTGAAGCGACATTAGGGCAAGTCCCATTCTACCAACTTGAAGATGAAGCTCCTAAGAGCGACGAAGAGCGAGTTGCTAGGACGGTTGAAATGTTCAACAATACTACTAAAAACATAGAACAGGTTGAAGTAGCGAATGAAGAGATTGAAAAAATGGCTAAGGATGGTGATTCCTTAATCGGCGATGCTTCAGGAAAGAGTAATAGGTATAAAATGCTTGATGAGGATAAGATAATATGGAATCGTATTACTGATAGGAATCAAGCAAAGTTTGTTAAGAAAGTAGGCGGTAAGGAAAAAGCTGAAGAAATTAACAAGAATAAAGATAATGAGGTAAAAAGAGAAGGTGGAACACACCATCACAATACCGCTCAAAGAATAATGGAGCTTATTGCTAATAAGGTAGGAGATAAGGATTCAATCTTTAAGGACTCTGGACTTACTACAGCTCAATTTAACACGTTAGCAAAAGGTATTAATCGTATACACCTACAAGCTGTAAAACAGCAAGAGGAAATAAATAAAACGACTGGTAAAGACGGTAAATTTATTGTATTCACGGAGCAGGTAGTATACGACCCGGACGGTAAGAAAGGTGTAGTACATGAGGATACAGCTGGTACAGCAGATTTAGTAGTTCTATACTCTGATAATAGTGCTGATATATTTGACTACAAGTTCACTACTCCTAGCTCTAGGGATAATGCAGTTGTTGGTTATGGAGCAACTACCAAGTTGGTCTCTAGTCCATTTGGGCCAAAGATGGATGGATACAACATGCAACTTAGTGCTTATAAAGATATACTAATGCGTAAGTATGGAGTAGCAAAGATTAGAAAATCTAGAATTGTTCCAATACATGTTCAATATGAACAGCAGCAAGTTAATGGGGTATTTGAATTAACTCCTAAAGTGACGTTACTTCAAATGGACATGGACAGTGAGTTTCTAAAACAAATTCCTGTAGCAGCTGAATTATTTGGAGATAAAGGTATTGATAACCTTATTACAAAATTTTCTGCAAGACAACGTAAACTAGAAGCTAAGCTTAAAAAGACTACCGGCGAAAAGTGGTCCATACTAAACGCAGAGATCATGAGTCTTCAGAATGCCATCCAGGATTTACAACTTAGTGGGGGTGTTGGGAACATTCTTGCAAACGTTAGGAATAAGATGATACTTATAAAGCGTAAACTAGAGCATAAACAGCCTTTACTAGATGACGGTACTCCTAATCCTGATTATATGGAATTAGAAGAGGTAACTGATCTTCTTGAAAGTTTCTCTTTGTACAAGACCATGGCCGAGGAAACAGGAGAATACTTTAAGGATGTATTAGCTAATTCTACTGATACAGAAAGAAGACGCCTTAAAGAGGTCATGGATAAATATGCAGGACCTATAAGCAGGACATACAGTCTTCTTAGAGAAGAAAATGCTGCACGTACACTGGAGATGGGTAATGCTGCAGGGGTACAAAATAATACTAGATCTGTTAAAGAGCTCGGGTTCTTTAAAAAATTGTTTAATACTGCATCTGAATTTTCTCATCCTATATTCCAAACTGCTTGGGCACTTGTAGATAAAGCACAAGAGAAAACGCGTAAAGCGCAGGTAAAGCTAGAGAAGGATATTACTGAGAAACAAGATAAGGTAACTGAGTGGGCAAAGAGTAACAATATGTCTACAATGGAAGCTTACTCTATGATGATTAATCCTGAAAAAGGTAACCTTTGGGGTAAGCACTCTGAGGCTTACTATAAAAAGCTAGAACAAGCTCGAAAAGATAATGATATAGTTTGGCTTAAAGATAACTTTCAAGCTAAAGAAGGGTATAAAGCTAAATTTGAGCAGTGGAAAACTAGAGAGTTTACACGTATAGAGGAGCATAATGCCGATTATTACGAGTGGGATCCAGTATCTAATAAAGATGTTCTAATCAAGGACAGGTCTCAGCAGAGAGAGCAGATGCGTAACGCATGGCTGTCTACTCATGATTTATCTAAGAATAGTGCTTGGAGCAGTAAGAAAGCTTGGTACCATTTAGAGATAAAACCTGAAAAAGAAGAAGGATACTACTCGGAAGAGTATTTAAAAATACATAAAGAAAAGCCACTTAAGGAGTTCTTTGAGTTTTACGAAAAAACTAATAGGGAATTCGCAGAGATGACTGGGATGTCTATTAAAAGTAACTTTGTGGCTAACATCCAAGAGGATCTAATTGATTCTCTAGGTAGTGGTACCCATAGTTTAACGATGGATACTACCCTAGAAGGGTTAAAGATCAGTCAAGATCAAGGAGAGCACGGAGTAAGGAACCCAGTTACAGGGGCCTTAGAACCTACTATACCTTTACTTTATCAAAACACAATTAAAGATGGGTCTAAGACTAAAGATCTAGGGCGTGCACTGTACTTAATGGGTAAAACTGCCCACAACTTTGCACACAAATCAGAAATTGAAGCTCCTATATTAGCTTTAGGTAATTTTATAGCAGATAATCCTGCACTTTTGGAGGATCTACAAGGAAATGTAATAAGAGAAGCTACTGGTGAGTTAGGTAAAAAGCTATACTCTAAAGATACTCAGGAGTTATTTGAGCAGTTATACTTGAATTACTATGTATATGGACAAAAGATTCAAAGTACAGATAAAAATATTGGTGGGTATAGTATGAATAAGATGATACTAGGAGCCAAACAGTACTTTGGAGCTAAAGTATTAGCTATCGCTATCGTACCGGGTACGGCAGCATACCTTGCAGCAAAAGCTAACGCGTACTTTGAAGGGGCGAAAGGCTTACATTATACAAATAAGCAGTTAAATAAAACACATGTGCTGTATGCAAAACAGACGGATGTCTATAGAGCTGTAGTAAATGACTTTCAAATATGGCAAGACGATGTAACACATAGGCATGCAAACAACTTATCAGCTAGTAAGTTAACAAAGCATGTTACCATGGATAAGCTGTACTACCCTTATAGGATAGCTGATGAAATGATTGATAACAACATTCTTGTTGCTATGATGCAGAACTATGGAGTAGACGCTAATGGGATGCCTAAAAAACTGGATACACTTCCTGAAGGATCTAAATCTATATTTGAGTTAGCTCAAGAGTCTATACAAAAGGGAGATGCCCTTTCTTATGGGGCCCTTTCTGACCAAGGTTATAGGAAATTTAGAGGTATTGCACAATATGTTGCAGGTAGTATTAAAGGGCAGGTGTCCGATCAGGATATTAACGCTGTTCAAACTACTTTAATAGGTAATGTTATTATGCAGTTCAAGAACTGGATGCCTAGAATGGTAAGAGAACGTGTTGGTCCTTTTAGATATAACCACAGAGCTGACACTTACGAAATGGGTAGGTACAGTGTAATTGCAGGTGAGGCTTTCCAAATTGAAGAAGGCATAATGAATACTGTAAAATCTGCACTAGTATCCGGAGTTAAATTATCCGTGGAAGCTGTTACGTTTGGAGTTGGGTATAACATGCAGCCCAATGAAGCGTTAGCAAAGAAACTCCTTAAACAGTTTAAGGAGAATAATCCTGATGATCCTAAGATACAGGAGCTTACATACAATGAATTCTTAACTATGAGAACCAGACAGATAAGAGCTGCGGCGACAGAGTTGAGAGGTATACTATTATTAGCGGCAAGTCTGCTTATATTAGGACTTAAAGGGGATGACGAAGAGAAGTTTTATACTAAATACTGGGTAACCCGTAAGTTGTATTCCTCTTTATCTAGGACTGCTATGGAATTAGGATTTTTACTTAACCCTAATGACTTAACAACCTTTATGAAAGGTACTATCCCAATGGCAAGTCTTTTTACAGACACATTAAAGGCACTTAATAATACTCAAGATGAGTTTTTTGATGAGGTAACAGGAAGAAAGGACAGTAGAGATAAGACCCCATGGGGATATTATTCTCTACCTTTCCTTCCTGGGTATAAACAAGTATCCAGATGGATAGAAGTCTACGAACAGGATAAAGTTAATGCTTATAGATAGGTTTCTTTGTCGAATGTTTCTGAGTATAGGTCTGGTATATCAAGTAGCTCTGCGTTTTTAGGTAACTGTGTTTTTAAGGATTCTTCTAGTCGTAGTTTTCTTTTACCACTCTTGTATAGGATCTGTCCTATAGATGAGTCAGGGTCTACTCCATGAAATTTAAATATATTC
>TARA_R110000787_G_scaffold137458_3_pt1 | contig 14145 bp, 8 predicted proteins | sample TARA_R110000787 | Tara Oceans TARA_R110000787 (sample SAMEA4397920) | marine metagenome | biome: Polar Biome; feature: [DCM] deep chlorophyll maximum layer (ENVO:01000326); material: water (ENVO:00002006), including particulate matter (ENVO:01000060) such as... | depth 35 m
TCGTCTGGGCCGGTGTCTGGGCCCGTCGTGCCACCATTATTGCAAGCCTCGTTCCTGTCGCACCTATTGGTGACGATGACTGACAACAAACCTGACTGATGAAAGGGGCTAACGCCGTGAGCGCCAGACCCGACTATTCCCGCCTTCCCGCCATTGATGCACTGCTTCGTCATCCCGGCCTTCGAAATGTTCTGGAAGACTTCGGTGACCCTGTCGTCACCGATATGGCACGTAATGTGATCTCCCGTCTCCGCAGCGAACTGTCGGAGGGTAAAGCCCTTCCCACGCATGATCAGATTGCAGACCGCGTTGTCCGACAGGTCACCCGGCTGATGAGCAGCAACCTGCGGCCTGTCTTCAATCTGACAGGCACCGTCATTCACACCAATCTGGGGCGTGCACCGCTGGCACCGGAAGCTGTTGAGGCGATGCGCCGGGCAGCCGGTGCTGCTGCACTGGAATTCGATGTCTCAAGCGGCAAACGCGGCGACCGCGACAGCATTGTCGAGGACTGGCTGATTCGTCTGACCGGCGCAGAGGCCGCCACGGTCGTGAACAATAATGCAGCCGCCGTCATGCTGGTGCTGAACACCCTGTCTGAGGGACGGGAATGTATTGTCTCCCGCGGTGAACTGATTGAAATCGGTGGTGCCTTCCGGATGCCGGACATCATGTCCCGGGCCGGAGCCATTCTGCGGGAAGTGGGCACCACCAACCGGACCCATTTGCGGGATTATGAAAATGCCGCCAGTCCCGAAACCGGCATGATGATGAAAGTCCATACCAGCAACTTTGTTGTACAGGGTTTCACTAAGATGCCGACCGAACCGGAGATTGCCGGTGCCGCGAAAACCGCGGGCATCCCTTTCGTGAATGACCTTGGCAGCGGCATGCTGATCGACCTTGCGGCCTATGGCCTGCCGCACGAACCCACGCCGGCAGAAGCCATCCGCGACGGCGCCGATATCGTCACTTTCTCGGGCGACAAGCTGCTTGGCGGACCACAGGCCGGATTGATTGTCGGACGCGCTGATTTGATTCAGAAGCTCAAGAAAAACCCGCTGAAACGGGCACTCCGGCTGGACAAGATGACCCTGGCCGCACTTGAGGCAACGCTGCAGATCTATGCCAATCCGGCAAAGCTGACTGAAAGGCTGCCAACCTTGCGCCTACTGACGCGGCCAGCCACGGACATTGCGGCGATTGCATCCCGGATAGCCGGTGCCATTGCGAAACAGCTCGGTGATACAGTTACGGTAGACTGTCTCGCTTGTCACAGCCAGATCGGCAGTGGCTCTCTGCCCGTCGACCTGCTGGAGAGCACTGCCGTCCGTATTACTCCCAATGGTCCCCGGCGTGGTTCCGGCTCAAGGCTGGAAGCACTGGCCACCGCTTTCAGATCCCTCCCAAAGCCGGTTATCGGACGTATTGCAGATGGTGCCCTGCTGCTCGACTGCCGGTGTCTTGAAGATGAATCTGAATTCACAGAACAGCTTTCTTACCTCGCGCCATGATTATCGCCACAGCCGGACATATTGACCACGGCAAAACCACCCTGATCAAGGCGCTGACCGGTGTTAATGCGGACCGCCTGGCAGAAGAACAGCGCCGGGGCATGACCATTGACCTCGGCTTTGCCTATGGCCGGCGAAACGGCCTTGATCTGGCCTTTGTTGATGTGCCGGGGCATGAACGCTTCATCCGCAACATGCTGGCCGGGGTCAGCGGTGTCGACGCGGTCCTGCTGGTTGTCGCCGCTGACGACGGTGTGATGCCGCAGACCCGGGAACATCTGGAGATCGTCGATCTGCTTGGACTTGATCAGGGCGTCGTTGCGATCACCAAAGCCGACATGGTTGATGCTGACCGGCTGGCAGAGGTTGAACTGGAAGTTTCTTCCCTGCTGACATCAACAGGGCTGCGTAACAGCCCGATTCAGCCTGTATCCGGCATCACCGGTCTGGGTCTTGATGAACTGACAGATCATCTTCGTAATCTCGCGCCGGAAACCAGCCTGCAATCACCCAACAAGGCATTCAGGCTGGCAATAGACCGGGTCTTTACCATCGACGGTGCCGGTCTGATTGCAACGGGTGCTGCACATTCCGGGCAGGTATCGGTTGGTGACAGTCTGCGCGTGATGCCGTCAGGCAGCCTGGTTCGTGTCCGCGGTCTGCGCGCTCACGACAAGCCGGTGACAACGGCAGGCCGTGGTCAGCGGATCGCCGTCAACCTGACCGGCGTCAGTCGAGATGAAATCGGACGGGGTGACTGGCTTTCCGCCCCTCATCTTGATCTGCCAACAGACAGGCTGGATATCAGATTACGGGCCACCCAACCTCTGCGGCATTGGGATGCGATACGGTTTTGCCATGGTGCTGCTGTTCACGAAGGACGTTTGGCCCTGCTGGAGGCAAAGTCGATCACACCCGGTGAAACAGCTCTGGCGCAACTGGTTCTGGGCGGTCCGGTACAGGCGGTACACGGCGACCGTTTCGTACTGCGGAATGCCGGGAATATAACAACTGTTGCCGGTGGTAGGGTGATAGACCCCTTTTCACCGAAACGCGGGCGGGCAAAACCTGAACGTCTGGCTCTGGTCAGGCAACTGGCTGAACTGGATCTGGTCGACGGGGCAATTGCCGAACTGACAGCAACCCGAAACGGATTTGATCTCCATCTGTATTCGGTTGGTCGCGGTATCAGCCCTGATGCACAGGCAGAACTGGCCGACGGTCTGCCCGCTGTCACTATCGGGGACAGCCTGATTGATCAGGATCGCTGGACATCACTCAAGACAGAGATCACAGAATTTCTCAGTCGTTATCATCAGGAACACCCGGACAAGGCGGGTGCTGGCCGTGCTGAACTTGCTGACATCGGTAAATCGGCGGGCCTTTCAGGCCCGGCATTTGAAGCCGTCATCAACCGTCTGGTCAGCAACCGCCATCTTGGTCGTGCCGGATCAGCCATCGCGCTCTCCGGACATAAGCCAAGACTGGCCCCAACTGATCAGAAGCTCTGGAAGACATGTGAGAAGCTGTTTGCTGAGGCTGGCCTCCGAGCTCCACGCGTGCGGGAACTGGCAGAAGAACTCAACCTAGAGCCGAAAGTAACAGAACGATTTCTGAATCGCTGTGTTGGTGCCGGCCTCGTTCTCAAAGTAGCTGACAACCGCTATTTCCCTCCCCTGGTGCTTAATCGCCTCGGCATGATTGCCGGCGAGCTTGATACAGAAACGCAAGGCGCTTTCACCGTTCGGGATTACAAGGATCGTTCAGAAATTGGCCGCAACCTGACGATTGAATTGCTTGAGTTCTTTGACCGTACCGGCCTCACCCACAGATCCGGTGAAACCCGACGACTGAAACGCAGTCCGGAAGAGTTGTTTCCAACCGGGGAAAACCCGGAGACCTGAAACCTTTTTATCCGCCATCGAAGAATTTTCTGTTCGGTTCCCCTTGAAGCACGGGATGTAGTTGATACGCTCATTACTGGAAGAGTATGCGCGTCTGGTGATCGTCGCGGGCTTCAAACCCGTTGAGGGGTGGCAAGCCATCCCTGGTAGGTTCAATTCCTACCTCTTCCGCCAATTTTGCAGTCACTACGAGTTATTTTACCTTCAACCCGGACTCGATCGAAAATCGTCAATGTAATGGCATATCCGTCAAATTCTGACCCCCGGGCCAATCGTGGTGCAGGCTTTGGTATCGATCATGATATCTGTCGTCTGATTCTGGTCATCGCAAAATGACCAACCGCATGATTGAGGAGAAGGATGAGCGATTTTGGGCAGAAACGCCGATTGCAACGCTTGGTCCCATTCTCAATACGATAGGCGTCGCCGTTTTCGTCATTGATGTGCTTGATGACGAATCATTCAAAATCAGCTTTATCAACAAATACTACGAACGAACCTTTGGTGTCAGCGCCTCGGAAACAGCGGGACGCCTTATACAGGATGCAGTGCCAAAAGATACTGCCAGCCATGTCGTTGCCAATTACAAACGCTGCATCGCAAGCCGTGAGATCGAGCAGTATGATGAAGATATTCTGCTTCAAAGCGGGTCTTTTTGTGCCAGAACTGTTCTCACTCCCCTGTCCATTGAGGGGAATGTCATCCGGATCATTGGCACGACAAACGACATAACTGACCGGCGCCAGATGGAATTTGATCTGGCCAGTGCCCGTGATCAGGCTGAAGTGGCAAACAGGGCCAAATCCAGCTTCATGGCGAATATGAGCCACGAACTCCGGACTCCGCTCAACGCCGTCATCGGCTATTCAGAGATGATCCAGTCCGAGATATTTGGTTCAGTCGGCAGCCCCAAATACAAAGAGTATCTGGAAGACATCAAATTTGCCGGGAAACACCTGCTCGATATCGTCAATGACATCCTTGATCTGGCTCAGATCGAAAGCGGCCGGTCCAGCATTGAAAACAACGAGGTCGCGCCCGAGAAACTGATGGAAGACGCGATGCGTCTGGTCGAAAGCAGCAGCAGGCCCGACCAGCCCAGTGTAACATATTGTCGAAATCCGGCAGGCATTCAGCTTCGGGTTGATGAAAAACGGATGCGACAATGCCTCATCAACCTTCTCGCTAACGCCCGGAAATTCACGCCCGCATCGGGGAACATTTACTTTTCCTGTCAGCTGCTGGCCGACGGACAGTTCTGTTTCAGAATAACAGATACTGGCCGGGGCATTTCAGCTGCGGACCTGCCGAAAGCGCTCTCCCCCTTTGGGCGTATAGACAGTGAAATGGATTCTACCACTCAGGGGGCTGGTCTCGGATTGCCGATCACGAAGGCGTTCGTCGAACAACATGACGGCGCACTCTTCATGAACAGCCATCCTAACATCGGAACAACGGCCTTCATTCTGTTGCCCGCAGACCGGGTTCTGACAAAAGATAAAAACAGTGGGTTATCACCGGAAATAACTGACAAGAGCCTGTTCTTACCGGACGGTAACGAGTTTGCGAAGACAGCAACAGGTTTACCGGACCACCTGCTTAATCAGCTGCCATCAGGGAGTGTTTTGCTTAGCAGTACAGGCGAGATACTGCTGTTTAATCCGGCAGAAACCAGCCCGAATGACAGATGGGAATCGCCAGCTATCGGATCGAATTTTTTCAATCCGGCCGCTTACTTCCCTTTCAGTCCATGCTTTCACACCCGGTTCCAGGAAGTCAGCAAAAGAGCATCAGCAAGTGAGGTGTTCAGTCACGCCTTTCATCTGCAGCGCCAGTGGAACGTTCTGATAGAGATGCGCCCGGACAAAGGAAGCGGTAACGTCTGGCTGTTCATCCGCTGGTCCTGACAGACTGCCCTGCCCGTTATTTAGTTCCGAACAGTCTGTCCCCGGCATCACCGAGACCCGGGACAATATAGGCATCCTCATTCAGATGACTGTCCAGCGCAGCCGTATAAACCGGGATATCCGGATGCGACCGGTGGAACTGCTGTACCCCTTCGGGGGCAGAAACCAGTGCCATAAAGCGAATATTCTGATCTGCCACACCATGCCGGTTGAGAACATCCGCGGCATGAACAGCGGAGTTTCCGGTCGCCAGCATCGGATCCACCAGAATAAAAACCCGACCTTCGGCTGATGGCAGTTTGACCAGGTATTCCTGTGGTTGCTTGGTCTCCTCATCCCGGTACAGACCGACATGACCGACACGCGCGCTCGGTGCCAGTTCAAGCAATCCGTCGGCCATCCCTGACCCCGCGCGCAAGATCGGCACGATGACAAGCTTCCGTCCGGCAATGAACGGCGCCTGCATGGTTGTCAGCGGTGTCTCAATCTCCCGCATCTCAACCGGCAGATCGCGGGTGATTTCGTAGCCCATCAACAAAGCGATTTCGCGGAGCAATTGACGGAAACTACCGGTTGAGGTTCCGGTATCCCGCATGATGCTCAGCTTATGCTGAACCAGCGGATGATTGACGATGAACAGGTTCGGCGTCTCACTCATGAAGAATGCCCTCCGATGATGATCAGTTGATCGACTTCGACGCAATTTCAAAGACATCCCGAGACAGGTCGGATGTCTCCAGAATTCTCTGCAGACAGGATTTCATGGCTATCTGACGGTCGCTGTCAAATCTCTGCCACCTGCCAAGCGGCTGCACAAGACGGGCAGCCACCTGAGGGTTGATCCCATCCAGTTCAATGACACGGTCTGCCAGAAAATTGTAACCCGATCCGTCGGCCGCATGAAAAGCGGGTAGGTTCCGCATGGCAAAACTGCCAACCAGAGACCGTACCTTGTTGGGATTGCGCATGGAGAAATCCGGATGCTTCAGCAGCGATTTCACCTGATCAAGGACATCTGGCCTTTGCGCTCCGGCCTGAAGCGCAAACCATTTATCCAGAACCTCAGTGTAGGATTTGAACCTGTCATGGAAATCTTCCAGTGCGTCACTGGCCGCAGTTCCTCCGACATCAACCAGACAGGCAAGCGCAGCCATCCGGTCTGTCATGTTTGTTGCGCTTCCATACTGCTTTCTCGCCAGATCAGCGTTGTCGGGATCGGCAGACAGAAAGCCGAGCGCCATGTTGCGGAGTGACCGGGCTCCGGCCTGTGCTGCCGTCGGCTCGTAAGCAGCATCACTGGTATTATCGTGCCAGATCGTCAGTAAACGGTCGCGCAGCCGCCGGGCGACCTGCTTACGGAATGTGCTGCGGACATGATCTATGCCCTCGATATCAATGATCTTCATGCTTTCTGCCACAAAACCAACCGATGGCAGCGCAACCGCCTCAGCGACAAAGGCCTTATCCAGCCCTGAATCTCTCAGCGTATCAGCCAGTGCTTCGATATAATCTTCCGCAAGCCGCGGAGTTTTACCTGCACGCCAGTCCTCAATTCCGCTCAGAATCAGGGACAGACCATATTGCTGACCGGCTTCCCATCTGTTGAAGGGATCCGGATCATGCGCCATCAGTATGGCTTCCGACCCGCGCTGTCCCGCCATTGAGAGCTTTACCGGTGCCGCAAAGCCGCGGTTCAGTGAAAGAACCGGTTCCACTGGCAAGTCACGAAATGAGAATGTCTGCCTACCCTCAGTCAGTGACAGTACGACGCTGTCATGCTCTGCCGGGGTCGAGGGCGCATCTGTTTTCACCGGCAAAGCCCTGCCGTCAGGCTTCAGGAGTCCGACAGATAACGGAATCTGCATCGGCTGCTTGGTTTCCTGCCCCGGTGTCGGACGCAGCGTCTGTTCGACATGAAGTTGCAGAACCCCGTTGGCATAATCCTGACTGATTGCCAGTTCCGGCGTGCCTGCCTGATGATACCAAAGTTTGAAATGCGTCAGGTCAACGTCATTAGCATCCGACATTGCGGCCACGAAGTCGTCGCAGGTCACAGCCTGCCCGTCATGGCGGGCGAAATAGAGCCGCATACCCTTCTGAAAACCGTCTTCACCTAGCAGGGTATGCATCATGCGGATAACTTCAGCGCCCTTTTCGTAAACCGTCGCCGTATAGAAGTTATTGATCTCGATATAGCTGTCCGGACGGACGGGATGTGCCAGCGGGCCGGCATCTTCCGGGAACTGGGCCGCACGGAGCGCCCTGACCGCCTTGATCCGTTCCACCGGTGCTGATCGCATGTCCGCTGAAAACTCCTGATCCCGGAAAACCGTCAGACCTTCTTTCAGACTGAGCTGGAACCAGTCGCGACAGGTTACCCGGTTTCCCGTCCAGTTATGGAAATATTCGTGCGCAACAATGCTCTCGATCGCCTCGTAATCCGCATCAGTTGCCGTCTCAGGATCAGCCAGTATGTATTTGGAATTAAAGACATTCAGGCTTTTGTTCTCCATGGCTCCCATGTTGAAATCGGAGATCGCGACGATGTTGAAAAGGTCGAGATCATATTCCAGACCGAAACGAACCTCGTCCCATTTCATGGAGCGTTTGAGGGATTCCATAGCCCATTCACAGCGCGGCTCATTCCCCGGTTCCACCCAGATCGCCAGTGCAACCTTGCGCCCGGAAGCCGTAATGAAGCTGTCCTCATAGGCACCGAGATTTCCGGCGACCAGAGCAAACAGATAACTTGGTTTCGGAAACGGGTCTTCCCAGACAGCGTAATGTCTGCCGCCTTCCAGTTCCCCCTCTTCAACCTTGTTGCCATTCGACAGCAATACCGGGGCCTCCGACCGTGCAGCGCGGATCGTCACCCGATAGGTTGCCATCACATCCGGACGATCCGGGAAATAGGTGATCCGACGGAATCCTTCCGCTTCACACTGGGTGCACCAGGTCCCGTTTGACCGGTACAGGCCTTCCAGTTTGGTGTTCGACTGCGGGTCTATCCGCACGACCGTTTCCAGATCAAATTCGTCCGGTACTCCGGGAATCGACAGGCTTTCGGCGTCTTTCGTGAAGGCAGCCGGATCGAGCTGGCGCCCGTCAATGGAAAGACTGACCAGATCAAGATCCTCCCCGTCCAGATGCAGCGCCCCTGCTCCGCGCCGGACCATGTGAAGGCGTGTGGTGACTTCCGTCACTTCCGGTTCAAGGTCAAAGGTAAGGTCGACGGTTTCGACCGTAAACAAGGGCGGCTGGTAGTCGACAAGACGAATCGTGCGGGGGTCTTCCGTGCGCATCAGGGGGCTTTCAGATTGGTGATCCCGCTATTCTGCATGAGCGCCCGCCAGTGACAATGATTGCCGCAGGGATAGCCCTACATTTCCCCGTGATCCTGTTCAGGTTTTCAGGTTCCCCGCTTTAACAGCCTCCGTGGCTATGCCTATGATGGCACCATGCGCCGGACGGGATGCGTCCGATAAAAAGGATGCCGACTTGATTACAGAGAACGACCGGACAGAGACAGAAATCATTCTGGCAGGTGGCGGGCATGCCCATGTAGAGGTGATCCGCCAATGGGCAATGAACCCGTCTCCACGAACCCGGATGACCCTGATCGCCCGCGATATCCAGACACCCTATACCGGCATGCTGCCCGGCCTCATTGCCGGTCTATATGATTTTGACGAGGCTCATATCGACCTGCGGCGGCTTTGCCGGCATGCCGGTGTGCGCCTGATCCATGCTGCCGCTGACGGTATCGATGCTGATGCCCGGACCGTCAGCATGACAAACCGCCCGCCGCTGCGGTTCGACTGGCTGTCTGTGGATATTGGCTCAACCCCAGACCTGCGCAGCATCCGGGGTGCCCGTGAACATGCCATCGGGGTAAAACCTGTCGATCAGTTTCTGGTCTGGCTCAACGAGCTTGAACAACAGACGAAGAATCAGCCCCGAAACCCGGTCAGGCTTGCGATCATCGGCGGCGGTGCTGGCGGGACCGAACTTGCGCTGTCTCTGGCCCATCGGTTCGGAGACCGTGTTTCGCTCCTCCTCATATCGGCAAGTGATGAGGTTGTGCCCGAACATTCATCCGGGGTGCGCCAGACATTACGACAGGCATTGACGGAAGCAGGCGTTGAACTGCACCGCGGCTCCCCGGTCACCGAAATCCGGACGGGCAGCGTCATTCTGGATAATGGTGAGAGCATCCCGGCGGACAAGGTGATCTGCACAACCCGGGCGTCAGCCCCGGACTGGCTGGCAACAACCGGGCTGGCGCTGGACAGTCACGGTTTTATCGCCGTCGATGATTGTCTTCAGTCCCTCTCGCATCCTCATATCCTGGCCGCAGGTGATATCGCCTCAATGACCGGGCATGATCTGCCGAAAGCCGGGGTTTACGCCGTTCGGCAGGGTCCGGTACTGGCCGAAAGCCTTCAGCGTCTTGCCCGTGGAAAGCCAGCGGTTCCCTATCATCCTCAGTCACATATTCTGGCTCTCATCTCTACCGGCAAGCGACATGCTGTTGCCTCCTATGGGCCGCTGTCGATCAGCGGTGACTGGGTCTGGCGCTGGAAAGACGGGATTGATCGCAAATGGATGGAGAAATATCAGGACCTGCCGGTCATGGCCGAGCCATCCGACCCGCAAACCGGCGACAGCCTCATGCGATGTGGTGGCTGCGGGGCAAAGGTCTCCAGCCTTGTCCTTAAATCCGCCCTCGCACGGGTCCGCCAGATCTATCCGCAGTCGATTGGGGACCTAGGGGACGATGCTGCCATTATCACGCCGCCTACCGGCCAATCCATTGTTCAGTCGGTCGATCAGTTCCGCCAGATGATTGATGATCCCTTCCTGTTCGGGCAGATCACGGCGGAACATTGTTTATCAGACCTGCACGCCATGGGCGCCGCTCCCTATGGGGCACTGGTGACCGTCACCCTGCCGGATGGCGAGCCGGAGGTGATGGCCGATGACCTGACGCAAATTTTATCCGGCGTCACCGCAGCACTGGCCGCCTGTGGTGCGCTGTTACTGGGCGGTCACACGGCAGAAGGCGCTGAACTGACCCTCGGGCTGGCTGTTACCGGTTTCATTGATCCCAAGTCCCTGTCCGCCAAAGGCGGTGCCAGAGGGGGTGACAAACTGATCCTGACCAAACCGCTGGGCACAGGTGCCATCATGGCAGCCGACATGCGCGGCCGCGCCCGGACCGAACATGTGGAAGCCGCCGTTGACAGCATGCGGCAGTCCAATGGCCCGGCAGCCCGTATTCTGCATGATTACGGGGTGACGGCGGCCACAGATGTCACCGGCTTCGGGCTGGCCGGTCATCTGATCGAGATGATGACTGCCGCCCGTACCGTGGCTTTGCTCGATCCGGCCAGCCTGCCCGTTCTGCCGGGATACAGGGAGGCAGAGGCAGCCGGCATTCTGTCCACCATGTACCCCAAGAATTTGCCGTTCGCCGCGCATTTCGATGGACAGCCAGACGATATTTTCTTCGACCCGCAGACATCCGGTGGCCTGCTGGCCGCACTGCCTGACGGTCAGGCAGATGCCTGTCTGGCCGCGCTACAGAAAGCCGGAATCCCGGCCAGAATTATTGGCAGTGTCGCCACACAGGCTGCCGGATCAAAGACAATCTGGCTTATCTGAAGGCCGGTTCATCAAAGGCCCGAAGTTTGCGGGAATGCAGGCTTTCCACGCCCTGCTGCCGCAGACGTTCCAGTGCCTCGATGCCAATCTTCATATGCTGGCTGACCCGCTCCCGGTAAAACGCATTTGCCATACCCGGCAGCTTTATCTCGCCATGAAGCGGCTTGTCGGAGACACAGAGCAGCGTGCCGTAGGGAACCCGAAAACGATAGCCGTTGGCCGCGATGGTCGCCGATTCCATGTCGATGGCAATGGCACGGGACTGATTGAACTCCCGGTTCAGGGCATCCAGACGTAATTCCCAGTCCCGGTTATCTGTCGTATAGACAGTCCCCGTCCGGAGACGGGCCTTCAGTTCGCGGCCAGTAACACCGGTAATGGCGGACACGGCCTCGGTCAGCGCAATCTGGATTTCGGCGATTGGCGGCACCGGCACCCAGGGTGGCAGGTCGTCATCCAGTACATGGTCGGCCCGCACATAGGCATGGGCCAGAACGTAATCACCCAGCAACTGGGTTTTCCGCAGGCCCCCGCAATGGCCGATCATCAGCCAGCAATGCGGGCGCAGTACGGCCAGATGATCGGTGATGGTTTTGGCATTCGAGGGCCCGACCCCGATATTGACCAGCGTAATTCCCTCATGCCGGTCAGAAACCAGATGATAGGCTGGCATCTGCGGCAGATGCAGAGGCTCCATACCGCTGGCTGGCAGGTCACTCAGACGCGGGTTTGGCGTGACCACATTACCCGGCTCGACAAAGGCCCGGAAGCGATCTCCGGACCGGACTTCAGACAGGCCAAGTTCAATGAATTCATCAACATATCGCTGATAGTTCGTAAACAGAACGAACCGCTGAAAATGCTCCGGAGCGGTGCCGGTATAATGGGCGAGACGCAACAGCGAATAGTCTACCCGCGAGGCCGAGAACATCGACAACGGCTTTGGCAGACCGGCCGCCACGACATTCGTTCCGTTGGCGATCTCGTCGTCAATTTCATTCAGGTCAGGCAGCGGAAACACCCGTTGCAGGTCGGTCGCATCATCCGCCGACATACCCGCCCCCGCAGCCTCAATTACAAAGGGAAGTGGAATCGGGCAGTTGCTGACCCCGACATGAAACGGTCCGCCATAATGCTGTTTCAGCAATGTCAGCTGTTCACGGTAATAGCTTTTGAACAGTTCCGGGCGTGTCAGGGTCATGCCAAAGGCACCTGATCCCCCCAGCGTCCCGTAAGACAGGGTTCCCTCCGACGCGGGCGTGACACGGCCATTATTGATGATCCCGACGAAGGGATAGCCGCGCCGGGGTGTCGGGCTGGTCCGGTCACCTGCGGCAAACTGGTCAAAACGGTCCTGAAGTGCCGTCACGCCATCGAGATAGATTTCGGCGACCCGTTCCAGTACCGCGTCAACGTCATCAAGTGACTGGAGATTGCCGACACCGGGAAAATGCTGCGCGCTCATGCTGTCAAAACCACCTGTGTTCCGAATGCACCAGAGGGAAGCCTGTCACGCAGTCGCCACCGCGTCAAAGAATGCAGCAAGCCTGTCCGGATCCAGTATATCCTGATGTCTGACACCACTGCACAGATCAACAGCAAAGGGGCGGACTTGGCGAACAGCATCCGCAACATTAGCCGCATTAAGCCCACCGGCCAGAAACACAGGAACAGGTGATGTCTCAACAATATGCCGGCTGACCGACCAGTCATGAACCCGACCGGTCCCGCCCAGTTGCTTCACATCACCTGCCAGACTGCCTGAATCGAGCAACAGAGCATCTGCGACCTCTCCATAGGCCTGAACCAGATCAAGGGCTTCAGGGCCGGTCACATGGATGACCTGAAGCAACCGCAGCCCCGGCAAGGCCCGGCGCGCCCTCTGGTGCTCATCCCTGTCGATATGATCGACGATCTGAACTGTCGAGACACCACAACGCGCGGCATGTTCTGCAATCCCTGCCCCGTCAGTCCGGCTGGTCAGCAGGATGGGAGTCACTGGCGGGGGTATTCTCTCAGCAATTTCCGCAATCAGCCTGTCATCGATCACACCCGGACCGCTGGGCATTTCCCCGACCAGCCCGATGGCATCAGCTCCGGCAGTGATGGCCAGACGTGCTTCATCGGGGCTGGAGATACAGCAGACCTTCACCCGCACCCGCACCATTACAGAAAACTTTCGCCCGCATCCAGTGATGCAATGCCAAGATGGGTGGCGAGGCTTTGACCGATATCGGCAAAGGATACCCGCCGGCCGATATCGCACCCTTCAACATCCGGCCCGAAAGCCAGGACCGGGACATGTTCGCGGGTATGGTCAGAACCGGGCCATGTCGGGTCACATCCGTGATCGGCGGTAATCACCGCCAGATCACCCCTCCGCATCCGGCGTTCCAGTTCCGGCAGGCGACGGTCGAAATATTCAATTGCGGCGGCATAACCCGACACATTGCGGCGATGGCCATAGCTGGAATCAAAATCGACGAAGTTGGTGAAAATCAGCCCGCCACCCGGTGTCTCATCAAGGGCCTGCAATGTGGCATCAAACAGCGCCTCATTGCCATCGGCCTTAACCTTCCGGGTTAATCCCTGATGGGCAAAGATATCCGCAATCTTGCCAATGGACAGTACTTCACGCCCCTCGCCCGCCAGCCGGTCCAGCAGGGTCGGGGCTGGCGGCGGTATCGAATAGTCGCGGCGGTTCCCGGTACGATGGAAGCTGGCACTGTTGTCACCGATGAAGGGCCGGGCAATCACCCGGCCGATATTCCAGTCATCAACAATCGCCCTCGCCGCCAGACAAAGCCGGTACAGCCGTTCAAGGCCGAAAGCTTCCTCATGAGCGGCAATCTGCAACACGCTGTCGGCCGAGGTATAGACAATCGGCTTGCCGGTTCGCAGATGTTCCTCCCCCAGTTCTTCAATGATTGTGGTGCCGGAGGCATGGCGTTCCCCCAGCACACCGGGGATTTCCCCGTCAGCGATCAGCCGGTCAATCAGATCAGCCGGGAAACAGGGCTCTTCACGGGGGAAATAGCCCCAGTCAAATTCAACCGGCACACCGGCCAGTTCCCAGTGTCCGCTCGGCGTGTCCTTGCCGAAACTGCGCTCCGCCGCATGTCCGTACAGGGACTGCGGCTCGACAGAGACATCACA
>TARA_R110000787_G_scaffold222868_1_pt1 | contig 14088 bp, 20 predicted proteins | sample TARA_R110000787 | Tara Oceans TARA_R110000787 (sample SAMEA4397920) | marine metagenome | biome: Polar Biome; feature: [DCM] deep chlorophyll maximum layer (ENVO:01000326); material: water (ENVO:00002006), including particulate matter (ENVO:01000060) such as... | depth 35 m
ACCCTAGCAATGGGCGTATAACGTTAAGAGACGGTGATGGCTGGCCTTCCCCTTCTAGAAACGCAGATGGGATTGAAATACATTTTATTTCTGGTTACGGGGATGCTTCTTCAGATGTACCTCAACAAATCATTCAAGGTATTCTTGAAGAGATTGCGTTTAGGTATGAACACCGTGGAGACTTATTAGACGTAAATACTATTAATAGCCAAATGGCCGTCGGACTACTCGCTACATTCAGGCTATTTAATGTATGAGCATAGGTAAGCTAAGGCAACGTATAGATATACTCCAAAAATCGGTTGTAAGGGTTGCCGGAGGTGGGCAGACTGAGACTTGGACTGTAGAAACTACGTTATGGGCAAGTGTTATACCTAAAACATCTAATTATTTATTAAATGATTCTAACAAGATAAATAAAACTACTCAGGAAATTATAATACGAGCGACTTCTATACTTACATCTAAAAAGAAAATACGTTTCGATAGTCGGTTCTTTGACATCGATAGTTTCTTCGACGTTGACGAGCGAGGACGATTTGTTAAAATAAAAGCAATGGAAACAACTAACGCAGATGTTACTGTTACCGTTTAATAAAGGAGCTTTACATGAACTATATAATTTCAAAAGAACAAGTAGACGCCATTACTTTATACTGTGAGGAACAACCAGTACCTTATAAGTTTTTTAAACCTATTTTAGAAGTAGTAAATTCACTAAACGTATTAGATGACAAAGTAAATATTGGTAAAGATGTCATCAAAGATAAAGGGTAAATCACAGTTAATAGCTAAGCTTAAAAGGCTGAGCAAGGAAACTTCATTACCAGTTAGACAAGTAGTAGCTAAGTCCGCTTTAAAGTTAGAAGGTGACGCTAAAACGTTAATCGCAAAAGGTAGTCGTAGCGGTGAATCTTATTCAAGGGGCGGGAAGTCTTCTGTTAGGTCAGCACCTGGGGAGCCCCCAAAGAGTGATAGAGGTACTTTGGTAGCATTTATAAATAGCAAAGTATCTCCTAGTGGACTCGAGGCTACGATGGGAACTACTTTGAAAAGTGGTAGACACCTTGAATTTGGTACTAATAGAATGGAGGCTAGGCCATGGCTACAACCTACGTTTGAAAAGAATAAGAAATCAATTGTTTTAAATATAAATAATGCTGTAAAAAAAGCACTTAGGAAGGTATCTAAATGACAGGATTTGCACAATATGAAGCACAGAAAGGAATTGACGCTATATTGATAGCGGACTCAACACTTACTAATATGCTTGGTGATGGTGTTAATGGGATAGTAGATAACGGTATTCAGTTAAATTCTATTACGTATCCGTACATAGTATATACATCTAACTCATCTCAAAACTTTGATACTCAGACAACAAGCGGAGCAGAGACAATAATTACTATGTCTATTTTCGGAATAATTGGCGATAAGAAGCTAATTAATGATATAATGAAACAGATGCATGTGTTACTACATAATGCTAACGTGACCGTCGATAATAATGACTTTATATTATGTCGATGGGATGGGCTAGCGAGTGTATTAGTTGATGATTCTAATGAGGGCCGTATTAATCACGGTGTTATTAGATTTAGACTATTAACACAGGGACAATAAACACAGGGGGAATTAATTATGGCAGCGCAAAAAGGTATTGATTTTACATTAAAAGAAGGGGCGGTATCGTCACCAACAACTATAACAGGCGTTAGAACTATTGGTATGTCTTTAAATAATGAGCAAGTTGACGTTACTACGCAGACAAGTGCAAACGCAATGACATTACTAGCAGCAGCAGGTGTTACATCTTACACGGTTACAGTAGCAGGTCTATTTGAAGATGCGGTTATTGAAAAAACAATTTATGACTATGCAGCCGCTAATACTATAAATACATTTTCATTGTTTTACCCAAACGGAGATACAATGGAGGCTAGCTTTGCAATAAGTGACTTTAGTTATTCTGGGGAATACAACGGAGCGCAAGGCTTTGAAATGACTTTACAATCTAGTGGTGCGGTTACATATACGGCAGCATAATGGAAACTAAAAGCATAACTAGATACACCGAAACTATACTAGGGAATAAGCATGAGTTTATTCTAACTATAGAGGCTATCGAAAAGATAGAAATCTCTATAGGTTCTGGTATATTTAATATCTATAAAAAAAGCACTGACATGGATTTGACTACTAGTGAGATAGTTTCAATACTTAGTAACTCTTGTTCTAGTTCTGATAATGATTTAACAATGTTTAAAGAGTATGTGCGACTTGAATACATAAAGGCGCAAAAACTTTCTATTAAGTTACTAGTAACTCTATTCATGCCTTTTGATGTTGCAGAAGAAAGTAAAAAAAAAACCACCAAAAAGAAATAGAATTCTTTGACTTTGTAGGATGGAAAGAGTTTTGTTTTGGTGCGCTACATTGGTCAAGGGCTGAATTTTACGCTTGTACACCAATGGATTTAAAGACAGCTTTTAATGGTTATAAAAAAGTAAACGGGGTTAAAGAAGAACCCCCGCATATAACAATGGAAGAAATAAAAGAACTACGAAGGATGCACCCTGACTAATGACAACTATAGACGAGCTTATTATACAAATATCAGCAGATACAAAACAGTTAAGGTCTGGGTTTAAAAAGGCTGAAAAAACCGTTGATAAAACATCCAAGAAAATGGTTAAAAACACCGCTAGACTAACAGCGGGGTTAAAGAAAATGAAGTTTGCTGGGATAGGTGCTGTATTAGCCTTATCTGTTATGGGTAAAGCTATGCTTAATGAAATAGATGTACTGCAAAAACTAGGGAAGAGGCTTGGTACGACTACTGAATTTTTAAGTGAAATGAAATTTGTAGCAGAGCAAAGCGGTGTTGCATTTAATCAATTAACAACAGGTTTCCAACTACTACAGAGAAATATAGGGGATGCAGCAGATGGAATGGGTGAAGCTAAGCAGGCTTTTGAAGCACTTGGTCTTGACGCTAAAAAATTAATTGATTTAAGTTTAGAAGATCAATTTTATATAGTATCTGAGGCTATTTCAAACCTAGAAAATTCAACAATTAAAACACAACTTGCCATGGATATATTCGGAAGGTCTGGGGCGTCTTTAAACCAAATAATTAAAGATGGTATTGCGCCTGTAAAGGCACTGGCTAAAGAAACTCCAAATATAATTTCACAGGAAACAGCCGATAATGTAGCGGAGTTTAATGACAATATGCATAAGTTAGTAGAGGTATTTAAAAGAGAGGCTTTGCCAGCAATAACATTATTCGCTAAACGATTAAATATGATATTTGACGGACTCGAAAGAGGTACTAAATCAGAGCGTTTAAAGGTTATAGCTAGTGAAATAGAAGCTATTAACGACGAAGTAATAAAGCTTGGTGGTATAAAAAAACTTAATAGCGGGGCGTTTTTAAGCGAAGAAAACAATACTAAACTTAATACATCAATGGAAAGACGAAACGCATTATTAAAAGAGCAAAGAACAATAATAAATAGTCTAAAGGCTAGTAAAGAAGATCCAAAAGTAGAGCCTATTGTTTTAAGTGATGTAGAAAAGGCAGCTATAGAAGCGGCAAAGAAAGCAAAGAAAATATCTGATGATATTAAGAAGTTCATGAATGAATCAACGGATAGTTGGTCAACGAACTTCGCTGACGAAATACTTGACATGGGTAATGGTCTACAATCATTCGCGGATCTTGCAAAGGGTATATTTAGAGATATTGCCAGGGAGATGATAAAGGTTAGAATAACTACACCTTTGGTTAATGCGGGAGTGGATATATTAACTAATGCAACATCACCTACATCCCCAGGGGCAAGCGCACCGTCTAGCTCACTAGTCGCAACACCTTCGCCTACGTTATCTAGTAGAGCCCCTCAGCAATCGCAACAACAAAACATAACTATTAACCAAACGATACAACCCTTGACGGGTATAGATGACTCACAAGTAAGTAGAATAGTAGCACAGCAAGCACCGGCAATAGTAGAGCAAGCAAAAGCGGGCACACTTCAAGCTATTAAGAATGGTGGCTCTGCAAGATCAGTTGTAAGGGGGGCGAGATAATGGCAATTAATTTACCAAATGCAGATTTTACAAGTTCATCGTTTGTATTGATGTTTAATACTCAAACGTATGGAAATGGAACTACAAACCAAGTACAAAGAAAATCAACAACGGGCGCAAAGTGGGTAGCTACATACCAGTTAGCACCTCAAAAGAGAGCGACTTATGCAGACTGGCAAGCGTTCTTTGCGTTATTACAGGGGCGATTAAACACGTTCAACGGTTACGATCCTAATGGAGTAACGGCTAGAGGGATTGCAACGGGTACGCCTATAGTTAAAGGAGCGTCGCAAACAGGGAATACCTTGATAACGGACGGTTGGACAATTAACCAGACTGGCATTATGAAAAAAGGTGATTACTTTAGTGTAAACAATGAGCTTAAAATGATAACAGCCGATTCAAATAGTGACGGAAGTGGAGATTCTACATTAACGTTTGAGCCTCCATTAAGAAACAGTCCAGCGGATAACGCGCCATTAACGGTAAGTACAGCAAGTTGCGAGATGATACTATTAACAGACCAGGTAAATTTCCAAGTTAATAAGAGTATGGTTTCTTCACCGATTGTAATTCAAGCAGTTGAAGTATTTAGCTAATGACTAGATCACTTAACGCAGCGACTAAAACAGCTAGCCAGCAAGATAATGTAATTGAGGTTCTACTCGCTAACATACAGCTAGATACCCCCGTTTATGTTCATACTTACGTTGGAGATATTGATTACAATTCAAATACATATAGTGGGGTTGGTGACTTCGGAGGCGTTTCAAGTGTACCATCTGGTAGTGACTTGAAAATAGAGAACATAACTCTTTCATTATCTGGTGTAAACAATAGCCTTATCGCGCAAGCGATTGGGACTGATTATCAATACAAAGAGATAACTATATACTTAACTTACATGGATTTAAGTACATACACAATAAACGTACCAACTACGATATTTAGCGGTTATATTGATAATATAGAGATAGTAAGCGGGCAGACTTCACAAATAACATTATCCGCTGTAAATAAGTTACAAGCATTAACAGAACCGAACATACGACGATACAACTTACCAGATCAACAATCTAGACATCCATTCGATGTCGCATTAAAGTATGTAGATCAGTTGGCTAATCAAGACATGGTTTGGGGGAAAGGCTTCAATGACATACGAGTGTAATTCTTTTTTTTATAAATACATAGAAGACAATAAAGACAAGTCGCTTAAATATGGCGTTTGGGATTGCTTTATATTTGTTAAAGGAATTCATAAAACAAGTATAGGTGATGAGTTTAAGGGGAATTATAAATACAAAAAAGAATACTTTGAAAGATTAAAAGAAATAGGGTTTACTACAATTAAATCATATTGTGATGAGAAGCTTATAACAATAGAAAATAAACAGCTACAACGCACTGATATTGTTATTTATAAAGATGCTCTAGGATTATGCGACGGTATTAATTCTATATTCTTAAACAAAAAAGGGTATACTTTTGTAAAGACAAACTTAGTTGATAAGGGGTACAGATGCCACAAGTAATTTCGATAATAGCCACGGTAGCAATCGGGTCTATAAAAGGTGCCGGTATTTATGTCGCACTATTTAAGGTTGGTCTTATCATCGGTGTTAATTATGTTGTCTCACAAGCTTTTTTAACACCGCTTGAAAATGGGACAACAGAGTTAATAACTGGGATTAAAGGCAATACAGACGGGCCCGTAACACCTCAAAAGATCATCTACGGGAATAGGCGAGTAGGAGGTGCAGTTGTATATAGAAATATGACTGACGAAGGATATTTACCCGGTACAGAATTAATTGAAACTAAGAAGGCTAACGAAAATCTTTACTATCATACTTGTATCGCTTTGTGTGGTCATGAATTAAATTCGATAGGTAGTATTTACTTTAACGATGAGTTATTAACTTACCAAGCACATCCTAATTATTCAAATATTTACAAAGTGTCAGACGATAAGTACAACAAAGTTAATACAGATGGGAGCGTATCGCTAGAAGCATTCGTTCAAGATGATAGTATCTCTGAAAACTTTGCATCAACTAATTCTTTAACTGCTGAGAATTTAGTAAAAAACGCTAGTAATTTGCTTATAGCTGGTGATAAGTTTACGCTTGAAGGCGTAACGTATGCCGGAAATGGAACAGGTAGCAATAAAATGGCATCGCAACCGTTCACTATAACTAGTGCTCTTAATAGTAACGAGCTAGGCACTGGGACTTTAATATTCACACCTGCGTTTAGAATATTCCCAGGGACATCAGACTCTAGGACAAATAGGCGAACTACAAGGAAAGATAAAAGAAGGCTTTACACTGATAGAGTAATATCTATTACATCAAATGTTTTATTACTAATAAAGAAAGGGCTTGACCCTCAGTTTGATTTAAATAATCAAGAAGACATCGACGAGCTAGATTTACTTTCAAAAGCAGGTTACAAAGAGTTTAACAGATATACACAAGACCCCGATACTGAGTTCCCCATAAGAACACGAGTTGTAGTTGATGGTGAATTTGGAGATAGCACAAGCTTTATGAATGGCATTTCTTTTATATATGCACGTCTTAGATTTCACCCTGAGTCATTTACAAGAATTCCTAATATTAATTGTGTAGTTGAGGGTAAGAAGTGTTTTGATAATAGAACGTCTACAACAGTTTATACTCAAAACCCAGCGTTAATACTTAGAGATTACTTAACATCTAGTTACGGTTTAAATTTAAGTAGCTCTGATATTGACAATACATACACAGATGTAGCCGCTAATATTTGTGATGAGTCCGTTTCAATAGCCAGTGGAACGCAAGCAAGGTACACATGTGATCTAATGTTAAGCACCGAGGCAACTCTAGAAGATAATATTAACAAGATACTATTTAGCATGCTTGGTACCTTGATATTCGTAGACGGTAAATTTAGAATATTTGCGGGCGCATATGAAACACCAACGATAACAATTGACGATTCATGGATAGTTGATTCAGTAATATTAAGTCCGAAAGTATCAATACAAGATAGCTTCAATTCGGTCACTGGCATTTATATAAACGAAGGCAACGAGTTTTCACCGACTAATATACCTACTGTGACAAATTCAACGTATCTAACAGAAGATAACGAAATTGAATCTTTAAAAGAGATTGACCTTGTATCTCAAAACAACGTAGAGAGGGCGCAGCGACTAGCTCAGACATTTTTAAACTTACAAAGAAGTAGCGAGGTTATTACATTAATTTGCAAAACAATAGCTATACAGCTAACACCTCACGATATGGTTTATTTAGATTTACCTAGGTTCTCGTACTCGTCTAGACCGTATAGAGTAATTTCTATTACAAGAAATGAGAACGGTTTATTTGTGTTGGTTCTAAAATATGAAGTACCAACAATATATGATTGGGTTTCTACAGATGCGAGCATTCCAGATGTAGGATCATCTTTAGAATTACCGTCTATCGAGAAGAACTGGCCCCCGTCTAATCTAACAATAGAAGAAGAGGCTTACACAACAACAAATGGATCTGGCGTAAAAGTTAGAGCTATTATTAACTTTGACCCTAGCCCTAGTGGATTTGCATCTTCTTACCAACTCGAGTACAAGTTAATTACTGATAGTCAGTATATTGTTTTAGGCAGAACGCAGTCTAATAACTTTACTATTAGCGATATTTCAGCGGGCCTTTATGACTTTAGAGTTAAAACAATTAGCGAGACTGGCGCATATAGTGACTATTCAAGTAAACAGATTGAAATAATAGGTCTAACAGCGGTTCCGGCAGACATAGTAAATTTTTCATTGAATGTTGTAAGTAATATTGCTTATCTAAGCTGGGACTTAGCCGCTGAAATAGATGTACAAGTGGGCGGTTCTATAATTATTAAACATAATACTAATTTATCAGGGGCTACCTGGGCAACTTCAAATTTATTAGTACCAGAGTTACCAGGGATTACAACTCAAGCAAGCGTTCCTCTGCTTTCGGGTACATATTTAATTAAAGCTCAAGACTCTACTAGTAACATATCAGAGAACGCAGTTACTATAATTACAACTGTACCGAATATCACGAAGATGAATTCAATCGCAACACTAACAGAGAGCCCTAGTTTTTCAGGTGTTAAAGTAAATATGGTATCTACTAGTAATACTTTAATACTTGATGGTGTAACATTATTCGATTCAGTAGCCGGAAACTTTGACGAGGCCATAGGTTCTTTTGATGGCGGGAATTCCACAGGGTTTGAAACGTCGGGTCAGTATGATTTTAGTACATACATTGACGTAGGTTCGGTTCTTACTTCACGTGTAACAATAGACCTTGATTTTACAATAGATGAGCCTGGTAATTTCTTCGATGACTACCCAGGCGATTTTGATGACGTTGTTGGTAAATTTGACGGTGATGACAACGACCCGATAAATGTTATACCGTATATATCAACAACAGAAGATGACCCAAGCGGAAGCCCTACATGGACAGATTATAGGCGATTTTTTTTAGGTGACTACACAGCCAGGGCGTTTAAGTTTAAAATAGAGGTTGAGTCATCAAAGAGTAATTTTAATATAATACTTTCTGCACTTAGCGCGTCTGTAGATATGCCAGATATTTCAGACACAGGAAACCTCACAACTGGAACTGGTGGAACTACTACAGTTAGTTTTAATAAAACGTTCCAAGTAGCACCGGACTTGGGAGCAACAATACAAGCCGGTAACGGAGGGGATTATTTACTAATCCAGAACATAACAACAACTCAGTTTGATATAGGCGTTTTGAATAGCGCAGCGTATGTTGCAAAGTCCGTATCTTGGATAGCTAAGGGGTATTAAGTTTATGGTATACTATATTTAAGGGGTCATTTATGAAAAAATCAAACGAAAAATTACCAGCTGAAAGCATTTCCGAGCTAAGAAAAAGACGCGGTATTCTAATTGATTTAATTCAATCAGAATTAAATAGCGTAAAGAAATATAATAAAGCAATAAATAATTCTAAAAGTGGGTTAGATAATATAGGTCTTAGTAGGCATTTAAGTGAAGAGGCTAGGACATCTATATTAAATATTATTTCACAAGAATCAACTAAAAGTGAAGATGATTATTTAAAATCAATTATTATTGGGGTAGAGTCTTTGTTTTCTGATATTAAATCATTATCAACAGATGATCCTATTTTAAAATCATATGAAAATCAATTTACAGACTATATAAAATAAAATTACGGGGGTAAAAAATGTCACAACATGATTATAATATAGCAAACCAAACTTTTCCAAATACAAGAACAGACTTTAACAGTGTATTTGGGGCTATTAGTACTAAGAATTCAGGGGCTACAGAACCGACTACAACCGCGGTTTATTTACCCTGGGCAGATACAGCGGCCTCTCTAATGAAGTTTAGAAACGCGGCTGATTCAGACTGGATAACCTGGGCAACTACAGATGGAAAGCTCTTGTCAGCTGATGGGTCTGAGGCTACTCCTGGAATGGCGTTTTCTAGTGATGTAAACACTGGTGCGTTTAGGCCCACTACTGATATTTACGCTATTTCTACTGGCGGAACTGAGGCTGTACGTTGGGACGCTAGCCAGAATATGGCATTAGCTGGGGTAGCTTCCCTTGTTGCGGATGCCTCAACGGCACCTGCATCTACTTTAACATGTGTTACCACTGGAACTAGTGCAACGTCTGTATGTAGGTATATACATACAGGTAAGTTTGTCGGAACGACTGGCGCATTTATAACCACTGTAAGTAGGGGTGGTGGTGATTTTACTGTAAGTGTTCGTTTAAGTAGTTCAAATGTAAGAACTGAAATGTACATAGTAACATTAAGAGAAGACGGAACAACTATAGCTCAAACGGCAGTAGCAAATACAGGGGGTTCTGTAGGGGCTACATTCTCAGTCGTCGCTGGTAATATTAAGGTTACCACAACATCGGGATCAAACGGTCATGATTGTATTGGGAGGTGGACATCATACTAATGGGTAATATTTCAAAAAACTTTAGTTCTTGGGAGTTCGTACCCCCTGAAATAGACGAAAGCAACCGACCTAACGAGTGGTATATATCTGAGTTCCAGGTAAAAATAGCTCAGTTTATTAGAGATAGATTCGGTAAGCCTGTTTATATAAACACTTATAAACTTTCAGACCCTAAAAAGCTAGGTCTTGTATTTACTCAGAGCGGTACTAGATTATGCTCTAGCAATATAGGCTCTCTACTATCACAGCATGGATTCAAAAGCGGGGTAGACCTTAAAATTATTGGTATTAATTACGAAGAAATAAGACAAGACATTAGAGATAACTTTAAACTGTATCATGATGCAACTGGGTTAACTACGATTGAAAAAGATACCGAGACGTGGTTACATTGTGATAATAGAAATACAACAGAAAATAAACTATTCGAGGTGGCTTACAAATGATTAAATTTTTTAAAGTAATTAAATATATAGTTATAAATACAGTATCGATATTAGCAAAAAGAGAGTTGCTATCTAAGGCCCGATTCTTAACAGACGCAGCCATTGTTCTTAGCCCAGTATTAAAAAAGAGTGCAATAATAAAGAACTTTAAAAAGGTTGTTGAATTGCTTGATAATTCAATTCCTTATTCCGACAACCAGTCAACAAAAGAAATGAGTAACAGAATAAACGATGATAATCATATCGCGTTCAAAGGGTTTAGTGCTCAAATATCCATCGGGGCAAACGGTGAGAATAACGACGGTATCGATTTAAAGTACGTTGGTAAATTAGGAGTTATCACGTACGACTCTAAAACTAAATCAATAACGGGTACTCTATCAAATAAGTAAATTAATGAAAATATAAGGGGGTTTATTTATGCCCCTAAAATTCGTTTTAATAGTGATGGTCTTTTGTATAGATTAACAAATTTAAGATTAATATTATTTGTAATGTTGAAATAATCGGTAAGATGTATACCTGTGGCTCTAACATTAACATCTTTACATAAAATAATACCCGTTTTAGTTGTCATCTAAATAACCTCCACAGAACAATCTTCTTTAAGTAAATTATGTTCATTTATTTTATTAAAAAAAGCATCTTCAAGTTGTCTTAATGTGCTTATATCTTGTTGCTTACTCTCATTAACCCAAGCGTAGCCGCCTTTGGGTGATATCATACAGTAGAAAAACCCCCATTCTTTTACATCCATTACCAAAACAACTGTTGCAGTTCTTGATTTGGCTCTTATATATTCTGTAGGTATCGTTTTGTGTTTAGTTGGTTTTGCCATTAGAAATCCAATATTCTATCGTCTAGTAAAATATCTAGCTCTTTTTTTTCAGTTGGGTTCATTAGTATTTGCCTCTATTTCATTTTTTGTATTCATACCTAATAAAAAACATTCTATAAACGATTGGTCAAGTGTGTCCATATCTAAACTTCATCTTGTATAAAGTTATGAATAGAGTTATGACAATAATTGTCTTCGTACTCGTCTATTAAATCGGTTATTGTTTCCATTTCTTAACCTCTTTATTTGCCTTTTCAGATAGACCCATTATCAACTGTTCCTTTCTGTAAGATTTAACATCTAAATTACCTTCCTTTATTTCTTCATTTGTAATTACTATAGAGTCATACCCATCTAATACAAGCCCTCTAGTTCGCACCCCTGAATGGCATTCTTTAAATATTTCTACCCTTCCTGATATTTTATATACATAACGTTCTTGTTGTTCCGAGATTTTAATTACTGTATTTATTACTTCCATTTCTTAACCTCTTTATTTAGTGACCAAGCCCCGGACTCGAACCAGAGAATTTCCATTCGCGTAATGGAAGCCTTGCCATTCAGCCACTTGGTCATAAATTAGTGATTCATCCCTGGACTCGAACCAGGGATGACGGCTCATTATAGCTATTGAGCTTTATAGTAAGCGTCCGGTTTAGTGGGCCGTCTATTTCTCCGGGGCGTGATTCTCACAGCCAGATAGGTTCCTCACCCTATCAGTTTAGCGTCTACCGTTCCGCCAATCAATCACTAATATGTATATATAATACTATTTAATTAGTAACGCGTCAATGGTTAATACTCATAGTCTACAATCTTAGGCCACTTCCCTACAACTGTAACATGTATTTTCACTGGTTTAATATACTCATGACATTCTTTAAGTGCGTCATTAACTGTCTTGGCTGTCCCGCCTCGCCTTGCTATGCGTCCATTTGCATATACATTATTAGTACTGTGGTCACCTAGAAATATAAGCTCGTCATATGTATACAAGCCAGTAAAATACAACACTTTTAACGCTTCTGGATAGCCACTTTTTTTACACTTTGAATAACTAACACTAACAACGTCGAAAATATCAGGCTTAATTTGCTCTGTTAGCATTGCGCCGCTAAATGCTGTTGCTTGGTGCGTTAATACGTTTTCCTTTTTTGGAAATACATATCCACAATCTAAACATTCTTTCGCTATTATATGTGCGAATGAATGGCATTTCGGACATTCCTTCTGAGGAGCTTCACCACCGCCATTAGATTCGGCCTTAGCTCTTGCGGTTGGTATACAATCAATAGGCCCATGCTGGATTACGTTGTCACCGTAGTCTAGAAACAAACAATTCTTTTTATCTGGGTAAGTTCGCATACCACGCCCTACTATCTGGACATATAGCCCCGTGGACATAGTAGCGCGAACCATCGCGACTAAATCGCATACAGGGGCGTTAAATCCGGTAGTGAGGGTACCTATATTTATAAGACACTTTAATTCACCACTTTTAAAGCTTTCTGTTATATTAGACCTTTCCTCTTTAGATGTTATTTTTAAATCACCCGTCAACATTTTTACACTATCAATATCTTGTAGTTTAAATTCATCTAGTAATAGCTGAGCATGTGAAATGCTCGACGCGAATACAAGCCATGCTTTCCTGTCTTTTCCATAAGAAATAATTTCAGTGACTACAGACGTGACTAGGTCGGGGTCACTTGCTACTCGTGATAAATCAGAATCCAAGTATTCACCGCCACGTTTTTTAACACTCGAAAGGTCTAGCTTTTTAACACCGCCTTTGCTTATAACATTGGCTAAGTAGCCTTCTTTGATTAAGAATGATATGCTTATCTCGTATGATACACCGCAAAATAGACAGCCGGGGCCGAAAAGACGGCCGGAGTCCAACCGATAAGGAGTCGCGGTTAATCCTACAAATTTAATCTTCGGATTCATTAGTTTTAATGTATCTTTAATACGTCCGTACCTTGTCGAGCTATTCCTCGGTATGGTGTGAGCCTCATCAATCAACACAATATGAAATGGGTCGAAGTTGTGTATCTTACTTTCGATGCTTTGAATGCCAGCGAATATAACATTTTGTTTTTTATCTTTTCTCTTTAAGCCAGACGAGTAAATACCAGCGTTACACTCAGGGTATAGTTTATGTACTTCATCATAGTTTTGTGAAATCAATTCTTGTACGTGTGTAAGTACTAGTATCCTTACTCCGCTATGCATCGCTATTGCTGAGCGGCATATATCAGCAATGATTAAACTCTTACCCGCGCCAGTTGGCGCAACTATCAAGGGGTTTGGGCCTCTCTTTGTTTTCCAGTAGTTGAATACTGAGCTTACGGCTTCGTTTTGGTAGGGTCTAAGGGTTATCATTGGTTAATCTCAAATGAAAATAAAAGGGTAGTTGTAATACTTCTTATCTTCTTTCCAATGATAGAGTTAATAACGTCATTCGCTATAAAGCTATTTAATGTCTCATTTGATTTATGTCTTAGCTTTTCAAATAAAACTAAGTAATCATGCTCGAACCCTTCTTTTACGCTAGGTGTCATTTAAATGAATTTACTATCAAGAAATTCATTTAGTTCTTTAACTTTTTTTTTATTCATAACACCTGAATCAACTAATATTTTTGTTATACCATTACAATAGTAAGTCAAGCATTCTAATTTACGAGTCATAAGTA